>OFHB01001085.1_pt1 | contig 16246 bp, 15 predicted proteins | sample 1521881 | NCBI WGS metagenome assembly OFHB01 (sample SAMEA3504090, study PRJEB24116) | mouse gut metagenome | biome: mouse gut; feature: mouse-associated habitat; material: faeces | place: Denmark | collected 2011
CGATCGGATAAGGCTCCTCATAGCCCAGATTCTCCGCCGCTCCAAACCGTATCATCTTCCGTTCGCACAGCGGACTGCCGCCTTCCATCCCGGCTCCGGCATAGGCCAGATCCCGCTGTATCTCATAGAACGCCTGCTGCTCCGACAGGCCAAGAAAAGGCGTAAACGTGTAGATCCCATGTTCATATGAGCGTCCTGCCAGCTCCAGCAGCCTCTTTTTCAACTGCTGCAGTTCCTTTTCATCCGCCATGTTCTTCTCCCTCCGACGTCTTCCGGTCCTGTCCGTTTGCCGTCCATGCTGTGCCGGACTGCCTTCGTCCTTTGTATCAAAGAAAAAGACACATAACGACTTCTTATGTGCCTTATTTTCACATTTCTGTTGTCTGCACAAATGCACACATATCTTACGTAAAACTGATGATCTCTTCCCTGGGCGCCTTCGTCTGTTCTACACTCAGCGCATGGAGTACCGGTCCTTCGCCCTGATAATCCGCAAAATATTCCTTCGCGACCCTGGCCGTCACCTTCACCCACTGTTTTTCTTTGAGCTGGTCCGTCCCGGCATATTCACATGCAAAACCGAGAAAAGCCATATCCTCCGCACAGCAGGTCATTGCCATCCGGCCCGGCACAAAATAGCCCTTCGGAAATTCTCCGGGCTTTAACACCATGGCCACAAATGATACCTTCTTTCCCTCGTAACGCTCCAGATGATCGAGAGAATCCAGATACCAGATTCCATAACCCTCGTTATCCAAATGAATAACATCTGCTTTCAGATCATACGGAAGATCATCTTCCATGATCTCATTGATCTCGCCGTTGGCATCCTCAAATATGATCTCCGCTTTTGGATTGATCGCTTTCACATTGCGCTTATAACTGCTCAGATCCTGTACGTCGTCACAGCGGTTAAAGATGATCATCTCCGATTTGCGGATCTGCTCCGCCAGCAGCGACTTCATATTCGTAAAATACATCGGGAACGTAGACGCATCTATCGTCGTCACCTGCTGCTCGATCTTCCAGTGCCAGGGCAGCTTCATCTCCTTATAATTCCACATCCCATTGTATTCGATGATGATGCGCTCCGGTTTATGCTTCTTCTCCAGCTCGATCAGCCGGGCGCTGTTAAACTCCGCTTCGCTCTCGATCAGTTCCAGTTCCGTCCGGCTCAGCCGAAGAAGCTTCTCATCATATTCATTCTCGCCCTCTTCGCAGAGAAGAAGAAGCGTCCTGCCTCTCACCTGAAAATATGGCTGTGCCAGTGTATACGTGATAAATTCGGTCTTGCCGCTCTCCAGAAAACCGTTGATCATATATACAGGCTTCATCTTCTCTCCCATCTGCCCGGCCGGCGGATGCAGCCGCCTGGCACACGCCCCTGCATCCGCCGCCTTTTCGTCCCCGGGCCGCTGTTTCTGCTTTTTCTGCTGTCAGCGGAACAGCTCTTCCAGCTTATCCTCTTTCAGCTCCGCGCCGATGACGCAATACTTGCCGGTGACTTCCGGCTTTCCGGTTCTGATGTCATGCTCTTCCGGGACATAGTCGTAGTAGATCCACGTGCCGTCCTCCGCGGGAACCATGCCCTTCGCCCGGAGGATGGCACCGTATTCGCCGCTGTCCAGGGCGGTCAGGATGCTCTCAATCCTTTCCTTCGTGAACTTTGCGGGAGACTCCTTGCCCCAGCTGGTGAACACTTCATCCGCATGATGGTGGTCATGGCCGCAGCTGCAGTGTCCATCATGGTCATGGTGATGGTGCTCATGCTCCTCATCATGATGTCCATGGCAGCATTCCCCGTCGTGGTGATGGTGCTCATGCTCCTCATCATGATGTCCATGGCAGCATTCCCCGTCATGGTGATGGTGCTCGTGCTCCTCTTTGGCGTGCTCCAGCATCTCACGCATCATCTCCGCCAGGCTATCCGCGCCCTCTATGGTCTCCAGCACGTCCTTGCCGTCCAGCTGTGCCAGGGGTGTTGTGATGACCGTCGCCTTGTCATTGTGCTGCCGAATCAACGCCACGCATTCCTGCAGCTTCTCCTCCTTCACCTTGTCCGTCCTGCTCAGGATAATCGTCCCCGCATATGCCACCTGATTGATGAAGAATTCCCCGAAATTTCGGATATACATCTTCGCCTTGGAGGCATCCACCACCGCCACGGCGCTGTTCACCTGCACATCCAGATCCGCCGCCACATTCTCCACCGCTTTCAGCACATCAGACAGCTTCCCCACGCCCGAAGGCTCAATGAGGATGCGCTCCGGCGAATAAGTCTCGATGACCTCCTTCAGCGAAGCGCCAAAATCCCCCACCAGGGAGCAGCAGATACAGCCGGAATTCATTTCCTTGATCTCGATTCCCGCCTCTTTCAGGAATCCCCCGTCAATGCCGATTTCACCGAACTCGTTCTCAATGAGCACGGTCTTGCTGCCCTCCAGGGCCTCTTTCAGAAGCTTCTTGATCAGCGTCGTCTTCCCGGCGCCCAAAAAACCTGAAACCACATCTATCTTCGTCATTCCTCTACCATCCTTTCTCCGTATTCCCGCAGACGGAATCCATACCGAATCCGCCGCCTCGGAAACCGCTTCTTCTTATTTTCCCCCAAAAAAGGACGATTGTCAATACAAGGGCGAAAATTTTAAGGCTCAACGGGCCCCGTTCAGCGCTGAGGCAATGTCCTCCCGCATGGCCAGCACGGCGGCCCTGGCCGCGTCCGCGTAGCCCTCGCCGCCAAAGCGGGCATACTGCTCCTGCTGATAGGCCGCGATGATGCCCCGGGAAGAATTGACGATGGCCCCCAGTCCGTCCTTGTCAAAAAAGTGCACCAAATCCGCGCCTTTGCCGCCCTGGGCCCCATAGCCGGGCACCAAAATGAAGGACTTCGGCATGATCTTCCGCAGAATCCTACCCTGTTCCGGATAAGTGGCCCCCACCACCGCGCCCACATAACTGTAAGCGCCTTCTTCCGGCATGCATTCCTCCGCCCAGGCCGCCACCTGGCTGCCCACCAGCTCATAGAGAGGCCTTGGGTCTCCGCCGTCCCCCGCCTGTCCGGTCGTCACCAGCCTGTCCTGAAGCTCCCCGCTGCTGGGGTTAGAGGTCTTGACCAGCACGAAGATTCCTTTCTTCTCCTCCCCGCACACTTTCAGGAAGGGCTTCACCCCGTCAGAGCCCAGGTAGGGATTCACCGTGGCGAAATCCTCGTCAAAGCCGTAATGGAAGCTGCCGCCCACCTGCACTTTTCCCAGATGCCCCACCGCATAGGCCTCGGAAGTGGAACCAATGTCCCCCCGCTTCACATCTCCGATTACCACCAGCCCCTTCTCCTTACAATAATCCACCGTCTTTTTAAAAGCAATCAGGCCGGGAATGCCGAATTGTTCATACATGGCAATCTGGGGCTTCACTGCGGGCACCAGGTCCCAGATGGCATCCACGATGCCCTTGTTGAAGCGCCAGATGGCTTCCCCTGCCCCTTCCAGGGTCTCCCCCAGCTCATGGAATGCCGCTTTCCTGATATGCTCCGGCACGAATTTCATCATGGGATCCAGCCCTGCCACAATAGGGGCGTTGGTCTCCCTGATTTTCGCTATCAGTCTATTGATCATGCCTACCTCTTTTCCGCGCTGCCCTCTGGCTGCGCATTCTTTCATTTTACTCACATCTTATCATTCCGAATCCATAAAGTCAATGTGCCGCATTTCGTTTTCCGTTTTTCACGTTTCCTGAAATATTTTTGCAATATTATTGTTTTCCTGAAATACTATTTTATAAAACGGCAAATCCTATAGAATGAGAGAATAAGCAGCCAAAAAGAGCCTTCCCCACCAAGCGGCAGGTCAAGGCTCTGCTATCTCTTACACAGGATGAATCGGCAGCTTCGGGAAAGGAGGCCGCGGCAGATGAGAGAAATGGGCGAAACGCTGGCAACTCTGCGCAAAGAAAAGGGACTCGGCCAAAAACAGCTGGCCGCTCTCCTGAACATGTCCGTAGGCACCGTGTCCAACTACGAAAACAACGTGCACTCCCCCGACCTGGCCACTTTGTGCAGGCTGGCGGAATTCTTCCATGTCACCACGGACTATCTGCTGGGCCGCTCGGGATATCGCTGCCCGCCGGAAGTCCTGAATCAATACATCACCCCGGAATATACGGCCCAGGACATCGTCAACACGGTCCTTTCCATGGACTCCGTCTCCCAGATTGCCGTTCTCCATTATGTGAACTATGTCAAATCCTGCGCTGAAGGACAGGCTTCCGAGAAGTGATGCCCTTACCGCACCGCTTCCATGTGATAGAAGTTCAGCATGGCTATCACCAGGAACACGATGGTAATCAGCGCCAGGAACACATCCATCAGCACCAGCGCCGTCAGCACAGTCCCGGTCAGCATGCCCGCCATGGCCCCCATCACTGCCACGAATATGGCGATGCTGTGGAACAGCATATGGAACATCTGCCGCCCCATTGTGCCCAGCGTGCTGCCTGTCACCGCCTCCGCCACCGCCAGGGCGTACAGCTTATTGGCGGACAACTCCACATAGAACACAATGCTCAGCACCATGCAAAGAGTCCCAATCTCCATGGCCACGGCTCCCGGCAGGATGAGCAGGCAGCCGTTCACAAGGCTCTGCACATGCTGCATCATGGTAGCTCCCATCAACTTCCGGAAAGGGCTGTCCGGAATCAGGTAGGTATAAGGGGAGGCCAGCTCCTTGCCCCACTTTCCGTTGAAGGCGTTGAAAACAAAAATCAGATACGCCGACACCACCGGCATCACGAAAGCCTTATAGCCCTCCATGAAACCGAAGCCCCCTTCCCGGGCATACAGATAAGCCAGCCCTGCCCCTATCAGCAGCGAGATGACCGTATGGAAATCAAACAGGAAGAACCTGTTCTTCTTGTACTCCAGCAGCTGCCTGTAGAACAGCGCGGCTGCTCCCTTTCCCCGCCAGCGCACATGGGCTTTCCCGAACTTCTGCTTCCTGCCCAGCCGCTTCTGCACATTGCCCTGCCTGCGGCTCTCCAGCACTTCCTCGTAATCCTCCGCGAACTTCACCGCATCCTCATAATACGCTCCGGTGCACTTCATCCTCCAGGCCGCGGCCACCACCCCGGCCAACAGCAGCAGATAGCATACCGTCCCCGCCACGTTCGCCGCAGTGGCCTCTGTGAACAGCAGATGCACCACCCCGATATACCATCCCACCAAAGGAACCATCTGAATCCTGTCGCTGTGGAGGAAAGCGGCCACTGTCCCCAGGCGCAGGCCTCCCTGCAGATACGCGGCTATCCCCATCAGCACCAGCACGGCCGCCAGGGCGTAGGCCACCGCCACCACCCCCCCGCCCTGCCCTGCCGCTCCCCCAGCTTCTCGGAGCCGTAGAGCAGCACCATGATGCCGCCCTCCAGCAGGTTCTCCGCAAAAATCGAGAACAGGAAATACACCGCCAGCCGCCAGCCCTCCACATGGAACATCCTGAAGCCGCACACAATGGCGAACAGGTTCATGATGACCTGGACGAACAAAGTCTTCAGATACGCATACAGCAGCACCTGCTTGGGCCCCACCGGCGCCGGGAACAGAAAGTGCACGTCACTGTTGCGGTACATCAGCCCTTTCCGCTTCGCGTAGGCGATCAGGTTCGCCGGAATCAGCCAGATTGCCAACACCGTCAGCACCCCCGCGAAGCCCTCCGGTGAGCCTATGCCAAACTGTTCCACCATCAGACGCAGCGACGCGGGAAGCACGAAGAAATAGAACAGAAGAAGCGCCAGATAGACATAAGTCACCGGCTTACGTACCGCTATCTTGACGCGGTTGATCAATAGTTTCCGATAAAGGAACCAGAATGTGTCCATCTTGTCTCTAACCTCCCCTTTTTGCGTCCGCCATGTCCCTCCTATGGTTTCACACCGAATCCCTTGCCTCAGGCCGTCTCCGGCCGGCAGATGTCTATGAGGACTGCTCCGCCTGTCCTGTGACGGTGAAGTACAGCTCCTCCAGGTCCTCATCGCCCAGCGCCTCCTTGACATAGGTTCCCAGGATATGCCCTTTGTTCATCACGAAGGTCACGTCCCACAGTTCCTTCACCATTTCCAGCATATGGGTGCTGATCAGCACGGTACAGCCCTCGTCCCTCAGCTCCAGGAGCATGGCCTTCAGCTCCTTGATGGCGGCGGGATCCAACCCCACCATGGGCTCGTCCAGCAGAATCACCTTCGGCCTGATGATCAGCGCGCAGCAGATGCTGACCTTCTGCATCATCCCCTTGGAAAGCTCGTTCCCCAGCTTGTACTGCTTGTCCGTCAGTTCAAGCCGGTCGAAGAGCGCTCTGGCTTCCTCCTCCCAGCCCTCCCTTCCGTATGCCCTGACAATGAACTCGATATGCTCCCGCACGGTCAGCGCCTCATACATATAAGGCAGCTCCGGCACATAGGCGAAGCACTTCTTTGCCTCCACCGTGCCTGCGTCCAGCCCCTGGATGCGGATGCTCCCCTGATACCGCAAAAGCCCTGCGATGCTCTTGATCACAGTGGATTTCCCGGCGCCGTTGGGCCCCAGAAGGATTCCGATCTTCCCGTCCGGCACTGTGAAGCCGATTCCGTCGGCAGCCAAAGTCTTCCCGTATTTTTTAGTCAAATTGACAACTTCCAACATAATGTTCCACACCCTCCTCGCAACCCCCCGTCCCCGGGGATCTCTATAGCAAAATCACGCTCCCCAGCCCCAGAAGCACCGCTGCCGCATACAGCAGCAACAGATGCACCGGATAGAAGGCGTAAAAGAAATATTTCATCTTCATACCCCGCTGCCCATTGTACAGGGCAATGGGCAGAACAGCGAACAGGGCGTAGACCTCGCTGAGGCTCATGACGCACAGCACGACGCAGCCGGCCAGCATGGCCAGCGCCTTCCGTCTCCGGAACAGATATATAGCCGTAATCGTCAGCACTCCCATGCCCGAATAATCCGTCTCCAGATACATGGCAATTATCATGCAGGCTGCCAGCGCAGTCATGTCCATGCAGGCCGTCTGGACGCTCCGCAGCCCCTTCCAGATCCCGTATCCCGCCAGACCGCACACAATGACCGCAGCCACCGCCAGACAAGTCTTATAGGGAAATTCTACCGTAACCACCTGTTTCCGCATGCCAAGCCCCAGATACAGGACTGGCGCCACCACCCCTGTGACCATGGATCCGATCCGGACCGGCGCAGGCAGATCCGCCTTCCCCTCCTGTCCGAATTTCCCGAAAAACCCATAGGCCCACAGCGCAAGCAGCCCCAAAAGCAGCGTGAAATACACATTCTGGTACCCCATATGAAAAGGCGTGCCGCAGATGGCCAAATCAAAGGGCACATCCGAGATCAAAGCGAACAGCCCCAGCCGCAGCGCATACTTCTTCACATCCCTGGTCCTCTGGTACCCCTCTACCAGCAGAAAGCAGAAAATCGGAAATCCCAGCCTGCCGATTCCCCGCATCACATCATAGATATCATACCACATGGCGTTCTCCGCAAGCCAATTCTGCGTCGTCCCTGTATCGGCCGCCTCCCGGATCCCTCCAATCAGATAGCGTGCCAGCACCGTCGCCGCCGCATGGTCAATCAGCATCGCCGCCACCGCGATTATCTTAATCGTGCTGCCGCTGAATCCCGGCCTTCCCGCACTCCCTGCTCCGTCCCCCCCTGTCTGCATCCCCGATTGCACCCCTTCCATACTTCCATATCCTCCCACTCAACAAAAATCTCCTCACCAGGCCCCTGAAAAACATAAAGCCCCAAAAGGAACGTCCCCTGAAAGATTGCCCATACCCAAAGCGTACAGGACGCTCTCGGGCATGCCGGCTTGCAAGGCAAACTTGTCCGCCTGCGGCTCTACTCACACTACGATAATATTTTATCCATAATCTGTCAATAGACATCTTTTACAGAAATAGGAAAAGATAAGAAAAAAGGCAGGCCCTGCGCCTGCCCTCTCTCATCATCCCACCTTATAGCCATTTCCCCATACCACTTTCAGGTACCTGGGCTCTTTCGGATTCTTCTCGATCTTCTCTCTGATATGGCGGATGTGCACCGCTATGGTATTGTCGGCCCCGATGGCCTGCATGTGCCAGATATTCTCATATATCTGGCTGTTGGAGAATACCTTGCCTCTCTGCTGCACCAGGAAACGCAGTATCTTATATTCGATAGGGGTCAGCCGCACATTCTTCCCCTCCACGGTGACCTTCCTCTGGGTGTCGTCTATGACCAAATCGTCCACCCTGTAGATTCTGTCGATGTTCGCGCACATGTTCACCAGCTGGGTATATCTGCGCAGCTGGGACTTGATCCTGGCCATCAGCTCCAGTGGATTGCAGTCGGATGTCACATAATCGTCCGCTCCCGCTTCCAGCGCCATGATCTTAGCCGTCTCCGCGGACTGGGCGGAGACCACGATAAGCGGGATGCTGCTCTTTTTCCGAAGGTTCGCAATCATCTCGATGCCCCGGTCCCATCCCTTGTCGTTCAGTTCCACATCCACCAGCATCAGATGTATCTGCGCGCTGCTCAATATCGTATACAGATGCTCTATATCCGCCGCTACCAGCACCGAAAGCCCTTCCCCTGCGAACAAAGGCGCCATCTTCTCCGCGATGCCTGTCTTATTGTTATACACCAGAATATTTTTCTCCATCGTATCCTCCATCCTCTCCCAGCCAACCAAGTGACTGTTAATCTTGATAATAAACCGTCAAGTCCAGGCCATTCAGGACCCGTTCAATTTCTTCCTCTTCAAATCCCGCGAAACTCATGGACAGATCCCTGCCGTTCACGGAAATCACCGCGTGGACGGATTGGATCTCCCCTGCCTCGTCCACGGTATCGAACATTACATAGCTTAGTCCCTGGCTGTTCACGAAGCTTCTCTCGTTGCAGCTGCGCCCCATATAGGACGTGGCCGAACTGTAGCTTTCATAACCTCTGTTGTCCATCAGGTGCAGCATGAAACAGGAATCTTCATTCATGAAATCCATATGCACGTCCACACCCTCATCAATCACGCATATCCGTTCGGTGGTGAACTCTCTGGAAAAGAGCTCTTTTGGGGGAACCGCCACCACCATGTCCTCACTGGCCAGGAATTCCTCCAGGGAAGCATATTCCGCAATCTCAGGCTCAATGTACTCTTCGACATCCCCGTCAGGGATATCGTCCTCTGTGGAAAATGCCCCCCCTAGTTTCAAAAATGCGGCTATATCCGAAAGTCCGGCCAGGTCCTCCGCTATCGCCGCCTGGGCCTCTTCCTGTACGCTTGTGATGACGAAGCCGCTCTCGCCTACGGAAATGACGCTTTCCCTGTAGTTCTTCGCTGCCACTGTCCCCACGCCGCACAAAAGGAATATGGCGGCAGCCGTGCACCCTCTGGTCAGCAGGATTTTCCGCCTCTGGCGCTGCATCTTGTGATGATGGATTTCGTCGCGGACATCCTCCACGCTGAGCGACATCCGGGGCAGCTCTCTTGAAGCCTCCCGATATGCATCCCGAAATTTATCCAAAGTCATATTCCTCCTTCAGCGACTTTCTCAGCAGCCCTCTCCCTCTGGTAAGCTGCGAAGTGACCGTGGACTCCCCCCGGCCTGTGACCTGAGAGATTTCCTTCACCGAAAGCTCCTCATAGTAGAAGAGATGAATCACGTCCCGATACTTCTCCGGCAGGGCCATCACCGCCTTCAGCAGGCAACGGTTCTCCTCCCGCCTGACGGCGCGCTCCTCCGGTCCGCAGGCAGAGGAGCCGCCTTCCCGCTCCGACCAGTCGCAGTCCGGAAAATCCTCCCGCCGGCCGCCCTCCTCCGGCTGCCAGGCGCTTCGATGCCGCCTCCAGGCGCTGCGCCAGACCTTTCTGCAGGCGTTCAGGGCCACCTTCAGAAACCATGCCTTTTCATGCTCCTGGCTTTGGAAATCAGGAAGGCTCTTCAGATACTGATAGAAGACCTCCTGTACCACATCCTCCGCGTCCTGCACGTTCTGAAGGCGCACGTAGCAGAGCCTGAACAGCATATCACCATACTCGTCAATCTTTAGTTGTAGTTCCTGCTGATCCGTGTCTGCTTTTATCATTTCAGTTCGTCTGTGCCAAACCTTTTCTTTGGAATGTGATTCCCCATTCTACTATTAATATCCCGTTGCATATCGTTTTACTGCAAATATTGTAAAATAATTTTGTATCAAAGTTGCATAAATCTTTTAAATATTGTGCATCTTCGTAAAATCTCCCGGCCTGCATCCAACATAGCACATTCCTCCCCGGAAAAACAGTTACAACGGATGAAAGGACTTAAAAAAGAGAGCGCTTTTAGACACTCTCTACTATATAGACTGGTTTTCCCGGTCAAAAGTTTCAATTTTTTTCATTTTTCTGCTTTTTTCTTTTTGGGCGGCTCCTGCTGTGCCTCTGCCTCCTCCAGCCTTTTGGCCTCCTCTTCATTGCGCCGGTGCATCTCCTCCACCTCGGCCATGTCCTCCTTCTCCAGCCTTCGGAAGCGGTTGATGCCCGCCGTCAGGACCAGCACGCTGTTCTTGGTGGTGTCGAAGGCCCCGTCCTGATACAGGGAGTACACCAGCAGCCCCAGCGGCACTGCCAGGATCATGCCGATCACGCCGCCGACCTTGTATCCGATATAGAGCAGAAACAACGTAGGCAGCGGAGGCACCCCGATGGAATCTCCCACTATCTTCGGCTGAATCAGCTGTCTCGCCAGCTGCCCCACGCCCCAGATCACCAGAAGTCCGATGGCCGTCTGGTACTGGGCGGTCAGAATCCGGATGACTGCCCAGGGAATCAGCACTGTGCCTGTGCCCAGGAAGGGAAGGAAATCCAGTATGGCGATGCCCAGTGCTATGAGCCCGAAATAATTCACCCGCAGGATACCCAGGCCCAGCAGCAGCAGAAAGTACATCCACACTTCAATCTTCAGCTGGGCCTTGAAATAGCCGCCCACGGATTTGCCCAAGCTGTGACGGACCACCCTGTAGCGCATCTTCACGGACGCGGGCATATGCTTCCAGAACCACTCGTTCAGCTGATGCCTTTCCGCCACGAAGAAATAGGCGGAGAGAAGGGCCATGATCATCCCGATGAAGATGCCCGGCAGCAGCTTGGCCAGATTCCCGGCAGCCTCAATCGTAGGGGAGCCGAATCGCTCCAATAGCTCTCCCAGATAGCTTTCCAGCTCTATCCCCCGGTCGCCCAGGTTCAGCTGGATATTCCCCGGCAGCCTGGCCAGCAGAAGGTTCAGGTTCTTCCCTATGCTCTCCAGATCCGACTCCATGCCCTCCATCATCTCCGGCAGGGCCCTCCCCAGCCCTATAATCTGCTCAAAAAGCTGGGCGCAGACAATATAAATCATCAGCACTACCAGGGCGATGATGACGATGATGACAAAGGCGCTGCCCGCTTTCCGCTTCAGCTTCACCTTTTCCTCAAAAAAACGCACCAGAGGACTGGCGATCAGGGCGATGATCCAACCGGCCACGAAAGGCATGAAGAACAGGAACAGCCTGGGCAGAAGGAACAGGACCGCTGCCAATATCACAGCCGCCACCCCAAGGTTCACCAGTGCTTTACAGTATTTTTTCACGAATTTTCCTCCAGGATACCGTCCAGTATCGCGTATATCTCCTCACGCCCCTGCTTGGTCTCTGCCGAAAAAGGGATGATGGCCGTCCCCTTCTCCGCCTCCAGGGTGCTGAGGATCAGATTCAATTGCTTTTGTATCTGGCTCCGTTTGATCTTGTCCAGCTTCGTAGCGATGATGATCGGATGATAGCCATTGTGCAAAATCCAATCGTACATCATGCGGTCGTTCTCCGAGGGCTCGTGCCGGATATCGATCAAATGGAAGACCTGCCGCAGCTGCCTGGACTTGTGCAGATATCTCTCCACCATCTTGCCCCACTGCTCTTTCACCTTCACGTTGGCCTTGGCGTAGCCGTAGCCCGGCAGATCCACGAAATACATCGCATTGTTCACATTAAAAAAATTGATTGTCTGGGTCTTGCCCGGCTGAGAGCTTGTACGGGCAAGGGATTTGCGGTTCATCAGCGCGTTGATCAGAGACGACTTTCCCACATTGCTCTTGCCCGCGAACGCCACCTCCGGCAGCTGATTGTCCGGCAGCTTGCTGGTAATGCCGCACACTGTCTCCAGACTGACTTCCTTGATCACCATGTCTTGTATATCCTTTCTGGTCTGCAGCCACAAATTTACAAAACGCCGTCACAGGGACGGCGTTCCATTCAGATTCACATTGCTTTATCCAGATTTCTCCTGCGCTCATTCTTGCGGAAGACCATGGGGGCATTTCCTTCCTCCACGGTGGCTTCGGTGATGACACACTCCTCTATGCTCTCATCGGAAGGAATCTGGTACATGGTATCCATCAGGATGCTCTCCATGATGGAACGCAGCCCTCTGGCCCCTGTCTTGCGCTCAAAAGCCTTGGCAGCGATGGCTTTGATGGCCTCTTCCTCGAAATTCAGCTCCACATCGTCCATGTCGAACAGCTTCCGATACTGCTTAATCAGGGCATTCTTCGGCTCTTTCAGGATGCGCACCAGCGCGTCCCTGTCCAGTCCCTTCAGTGCGACGGTGATGGGCACGCGTCCCACGAACTCAGGAATCAGACCGAACTTCACCAGGTCCTGAGGCGTCACCGCCTGCAGCAGATCGTCCAGCTCCCTGGACGACTTCTGGGTGACTTCCGTGTTGAAACCGATAGCCTTGCGGTCCAGCCGAGACTCCACGATTTTCTCCAAGCCGTCAAATGCGCCGCCGCAGATGAAAAGGATATTGGAGGTATCGATGGAAATCAGCTCCTGATGCGGATGCTTTCTGCCCCCCTGGGGCGGCACGTTGGCCACTGTCCCCTCCACGATCTTCAGAAGCGCCTGCTGGACGCCTTCCCCTGACACATCCCGGGTGATGGAGACGTTTTCGCCTTTCTTGGTAATCTTGTCAATCTCATCGATATAGATGATACCGTACTGCGCCCTCTCCACATCATAGTCCGCCGCCGTGATCAGCTTCAGCAGAATGTTCTCCACATCCTCGCCCACATATCCCGCTTCGGTGAGGGTCGTCGCGTCCGCAATCGCAAAGGGCACGTTGATGATCTTCGCCAGCGTCTGCGCCAGATAAGTCTTGCCGGAGCCCGTGGGGCCCACCATGATGATATTGCTCTTCTGCAGCTCCACATCGTCCAGATCCCTGGGCGCCATCACCCTCTTGTAATGGTTGTAGACGGCCACGGAAAGATATTTCTTGGCCTCTTCCTGACCGATGACATACTGGTCAAGAAACTCCTTTATCTCCCTGGGTTTCGGAATCGACCCGCCGTCCTTCTTCTTTGTGTCCTTCTTCTCCTGGCTGAGCTGGGTGTCACGGACTGTGTCGATATACGATATGCAGTCGGTGCACAGGTTGAGACTGTCAAAAACGGAAATAACCTTCAGATCTTTCCCTTCCGGACGGCCACACATGGCGCAAACCCTGTTTGTCTTTCTCATTTCAGACTGTTATTTCTTCGTGGGATTGACAAGAACCTTATCGATCATACCATATTCCTGCGCCTCGGAAGCTATCATCCAGTAGTCGCGGTCGGAATCCGCCTCGACTTTCTCGAAGGTCTGTCCCGAATGGGTGGATATGATTTTGTAGAGTTCCTCCTTGAGTTTGAGGATTTCCCTTGCGGTAATCTCTATGTCGGAGGCTTGTCCCTGAATTCCGCCCATGGGCTGATGGATCATCACTCTGGAATGCGGAAGTGCAAAACGCTTGCCACGCTCTCCGGCCACAAGAAGCACCGCCGCCATCGATGCTGCCATTCCCGTGCAGATTGTGGAGACATCGCTGCTGATGTACTGCATCGTGTCGTAGATGCCGAGTCCGGCATACACCGAGCCTCCGGGAGAGTTGATGTAAAGAGAAATATCCTTTTCGGGATCCACCGAGTCGAGATAGAGGAGCTGTGCCTGGATGATATTGGCACTCTGGTCGGATACCTGTGTGCCCAGAAAGATAATCCGGTCCATCATAAGGCGCGAGAACACGTCCATCTGGGTCACATTGAGCTGACGCTCCTCCAGGATGTACGGATTCATATAGTCGGAAGTAGGAGTGAAGACTCCACAGGCGCTCTTCTCCAGCATCCTGCCGTAGGAGTCAAGGGTGTTGGAGCTCATGCCGAGATGATTCACGGCATAGTTCTTGAAATCGTTATGCATATCTAAGAGTTATATTGTCTCAGGCTGCGGAAGCCGTGCCCGAAAAACGGTTCAACTTATAAAAAACGGTTCAACTTCACGGATTCCTCCACTATGCAGAATGGAATCCGTGAAGTTGAATATCTGACACACAAATATTGTGCCAATTGTCGGTCAGCAGTCAATTCACTCCGCGGCGGGAGCGAAAAGCTGGTTGAATTCCTCGACAGAAACCTCCTTGACATCGGGAGTTACCGATGCGCGGATACCGTTGAAGAGCTTCATGTCGGAAGTCTGGCGCGCTATCTGCGGACGGGATTTCTCATCCTTGAGGATATCCTTGGCAAAACGCTCCACTGCATCCTCAGGCACATTTGTCATGCCATACTGTGCGAACTGGTTGCGGGCCAGAGAGAGCGCGGTGTTCATCAAGTCATCCTCCGACACCTCGATGGCAAGTTTTCTTGCCACATTATCCTTCACGAGATCCCATACCAGCTGTTTGCGGATCGAGGGATATTCCTCCTCAAGCTGCGCGGGGGTGAGTTTCTCGTTCTGCGACAGAAGAAAATCCTTCAGCACATCGTCGGGAAGACTGAGGTCACCGGTATTGTCGGTAAGTACTTTCTCCGCGTCGATTGTGAAACGGTAGTTCTGGTCACCTTCGAGGCCAGCCTCTATCATCTTGCGGACCTCCTCCCGGTAAGACTTCTCATCGGCCACCTTACCTTCTCCGAAAGCCTTGTTGTAATATTCCTCACCGAGTTCGGCAGGCTTGAGCACGATAATCTCCTTTATGTCCATGCGGAAGTCTCCCTTATGTGCCTCCACTTCATCCTTGTCGATATTGAGCATTGATGAGAGTTCAGCCGGATTTCCGTCGGCAGTGGCCCAGGGATTGAACACAACTGCATCGCCTACATGCTTGCCGGCGAAAAGTTTGCGCTGGTCATCGTTACGGAAATATTGCGGCGACACTATGCCGTTCTCCACTACGACGCCACCTTCCCTGTCGGTACCGTCCTCATTAAGCTCGGTCATCACACCCTTGACAAGAGCGGTCTCGTCCACCTCCTCGCCGGGGCCCTGAGTACCCATGCGACGGCGGAGAGCCTTGTCCTGAGTGTCGACCATCTCGTCGGTGACATTTATCCTGTAGTAAGGAATATGTACATCCTTGTCGAGCTTGACATCGAAGTCGGGAGCCACGCCTACATTGAATTTCAACTTGAAATCCTTCTCCTCGGGATTGAGCACGTTCTCCTTGTCGGGCACGGGGTTGCCGAGCACGTTGATCTCATTCTCCCGGATATAGTCATAGACAGCGTTGCCTACCAATTTGTTTACCTCGTCGTATTTCACAGCGTTGCCATACTTCTTGGCGATAAGACCTGCGGGAACATGTCCCGGACGGAAACCGGGTTCGGCATGCTTCTTGCCAATCTCCTTGAGCTGTTTCTTAACGTTGTCGGCATAATCCTTCTCTTCGACATCAACGGTTATCACACCGTGGTTTTCGTCGATCTTGACGTATTCTATTTTCATTTCCTGATTATATGTTTCTTATAATTTGCAATCGTTACCGGAGCCTTTCTCCATGCCGGAGCTTACCCCATGCCTGCGAACCTGCGCCACATGCGCATAATCTACAACAAATATCGTGCCGTAGATTCCACCGACATACTCGTTTGAATTGCAAAATTAACAAAATTTACGCTAATTCGTACTTAATCTGTCAAAAATTCAGATTTAACTTTTGAAAAATTGGCGGAAAACCTTTACCGTATCGACATGGTCGGACACTGCGGCGGTCTCTCTGGCCGAGTGCATCGCCCATATCGCGCATCCCATGTCAACCCCATTTATGTCAAGCTGGGCCGACGATATGTTGCCGAGCGTGCTGCCTCCGGCCACATCGGCGTGATTGACGAAATACTGGCGGTTCACTCCGGCTTTTTCGCACAGCGCGCCGAATACCGCCGCGCC
>OFHB01001090.1_pt1 | contig 16188 bp, 12 predicted proteins | sample 1521881 | NCBI WGS metagenome assembly OFHB01 (sample SAMEA3504090, study PRJEB24116) | mouse gut metagenome | biome: mouse gut; feature: mouse-associated habitat; material: faeces | place: Denmark | collected 2011
CCACGCCGCCGCCGATGACGGCCACGCGCTTGAGGCCCGCCGTCTCGGTGGCCTTGCCCAGGGGGCCCACGAAGTCCTGGATGTACTCGCCCTGCTCCTTGTGGTTGAGCTTCTCCGTAGTAGCGCCTACGAGCTGGAAGATGATGGTGACGGTGCCCTTCTCCCGGTCATAGGCGGCGATGGTCAGGGGGATGCGCTCGCCGTCGGCGTCCACCCGAAGGATGATGAACTGGCCGGGCTCGCACTTCCGGGCCACGGCGGGGGCTTCAATCTCCATCAGGGTTACGGTGGGGTTCAATACCCGTTTTTTTACGATCCGATACATAGTGTGTCCTCTTTCCACTTAGATTCGGCTGCTGTTTTTCCGCACGCCCGCCAGAGCGTACAGTGTTATTCTACCACAGCCTGTCCGCCGCGTCAATTTCATTTCCGGATATTTGCGTGGTTTTTTGCTGCAGGAGTACAATAGAAGGCTTCTCGCAGTCTCCCTGATCTGCCTCATAGGCAGACTGCCAAAAAATGCTTTGCCTCTTTTTGATGCGCAGGGACTCCCGCCGATAAAACCAGCGGGAGCCCCCATTTATACTATTCAGAAAAACAACCGCTGTTTACCGCCGTGTGACGCGCACCCTGCCGCCGCCCAGAGCCGTGACGGTCACACCGTCCCGGCTGGCTGTCTGGCCCGGATGGAGCAGACCGTCAGGGGCGGAGCGGTCCAGGCGCAGATACTGCTCCTCCTCCGGCGGGATGATGGTGAGACAGCCCAGGCCGCCGCATACCGTGCCGTCCAGGCGATAGAACAGCAGCCCCTCCTCCGGCAGCGCCTTGTCCAGGCCGATGGGTTTCCGGTACTCCACCGCATAGCCGTGGTACTCGTCCAGCGGGATCATCACCAGCTTCAGCCCCTCCTCCGTCTCCACGGGGGTCAGGGTGAACTCGCCGTCCGCCGCCGCGCAGGCCACTTGGCCGTCCTCAATCCAGCCTAAACGCCACTTGCTGTAGGCCATGTAATCCGGCGCCAGCCCTTCGATCCAGCCCATCAGGTCCCAGGTCCCGCAGTGAGAGAACCCGTCCGCCGCACCCGCCGTCACCTCATAGGTATACAAATCCGGCAGGCCCAGGATATGTCCGTTCTCGTGGGCAAAGAGCTTGCCCTTCCGGGAGTACATGTCCGCGCCGAAGGTGACCGCCAGGCCGATCTCCCCGGAGGCGCAGGAGAGCGGACGGTCCTTCCCCACCATAGTGGGCGAAAAGGGCACCGCGCTGCCGTGGACCGGGACAATGTAGAGGATGTCAAATTGGGAATAATCCACCACGCCGCAGGAAACGTCCATGGCGTCCTGCATATAGGCCCGGTGCCGCTCCGGACTGATGACCCGCTCCATGCGGTAGTCGCCGTCGTCCCGGGGCATGGTGAACCATTGGTCGAACAGCTCCACCTCCAGGCGCAGCTTTCCGTATGAGATCTCCCGGAACACCTCCAGGCCGTCCCGGGCCAGGAGGTCGTAATAGAACGACGGCTCCGGATGCTGGGAGTCCGGCCCCCGCTTGTTGGGGAAGTCCACGCAGATAAAGGCCGCCCGCAGCTTCGAGCGGCTGTCGGCCGCCTGCCGGTGGTCAATGGCATAACCGGCGTTAAGGTCCTCTATGGGAGAGCTCAGCTTCTTGCGCCCCGCCCGCTCCAACAGGCTGGGAAACGAATGGAAATACCGCTCCCGCTCCTCCGGAGCGAGGCGCAGCAGATCCCCAAAGGTTTCCAGCCCAATATATCCGGCGGAGAACAGCAGCTCCGTGTAGTCCCACTTGGTAAAGCCGTATTCCTCCTCCCAGGCGCTCAGCTTCTTCATGCCATAATAATAGCAGGTAAAATAGCCCGGCATATTCTGGTGCGCCTGCACCTGGGCCCGGGCGGTGCCGCGGTCAAACCCCAGTTCCTCCTGGTAGAGCCTGACGGCGTCCTCCAGGGGCGCTCCCTCGTAGAACAGCATAATATCCACCCGGATGCGCACGGCGGCGTGGTGGCGGCGGTAGGCGACAAACAGCGGGAAAAAGGGGTCCTCCGCAAACAGGAACTGAAAGGCCCGCTCCGTGCGCAGGCAGGTCCCCTCCAGCAGCGGCACCAGCTTGGCCCCCAGCTTTACCGTCTCCGGCGTCTCGGACATGGCGGTACGGACATACTGCACGTGGTGGCCGGGGTACGCCTCGTGGAGGGCGTTGAGCTTGATCCAGCCGTCGTTGATATTCTGGTAGTTGTACTGGTTCAGAAACATCTGTCCCCGGTAGGGCATATGCCGGAAATCGCCGCCCTCGTAGCCGCCCCAGGGGTAGGAGTCCTTATAGCAGTCCGGCAGCGGGACGCATCTGCACTGCTCGTCCTCCGGAAGGCGCATGTACTCGTGGGCGATAGCCCGGGTGCGCTTCAAATATTCCTCCGCCCGGCGGAACATCTCCTCCGGGGATTCGCAGGGGCCCTCATAGCGGAACAGGATGTCCTTGACCTCGGCCATCGTTCTGGGCCCGCCCTCCCTGACCTCCGGAATATCCAGCTTACGCGCAATTTCAAAGATGTCCCGGCGGGTCTTTTCGACCTCCTCCTTCTGCCAGACCAGCAGCTCGTCCAGAGATACCCCCAGCCTTTTCCGCAGCAGGCTCCGATATTCCTCCCCTTCCATTTTGACGGTAACGGTCAGGTCATCCGCAGGCGGCTCTTCTTCGGGCGCTTCGCCGCCGTCCAGCTGGGCCGCCATGCCCTCCAGGAGCCCGGCAAACCGCGCCATCGCCTCCGCCAGCCGCCGGTGCTGGTCAATGGAAAAGGAGGGGAAAAACTCCCGCAGGCGGACGCTGTCCGCCTCTACAGCGCGCCGGACGCGGCGCAGCGTCTCGGCGCTCCCGCCGTCTTTATGGGGAAGCAGCGCCAAAAGCCGGTCCCGGCTCTCTTCCAGCAGGGCGATCCGGCCCGTCAGATCCGCGCAGCGCGCCTCGTCTGGCCGGCGGTCGCACCGGACCACATTCTGAAAATGGTAGGGGAAGCCGGTATATCCCTGCAGAGGGTCTTGCGCGGTACACTGGATGTCATAGTCCAGGGCATCCAGGAAATCGGACAAGTGCCGCTTCACCAGCCTGTAGACCGGGTCCGGGTCCGCCAGCTCCTCCACCCTCCGGCCCAGCTCCCGCCACGCCTCGCGGACGCCGGCGACGGCCTCCTCATCCGGGATAAAGAGCTTCGGCTCAAACTCATTGGGCCCGTGCATGCGGTAACTGAGCAGTGCGCAGTCCCGGTCCAGTTCCCGGTACCGCAGCGTCAATTCAGCCTGTTCCATAAAAAATCCTCCTTTGCAAAGAGGGGGCCCAGATGCCTGGGTCCCCTCTCCCGCTGTCAAACGAACTCGTATTGATTTAGAACCAGCCCTCCCAGGCGCGGAATGCCGTGTGGCCGGGCCTTCCGCCGCCCTGCCGCCATCCCCCGCCTGTGCATACGGGCTCTTAAAGATTTCAGCCGACGCTTTCCATTTCCTGATCGGACAGATACACCAGATGCCGCCCGGAAGCGCCGGCCACATGGTGCATGGACGGCTTGTGGACGCTGTAGTCGTGGACCGACGGGTCGTAGGTCACATAGCCCCGCCATTTCTCGTAGCCGGGGTCCGGTACCGGGATGGCGGAGAGCAGCGCTTTGGTATAGGGGTGGACCGGATTGGAATAGATCTCCTCCGGCGTCCCCTCCTCCACCAGCTTTCCCTGGTTCATCACGCCTACGTAGTCGGAGAAGTATTTGACCACCGACAAATCGTGGGCAATGAAGAGGATCGTCAGCCCCAGCTCCTTTTTCAGATCGTTGAGCAGGTTCAGCACCTGGGCCTGGATAGACACGTCCAGGGCCGACACCGGCTCGTCGGCAATGATCAGGCTGGGCTTGGAGGCCAGGGTCCGGGCGATGCCGATGCGCTGGCGCTGGCCGCCGGAGAACTCGTGGGGGTAGCGGCTGAGGTGGTCCTCGTTGAGGCCCACCAGCTTGATCATTTCCAGCGCCCGGGCGTAGAGCTCGTCCTCGCTGGAAACCAGCTTGTTGATGAGCAGGCCCTCGCCGATGATCTCCTTAATGGTCATACGGGGGTTCAGGGAGGAGATCGGGTCCTGGAAGATCATCTGGATCTCCTGATGGACCATCCGCTTATCCTCCGGGGAGAGCTTGCCGGAAATCAGCTTGCCCTTGAAATACACCTCGCCCCCCGTGGGCTTGTACAGCCGGATGATCGTCCGCCCCGTGGTGGTCTTGCCGCAGCCGGACTCCCCCACCAGGCCGAAGGTCTGGCCCTTGGGGATCTGGAAGCTGACGTCGTCCACGGCCTTGACCACGACCTTGTTTTTGCCAATGCCGTTTTTAAAGTGCTGCTGCAGATGCTGTACGTCCAGCACGATGTCCTGCTTTTCCCAATCAGCCACGTTCCCTCTCCTCCTTCCGCTTCAGACTGTTGGCGATCCGCCGCTCCAGGACCTTGGGCCGCTCCACCTTGGGTGCGGAGGGGTGGAGCATCCAGGTGGCCGCGTAGTGGGTGTCGCTCACCTTGAACATGGGCGGCTCCTTCTCCTGGTCGATCTTCAGCGCCCAGGGGTTCCGCTCCGCAAAGGCGTCCCCCTCCGGGGGAGCCAGCATATTGGGGGGCGCGCCGTGGAGGGCGCTGAGCTCGTCGCCGGGCTCCAGGTCCATATCCGGCATGGAGGCCATGAGGCTCCAGGTATAGGGGTGCTGGGGATCGTAGAAGATGTCCTCCGCCGTGCCGTACTCCACAATCTTCCCTGCGTACATCACCGCCACCCGGTCCGCCACATGGGCCACCACCCCCAGGTCATGGGTGATGAAGATGGTGGAGACGCCGAACTTGCTCTGCAGGTCGCCGATCAGGGACAGCACCTGGGCCTGGATGGTCACGTCCAGGGCCGTGGTGGGCTCGTCGCAGATGAGGATCTTGGGGTTGGAGGCCAGGGCGATGGCGATTACGATCCTCTGCCGCATGCCGCCGGAAAAGTGGAAGGGGTACTGGTTATACCGCAGCTCCGGCTGGGGAATCCCGACGGCGGCCATGAGCTCAATGCTCCGCTTCTTCGCCTCCGCCTTGGGCATCTTATGCAAAATCGTAAAAATCTCCGAGATCTGTTTTCCTACTTTTTTAATGGGATTCAAGGAGCTGAGGGGGTCCTGGAAGATCATGGCGATCTCCCTGCCCCGAAGCTTTTCCCAGTCTTTCTCCTTGCACTGGAGCAGGTCCTGCCCATTGTACATGGCCGTCCCCTTGTCGATGGAGGCCGTGGGGCCCAGAAGGCCCATCAGCGTCTTGACCGTCACCGACTTTCCGGAGCCGGACTCGCCCACAATGGCCAGCACCTCTCCGCGGTAGAGGTCAAAACTGCTGCCGCGGACGGCCTGTACGTTTCCCGCGTAGGTGTGGAAGGTGACCGTCAGGTCCTTCACTTCCAGAATTTTTTCTTTCTCCCCGCTCATAGGCAATGTCACATCCTTTCTTTCGATCTCGCGCTCACTGTCTGAGCGAGGGGTTGAAGGCATCCCGCAGGCCGTTGCCCAGCAGATTGAAGGCCAGCATCAGCAGCACGATGACGATGCCCGGGAAAACCAGCTGGCTGGGGTAGTCCAGCAGCACCTTCTGCCCGTCGGAGAGCAGGATGCCGATGGAGGGATTGGGGGCCTGGACGCCCAGGCCCAGGTAGGCCAGCCCCGCCTCCTGGAACACCACGCTGGGCACCGACAGGGCGCACCCGGTGATCAGGGTGCCCACCGCGTTGGGCAGGATATGCCGGAACATCAGCCGCAGGTCGCTGGCGCCCATGGTCCGGGAGGCCAGCACATACTCCCGGCCCTTGTACCGGTAGAACTGCATCCGCACGGAGTTGGCGTTGCCCATCCATCCCGTCAGGCAGAAGGCCAGCACCAGGGGCAGGATGCCGGAGCCGAAGAGCATGATCAGCAGGATGGTCAGCGGCAGGGAGGGGATATTCCAGATGATATCCATAAGCCGCTGAATGATCAGGTCGATCCATCCGCCGTAGTAGCCGCAGATGGCGCCCACGATGAGGCCCACGGTCAGGTTCACCACCACCACCGCGACGGCCAGGATCAGGGACACCCGGGTGCCCTGCCACAGGCGGGAAAAGATGTCGCGGCCCAGGGAGTCGGAGCCGAACCAGTAGTACTGGTCGGGGATGCCATTGAGACTGTACATGTCCACCTTTACCTTATACATGACGCCCTTGCCGAAGGCGGACTGGCTTTCAAATTCGCCGTAGTTCTTTTTGATATAGGGCTGATACTCCTCCAGGCTGGACTTCCGGATGGTCATCACCTGGGTCCCATCCAGAATGCCCAGCTTCTCGATCACGGGAATCCGGGGGGGCATGTTGGTCCGGGTGCGGTCCTGGGTCAGATAGCTCCGGCCGCTCATGTAGGGCCCTGCAATTCCCATCAGGACGATCAGGGAGACGATGACCGCCGCCACCACCGTGACCTTGTCATGGAGGAACCGGCGCAGGACGTCCTTGCCGTAGGAAACGGACTCCGTGCGGAAGTCCGCGTCTACAATCTCCTCCGCGCGCTCGATCATCTCGAACTGTTCCGCGGGTATCTTCAGCAGCTCCTCGCTCAGGGGCTGCCCATTTTCCATCATGATATTTTTCTCACGCATCCTTGCCGCCTCCCATCCGGATTCTCGGGTCCACAATGCCGTAGGACAGGTCCGCCAGGATCGCCATCAGCAGACCGATGAGGGTATAGAAAATGATACAGCCCATGGTCAGCCAGTGGTCCTTGCCGTTGATGGCGGCCAGCATGATCTTGCTCATGCCAGGGACGCCGAAGATCTGCTCGATTACCAAGGAGCTGCCCAGAACGCCCAGGAACAGATACAGGAAGGTGCTGGCCAGGGGCACGCAGGAGTTGCGCAGGGCGTGCCGCGTGATGGTCTGCCCGTAGCTGAGGCCCTTGGCCTTGGCCAGCTGCATGAAGTCCATGGTCAGCACCTCCGCCAGCTCCGCGCGCAGGGTACGGGCGATGCTGGCGATGCCGCCGAAGCTCAGGGCCAGGATGGGCATGATCATGGAATAGAATTTCGTCCAGTTCAAGTGCTCCTCCGGCGCCAGAAGCAGGGGGAACCACCCCAGCTTGAAGCCCAGAAGATATTGCATCAGCGCCGCCAGGACGAAGGACGGCACCGATATGGTCAGGATTACCAGACTGCTCGCCACATTATCGTACAGGCTGTCCTTCTTGATGGCCATGGTTATGCCCAGCAGGAGCCCGAAGGGTAATATGACGAGGGCGGAAAAATAGTTCAGCTGAACCGTAACGGCCAGGCGGCTGGCAATAATGTTGAACACCGGCTGTCCAGGGTTCACCTTCACGGAGTAGCCCAGGTCAAAGCGGAGGTAATCCCGCATGGCGTAGCCAAACTGAACGATCATGGGCTCATTCAAATGGTACTTGTCCTCAATCAGCGTGCGGATAGCGGGGTCCAGCTTATTGGAGTGGTCAATGATGCTGCCTGGCATCAGGTGCAGGACAAAGAAAACCACTACAATAATCGCCAGGAACGTAAAAAACGCGGCGATCAGTCTTTGGATGACGTATTTTACCACATGCTCACCTCTCTCTTCATTAAACCGCGCCCGTGTGTGGTCACGGGCAGCCCTCCGGATAAAGCGCAGGGGCAGGCGGAACGCCGGGACGACGTCCTGCCTGCCCCGAAACGCCTTTAACGCGGAAAGCGATGGGTGGGTGCTGGGTGAAATCTTTTACTGGCCGGAATTCCTCCGGCGCACGGTATTACGTTCGGCTCAGTTGAACCGGGTCTGCCACATGGCGAAGCCCAGCTCAGGCTCGCCCTGCTGGGCGATGGGGTCCACCCGGTCGCTGAAGAAGTAGCGGGCGCCGCGGAAGTAGGCGGGGATGAAGCAGCAGTCGTTGAGGAGGATCTCCTCCATGCGGGCCATGGACTCCAGCCGCTTCTGAGGATCGCGCTTGTAGTCATACAGAGCGCACTTGTAGAACAGATCGTCCCACTCCTCCCGCGCGGCGGGGTCGGCGATGGAGCAGTACTGGGTGTTGTAGGTCCAGGGGCCGGAGTAGACCCAGTTGGTGTTGTTCCACGCCTGGGTGGGGTCCGTATTCCAACCGCAGCTGCAGCACATGTCAAAGTCCATTTCGGCACGGGAGATCTGTGTGTACAGCAGGGCGTTGGGCACAGCCTGGAGCTTGATCTCGAACTTGTCGGTACCGAAGAGGGTGTTGTAGTGGTCCTGCAGCGCCTCGGCCCACTGCTTCAGTGTGTCGCCGCTGTCGCCGTAGATGCAGGTGATCTCAATCTTCTCGCCATAGTTCTCATAAGCCTTGTCGAAGTACTCCTTGGCCAGATCGGGATCGTAGCCCAGCTTGGTCACCTCGTGGCCGTCGATGCGGATGGCCTGGGCCTCGGGCGTCTCGCGGTAGTTGACCACCTTGTTCAGAGGATCGGCGGGGTCGGGCATGGTGGCGAAGTCCATGAACTGATAGGCGCAGGGATCGGAAATGGGGAACACGGCCTTGACCACGTTCTCACGATCCAGGCCCCAGTACAGGGCGTAGCGCAGGTTGACGTCCTTCAGCGCCTCACAGGTGGGCGTCTCGCCGTTGAGGTAGATGCCCATGTTGTCCTTCTGATACCAGTAGCGGGCGTTGTCGGCGTACTCGTCATAGGCGGCCTGGTTGGCTACCACGCTGTCCACCTCGCCATTCTCGAACAGCTGGATCTGGGTATTGGTATCGGTGGCGGAGACATAGGTCAGCCTGTCGGGGGTGTAGAAGTCCTTCAGAGGAGCACCGTCATCGGTGCGCTTGCTGACCTCATAGGACTGACCGGGGATCAGAGCGGTAACCTCATAGGGGCCGGAGCACACGAAGGTATCCAAGCTGGTGCCGTAGGTGCACTGGGTGCCGTCCTCGCTGATGCAGGACTTGTACATCTCGGGATGGATCACGCCGTTGGCGGCGAAGCAGAAGTTGGACTTGAACTCGTTCCAGTCGGCGGGCTCGTAGTCGGGCAGGAAGTGAATCTCCAGGGTGGTGTCGTCGATGGCCTTGTAGCCCACCTTGGCCCACGCCTCGTCGGAGTTGTCCTGGCCAGCCAGGTACTCCTCGCCGCCCACCAGGTTGGAGGCGTACACGTTGCGGTTGAGCAGCAGGGGGTCGTTCAGCAGCCGCATGCTCTCCTCAAAGGTGTGGGCGGTGATGGGGGTGCCGTCGGTGAAGGTGTAGCCGGTCTTCACATTGACCCGGATGAGGGTGACATCGTTGGGATCGGGATAGTAGGGGTCGCCGTCAGCCAGCTCGTCGATATAGACGCGGGCCTGCTGCTCCTCGTCGTACACCATGGCGTACAGCACGGCGCAGAGCTTATCCATCAGGTAATAGTCCGTGGACATCTGATGGGGATTGAAGGTTTCCGGGGTGTCGCTGATGTAGCTGCGCAGGACCTTCTCGGTAGGCTCCGCAGGCTCCTGGGTATCATCGGGGGTCTGGGTATCGTCCGGGGCGTTGGCATCGTCCCCGGCGGGGGTGTCGCTGGGCGTAATGGGCAGGGGCTCCTGTTTGCCGCAGGCCGCCAGCAGGGACAGCGTCATCAAGGCGGCCAGGAACAGCGCCAAAAGACGGGACTTCTTCTTCATGCTTAATTCCTCCTAAAATTTTGTAATTTATACTATATTTGCCGCCTCCGCACAGCCGCCGGAAACAGATTCCATCGCCAGAGTACATGTACTCTGGCGGACAAGGGGCCCCTTGTCCGCCGGCCCTCCCCGAAGACCGGTATCCGCTCCGTCAATGTGCCGCGCCGGCAAATATACTATCTCAACATCCTGTTACAACGTACATTACCACACCGCCAGCAGCAGGGATACCGCGCACCAGAACACTCCCGAGGCCAGAAACCAACCTGAGGGACGCCGGCGGGACTCGTCCATAATGACGTTTTGGGTATACTCCGCCAGGCTCATGGGCCTCGTTTCGCCGGTGGGATGGCCGTTCCTCTTCCATTGCCGCTTGTAGGCGGCGTATGAAAACGTTTTAAAAAGCCCCACGTTCCGGATGTACCGGGCACAGCCCACCAAGATGTGGACCAATCCAACCATGCAGAACCAATCGGAAACATTCCGGACCGCGCCCGGCGCCCGGCGCACCGCCAGACCGGCGAAAGCAAGCAGGGCGGCGATCAGGAAGATTCTAATCCGATCCCTTTTCAGCATCTGTTTGATAAAGAACATATCCGTCTCCAGAAAGGCAGGAACTGCCAATACGCTTTTTTTGCTTTTCATTTTTATTATAGGTGAAAAACCCTGCAGAATCCACAATAATTTTTTACGATAGGCGTTGAATATTGACAGAATTTCATATGCACAGATTTTATACAGGGCCTCAACCGGTTTAAATTCACAGGGATGATTTATCTTCACAAACAAGAAATAGCGTCAACACGCTAAAAAAACGGAAGCGCCTTGATCAGACGCTTCCGTTTTGATATGTGCCGCAAACGCCGCCCGCCATCAAATGTTCCCGGGCGGATCTTCCCTAAAACAGGCGCTTACCGCTCAGACATATAGGGATAGTTGATCGCCGCGGAGGGGCAGAAGGACTCCTTCACCGTGTGGGCGCTGACCCAGCGGATCATGTTCAAGGTAGTGCCCGCCTTGTCGTTGGTACCGGATGCCCGGGCGCCGCCAAAGGGCTGCTGCCCAACAATCGCGCCGGTGCACTTGTCGTTGATGTAGAAGTTGCCGGAGACGTTGCGCAGGGCCTTCTCCATCTTCACGATGGCCTCCCGGTCCTGGGCGAAGATGGCCCCGGTGAGGGCATAAGGGGAGGCGCTGTCGCAGATGGCCAGGGTCTCGTCCAGCTTGTCGTCCTCATATACATAGATGGAGACGATGGGCCCGAAGATTTCCTTTACCATGGACTCGTAAGTGGGCGTCTTACAGCGGATAATCGTAGGCTGCACGAACCAGCCCTTGCTGTCGTCATAGCTGCCCCCTGCCACGAACTCGCACTCCGGCGAGGCGGCGGCCCTGTCGATGTACCCCTTGCAGGTCTCGAAGGAAGCTTTGTCGATGACTGCGGCCATGAACGTGTCGAACTCCTGGACATCCCCCACCTTCAAAGTGGCGGTCTGCTCTTTCAGGCGCTTCTCCACCACCGGCCAGATGCTGGCGGGCACGAAAGCACGGGAGCAGGCGGAGCACTTCTGTCCCTGGTACTCAAAGGAGCCCCTGACGATAGCGGCCACTAAAGGCTCGATATCTGCGGTATTGTGGGCGAAGATGAAGTCCTTGCCGCCGGTCTCGCCCACCAGTCTGGGATAATTGGCATAGGACGCGATATTCTCGCCCACCTGTTTCCAGACGCTTTGGAAGACCCCGGTGGAGCCGGTGAAGTGGAATCCCGCCATCTTGGGATGGCTCACCACATATTTAGACATATCGCTTCCGGTGCAGGGCACAAAGTTGATGACGCCCGCGGGCAGACCGCACCACTGCAGCAGCTTCATATAGTAGTAATTGGACAATACCGCCGTGCGGCTGGGTTTCCACAGGGCCACGTTGCCTACGATGGCCGGTGCAGTGGGAAGATTGATGATTGATGTATGTGCAATTCTGTTTTTAGTATACTATGGGTGTTTTTTAGTGTCAAGAATGGGGAATGTCCCGAGCTTATAAACCTATCAAGGATTATCCAAAATGTTTTTTTGCCTGTAAATCTCTTTTAAATCGTCAATAGCCATCTCCGAATCAAAAGTATGGAATCCAAGCCAGCATTCATTCATTGTCCTGGCATCAGCAATTTTATAGATATCGCGACTATATTCATTTGTGTAATAATGCCAATAGCGATAGAGATATCCTGTCCAATACATTACCTCCAGGGGATAAGTCGCACCGGCCTTTTTCAGGCCATGTACTTCATCGTTCAATTCTTCCAGAAGATACTCTTCACCGACCCATTGCAGTCTGTCATAGACATCATCAAGAGCCGCCGCCGTTTTGCTGTTCATAAAGGATTCTATAAAGAAAGGGCAGTCCAGATCGGCTTTCTGTGCCAGTTCAAACAATCGGCCCTGTATATCACAAAGCTGTCGTTTTTCAAGTGTAAGATACTCCATTTTATTCACCTGCCTCTAATATTTCATCAAAGAACCGGCCCTCCCGGCGATATTTCCGGCAGATTTCCTCTGCCATCGCAATGCCTTTGGAGCGGTTTGCTTCGCTGCTTTGTTTTAGTTTACCCCGGTCCCCCTCAGTTAGTTCCTGCTCTTCAAGGATTTTTATTTGTCTGCAGGCCTTTTCTGTTATGGCTACATATTGTTTTCCCAGTTTCAAGGCGGAAAGGCTGTTGATGAGTGCAAGATCCGTAATCTCCCCATTGAAAAAGCGGTCCAGAACCACGAACATTCTATCGTTGGCAATATAACCGATTACCATGTCGCAGCCTTTGCTCAAACCCGCAAAACGATGATAGATTGCAGAATGCTTCACAGAATCCATCTTGCCGCGATTGTACGCGACTAACAGCGCCCAATCTAATCCTACTTCTATATCAAGAATTTTGAGACCTGACAGGTTAACGCTTAATGTGTATATCCTGGCATTGGGATAATTGCAGATTAAAGTGAGTGGCTGTGTTCGGTCAGTCCCCATATAAAACCCTTTTCCGAAATCGCAGTGTTCCCGGCTCACAGGCGCAATCGCACCGTGGATTCCCGACTTTGAACCATGATAGAGGGTTACGGTTTCCTCTATATGAATTATACGATTTCCGGTGAAGTGTGAAAAATCAATGTTGCTGTCGGCGCAGAGGTTCTTGATTGCATTTATCGCGATTTGCGATGGTTCGCAACGCTCTTTTTCCCAATGGTTGACAGTTGCGAAACTGACTCCTAATTTTTCAGCCAATTCACTTTGGCTCAAGTTCAGGCGGGAACGGATTTCTTTGATCATTTCAGAGCTTTTCATTATGCCTCCCTGAAGAAATATAACATTTGACTTGTTCAATTATAACATATGAAATAGAGAATCGCAATACAGCTAACATGCCAATAAAAAACCGCAGTTACCGGGGTGATATTCAACTGCCGGATGAATTCTTTGCACGGATTCCCTCTCTGCGTTATTGCGCTTTGCGTTTTCTTATATTAGGATAAATATGTAACATGTACCGATTCGAAAAAAGGTAAACAGATAATATATCGTATATAATATAGTTAATCAGGAAAGAGAAAGGCGGCAGACATGGAGCATCTGAAAACAGGAGAAGTCATCAGCAAAAGGCGAAAAGAGCTGGGCCTGACACAGAACCAGCTGGCACAGTCCCTGAACATTTCATTCCAGGCGGTCTCGAAATGGGAGAACAATTCTGCCTATCCCGACATCGAAATGCTGCCGAAGCTGGCGGCAGCGCTCCACACCACAGTGGACGCCCTGCTGGGCTACAGGAGCGTGGTGACGGACTATGACAGGCGGTACGAGACGGAAGAGTATTACTGGGGGCTTTTGCCCAACCGCATCTGCTATGATATCATGAAGATTCTTCCCCCCATAAAGCCCTACCGGGTGCTGGACATCGGCTGCGGGGAGGGGAAGGACGCGGTCTTTCTGGCGAAATGCGGATACGCCGTGACCGCTTTCGATATCTCCGAACAGGGGATTGAAAAGGCGAAACGGCTTGCGGAGCACAACAAAGTGGGCGTGAGATTTTTCAAGGCTGACATATCGGACTATGATCCGGATATGGAATATGACATCATTTTCTGCAGCGGCATGCTTCACTTCATCCCCCGGCCCGGAAGAAAGGAACTCTGTGAAAGGCTGAAAGCGCATACCGCGGAGAACGGCATCAATGCCCTGAATGTGTTCGTCCGGAAACCCTTCATCACTCGCTCCTGGGATAACCCGGAGGATGAGAAACTGCGCCATCCCTGGTATTCCGGGGAACTGTTCGGCTATTACCATGAATGGCTGTTCCATATCTGCAGGGAGGAGGTCTTCGACTGCAACAGCGGCGGCGTCCCTCATAAGCATTGTATGGATACTTTGATTGGCCAGAAAACCATGCACCTTTCGTAAGGAATTGTCTACAAATAACTGATGCGAGTTTATAGCTGTTTTCCCTGTATTTCCGGGCTTTCTTGTAAACAAGTTGCATCAGTTATTTTCCGACAGTTCCTATAGTCGTTTCTGCTACTGACGAGTTCATTGCGGAGGTCAAGAAAGAATATGGAATACATGAAAGGAGAGTGCAAGTATGCCAGAGCATCCGTTTTGGGAACGGACTTATGCAGATAACGATGTTTCCACATTTTCCAAAGGGCCAACCGTAGACATCGATGAATTTTATCCCTTTTTTCCGCAGAATGCCTCCGTGCTGGACGTGGGCTGTGGAGAGGGCCGGAATTCTGTTTTCATGGCCGGTCTGGGACATCAGGTGGATGCTTTCGACATCTCTGCGGCCGGAGTTGAAAAGGCCGTAAGGATTGCCTGTTCTCTGAGTCTTTCAGTCAACTTTTTCTGTTGTGACCTGGGAGAATTTATCTTTGAAAAAAAGTATGACATCATCTTATCCCACGGTGTCCTCCATCTGCCGCCGAAGCAGGTCAGGGACCGGTTCATCGCAAAAATGCAAAAACACACCAAGCCCAGCGGCTATAATGTCATCGGCGTCTTCACCGACAGGCTGCCTGCTACGCCTGACAATGCTCCCTTTACCCACAGCCTTTTTGCCGTAGGGGAACTGCCTCTGAAATATAAGGACTGGGAAATCGTCCGTCATCAGGAAGGGACGTTTACGGATACCCACCCCAGCGGGATACATCATGAACATGCCTATGAGAGAATCATTGCCAGGCGGCAGTAAAATCTTCCGTCTGGCAATGGATTGAGTTATGATTGGAATAAGACCTTGACAATTATGTTTCATGCTGGAAATCATCCAAAACTCTGTTCCGTCCGCTCAATGATCTCATCCTGCAGGGGCTTATCCAGGTTGCGGAAGTAGTCGCTGTACCCTGCCACCCGCACAATCAGGTCCCGGTATTCCTCCGGGTTCTTCTGAGCCGCCAGCAGCGTATCCCGCCCCACCACGTTGAACTGGATATGATGGCCGTCCATGTCGAAATAGGTGCGGATCAGGTCTGCCATATGATTCAGCCCTGCCTCCCCTGCCACCACCTCCGGGGTGAATTTCTGGTTCAGCAGCGTCCCCCCGGTCTTCAGATGGTCCATCTTGGCGCAGGACTTGATCACCGCGGTGGGGCCGTTCCTGTCCGCGCCCTTCTCCGGGGAGATGCCCTCGGACACGGGCTTGTGGGCCAGGCGGCCGTTGGGGCTGGCGATCATCACGTCCCCGAAGTACACATGGCAGGTGGTGGGCAGCATATCCACCCGGTAGGTGCCGCCCCGCATGTTGGGTCTGCCGGACACACTGTCCAGGAAATAGTTGAACACCTTCCGCATGAGATTGTCCGCATAGTCGTCATCGTTTCCGTACTTGGGCGTATGGCTGCGCACCAGATTCAGGAGCCTTTCATGGCCCCGGAAATCCTCCTTCATGGCCGCAAGCAGCTCCTCCATGGTGCAGTTGCCATGGTCGTACACATTGTATTTCACGGCGGACAGGCAGTCCGCGATGGTGCCTGTGCCCACGCCCTGGATGACGCTGGTGTTGTACCGCGCGCCGCCCGCGTTGTAGTCCTTTCCCGCCGCGATGCAGTCGTTGGTCAGGACGGAGAGGAAGGGCACGGGCATGTATTTGGCGTACAGGGACTCGATGACGTTGGAGCCCCGCACCTTGATGTCCAGGAAGTGGTCGATCTGCTTCGTATAGGCCTCCCAGAGCTGGTCGAAGGTCTCGAAGTCTTTTGCATCGCCTGTCCTGGGGCCAAGCTGCTTTCCGGTCATGGGGTCCACGCCGTTAAAGAGGGTCAGCTCGAATACCTTGGGCAGGTTGAAATACCCCTGGAGGATATAGGCCTCATTGCCGAAAGCCCCGGTCTCCACGCAGCCGGAGCTGCCGCCCTTCCGGGCGTCCTCCAGGCTCTTGCCGGCGTTCATCAGCTCCTGGATGATGGCCTCGGTGTTGTAGAAAGCGGGCTGACCCCAGCCCTT
>OFHB01001091.1_pt1 | contig 16175 bp, 11 predicted proteins | sample 1521881 | NCBI WGS metagenome assembly OFHB01 (sample SAMEA3504090, study PRJEB24116) | mouse gut metagenome | biome: mouse gut; feature: mouse-associated habitat; material: faeces | place: Denmark | collected 2011
TTTTCCCATAAAATGGGAGGTTTTTTTACGAAATATTTTTTAAGCGTCAGAGCTGAGTGCGCTCTTACCTTTTAGCTTTAACATTACATGTGATATGCTCATCTTTGGTGGAATTGAAAATGATTGTGTCAAGGTCTACCAGCGGCCGTCCCCCGTCATGGATGACGACAAGTTCCTTCGCCCTGCCGCCGATTTCCAGAATCATGTCCAATCCCCGCCGCAGGCTGCCCTGCCTGTCGCTCCCCCAATGACGACTCTGGCCGCCTTCTTAATCCGGTATAATTGAAGCAGTCCTCTGCAAAATTCACACCTTATTCCTCAATTCATATTTCTTTGGCATGTGCTATACCATAATCCCATGCGCTTCGGCACACATGAAATCGGAAGGAAATCTTACTTAACCAGCGAAAATCATTCTCGTATAACCAACGCAGGTTATCGATAATACCTTCGATATCTCTCCCGGATCCTCTCCCTGTCCATATCTCCATGCCTGACAAAATATTCCATCATCGCAGGAATAGAATAGCATTCGCTGATCGCTCCATGGAACCTGCCGCTGCACTGCCCATTCATCCATATAGTATCCTGCTGCTGCCTGACAGCCTCTATCGGCAATCTGCAGGAAATCTTCTTCACTGCCTGCAGATTCTCATTCAGAAGCAAAAATGACCCGTCATAATATTCATAGGCAAGTATCAGTCCGCTGTCCAGCCTTTTTACATACTGATACCCCATGTTGCGCTGCTTTTGATACTCCGTCAAATTGGCCTCAACACCGCAGGGCAGCCCATTCCTGACTTCCCTCGCTTTAATATTCTTTATCCATGCGCCTGCATCTACGGCATCATCCCCCATATTGGCTTCCACCATCCAAACTGTCTCTGCTGCCCGATCCATCTCCACCGTCCTATCTGTCTCTGCTATCCTATTTGCCTCTGCTGTCCTATTTGTCCTGGCTATACTATTTGTCTCTGCTATCCTATTTGCCTCCGCCGTCCTATCTGTCTCTGCTGTCCTTTCCGCCCCCGTCTTTCCAGACAAATAAGGCTTCTCTATCACCAAAAAATGATCCGTCTTCTGCTGTGGAAAGCAAATCACCGCGTCCCCTCTGTCTACAAAAAAACCATAGGGCGCATTTCTGGCTTCCACATTGACAGTTTCATAAACCGCCTGCCCCTCTCCGGTCCTGCAGTTCCACAATACAATCTCATCCCCGCAGAACGGCACCAGCCACACCCATTCACCGTCCTTCACCATATGGGCAAACTTCTTCCCCGAAAGCCCCATGGACCTCAACGTCCAGGTATCATTACTCATGTCAAATTCCATCCAGACATCGCTCTTGGAAGAGGCCATATAAAGGACACTCCCTTCCTGATTTACCGCCCAGACAAAGTAGGGCTCCACTTTACAGGCCTCATCTACATATTGCTCCAGCGCCTCCACCCATCCGTCTATGACCGCGGCTTCCCCGGTTTCCGTATCATATTTTACAATTCCCCGATACAGCCTAGGAATCATATACAGATATTTCCCATAGGAAAACGTAACACCTGTGTTTGCGTGCACAGCCCCCTGCAGATATTGTTTGCTGAAGGTTCCTGTGTTCAAATCATACTTCCAGATACCGTCCGAAGCATGAGGGGATAAATACAGGCAATGCCCCACCTTCGTAACATTAATATAATTAAGCCCCCCTATCATCTCATCCGGCACTTCCGCAACAATTTCCACCTTTGGTCCCGACAAGTGCTTATGCGCCTTCTTCCTGCCGCCTGCCCTGCCTGCTCCCGCGCTTCGATTGCTTCCGCTATTGCCTGGAGCCGCATTTCCGGAAATCCTCATACGGCATATCAGCTTCGTCCGTTCCGGAACAAACCACAATTCGATTTCCTCTCCCATCTCCTCAGCCGTTATTGCACAGAGTGCAGGGATACACCTGTCTTCCCTATTGGGAATCGGTCTCCTCGTCCAATCCAACTGCAACACATACTTTCCCTCTATCCGGAACAATGACGTCATGGGATGCCCTGTACATAAAATTCCGTCCGCCAATACCGCCATTTCATATAAATCCGGAGTTCCGTCATAGATGCCTATCCGCTTTTTGACAAACCAGGCAACCAGCTCCTCATATTCCGTCCAAATGGAATCGCCCAAATGATGCTGCAATCTCAATACCGGAATATCCTCATCCGGCCGAAAAATCAGCAAAATATCCTGATTTCCTCTGGCATACTCGAAAACATCCCGCATTTTGGCCAGCTGTTTCTCCGATCCGCAATACAGGTCATCAAAGGACACGCAATACAGCAATTTCTTTTTCGCAGGAGTCTGCTGCCCATTCTCTATATGATTCTTTCCATTCCGTGCATTACCCTGCCCCTTCACTGTGTTGCCCTGCCCGTTCGCTATGTTGCCCTGTCCATCCATTTTAGCACTGAGCCTGTCCAGATAATCCGGTATTCCGGAAGGTACTACTTCCACTTTACTGTCATACTTGACATCCAGCGCATATTTCGAATCCATGTTGGATACATAAATGGCATCCACATATTCAAATGCCTTACAATTCGCATAATTTGTAACCGGCAGGCTCAACAGGTGAGGCACATAGATCAGCTTCTCTGCATATTGCTTCAAATTAGCGGCATAGTATTTCACCTCCACCGTATCCAGAGGACTCCCGTTTTCATATGGATTATGGATATAAATTCTCTCAAATCCCTGCTCCAGGGAAAATTCCCGATAGTCCGCCATTTGTGCCCCCTCCGGCAGCAATGGCGCCAGCTTCTCCGGCCTGAAATGCACCCTGTCAAAATCAACCTTCAGCGTGAGTTCGTTCCGTTCATACCGCGGAACGGGCATGACATAACACAGCGTATCCTCTTCCGCACACGCTTGTCTGCAATAACTGTCAAAACATCCCCACCACTCTGTCCTGTATACCACGAACAGTATCTTCCTTCGCTCTCCCATTTTCGCTTCCCATCTTCCTGATTATGATTCCCTTCCTACTTGAAAACAGCTTGCTTTCACCGCCTGCAGCACCTTCTCCCCGCAGCTTCCGTCCAGGTTCGCTATCCATAAAGGATATGCTCCCAGAGACCCCTTCAGGTCTTCTCTATCTGTTGTCTCCAGAAACCGAAAATAATCATCCAGCCTGCTTTGCTCTCCCTCATACCATACGTGACCCGGATTCCCACGTCTGAATCGCTCCGCCCTTATTATGGAGATACATTTCTCATCCGGCTCTATGAAGGTCCAATCTGCAACGCGCTTATCTGCAGCATCTCTATCCTCTGTTCCGAAGCCTTCGTTCTCCTCTCTCCCGAATATCTTCCTCATTCTTCCGCACTTGATATCATAGATAAAAGTCCCCTGCGCATTCTCCGGATAGAGCCAAATACAGCCTTCCTTTACCTCCACTCTCCTATATGCCCGGCCGCGGACGATTTCCCAGCCCGGAATGCGGACCAAGGGCATGTACCCGCTGTCCGTTCCTGCGTCCTTCTCCAGGATCCACCCCATATTGTCTAATACAAAATATTCTTTGTCTCCGCTCTGGCACATAGCGCTCACAGCCATTCTGCTCCCCTTATCCTGATACCAGTCCGGCTCTGTATTTCCTTCATCCCGATGCCAATCTGGCTCTGTATTTTCCTCATTCCGATACCGATCCGCCCCTGCGTTTTCTTCACTCCGATACCGAACTGGCTTCTTGTTTTCCTCATCCCGATAGTAATCCGACTTCTTGTTTTCTTCATCCTGATGCCAATCCGGCTCTGCGTTTCCCGTACCGGATTTCTCTCTATCCGCATCACCGCCTCCAGCTCCTCCGGTACGGCCGTCATAAACTTCCTCCGGTATCTGCAGATTAATATAAAACCTGGGCTTCCCGGCAATCCCAAACATGTGGACGACCGAAGATGAAATTTCTCCCAAATAAGCGTCACAGAGAGCCACTGTTACCCCTACATCCGGTGTCTTGTCCAAAACCCCGATTTTCTCCCTCAGGAATTTATCCTCCAGAAATGCTAGTCTCTCCACATACTTCTCCCCCATACTCTTTGCCGTTGCCGCCAGCAAAGGATGAGGCCTCCACACCAATGTGATCCCTTCTCTCTGCCCTGCCGTCTCTATGATGTATTCCAGTTTATCGAGAAACCGCTCCCTCTGTCCCATCATCATCGTAATGCTGGCGTTCAGCATTACTACTTTATCTCCTCCAAAATCCTGTCCATTCTTCAGCTGCGGCTTCCACTCCTCGGGAATCTCCGGCTTTTCTCTTTCCAGCCGAAGTACCCTGTCCGCAATGGGCGTGCCGAATGGCAGAAATTTCTCCCTGGGAAGCTCTGCTGAAAAGGACTCAATGGTTTTCTCGCACTGGGTCACAATGAAATCCATATTCTCATAAGACGGAAGATACCTGTGGGTCCGAAATACAGCCTCACCTGTTACAAAATAAGGTATGTAGATTAATCTGTCCGCCACTTTCTTCAGCTCGCCGGAATAAAACTGGGGCAATACGCTGGTAACCGTATTGCAGTCGTCAAAGGGATTATGGAGAAAAATGGCTTCCGGATGCAGTTCTTCCAGCGGAAAATCGTTATAATGAATCACAGGTACATAATCCGGAAGCAATCCTCCTTCATAATGCCGTTCTGTTATCTCCCCATTCTTCAAGTCAAAATAAGGAATCGGCACCACGAAAGGCACGCAATCCGGATCCGCGCAGGCTGCCATCCATATACTCTCCATAGAATCCCACATAGACGCCTTATAGGGCATAAAAACCGCCGCCATCTGCTCCGGAATCTGTTCCAGCTTCCGCTCCGCATTACCCAGAAGCGCCCAGGCTTCCTCTATCAGCGCCTGCTGTCTCCCTGCATCCCGTTCCTGCGTTATCCTCCAAAGGAATTCACAGTACTGCTCCAATATGCTGATGATCTCCGCCGCCGGAGCATTCGTATCTATATGCCTGCTGCAAACCTGCACTTCACTGTGCTCATTCGCCCCGGCATCCTCATCCCCAATCTTCAATCCTTCCGCTTCCTCAATCCGGTCTCCGATGGCAACAGCCGCCTCCTGAACATCCGCCAATATATTGATCAGCCTTGCACTGTCCGCGTCTCGAATAGCAGTTATGGCCTCCTGCCTGGCTTCCTCCAGTGTCTCCAATAATTCACCTATCTGCTTTTTCACATATTTAAGCATTGCTCCCAACCTCTTGCAATATATTCATCCTACCAGATACTCCTCCGCCGGCTGCAGGCTATCCCTTATCTCTGGCTGCAGAATGCCTGTCCCCAAGCTACTGCCCAATTCCTGCTTTTCTGTTTTACTACCGCAGCCCTTCCCTCTGCCTCTTCCTCTCCTCCATAAAACACTCCACCACACTTGCCATAGCCAGAGTCTCTTCCTCCGTCAGCTTAAAGGACCAGAAATATTCTTCATAGACACGGCCCATCCGTTCCGGCAGCTCCGCCGTCTCCGCCGGAAATTCCACAACCGCGACCTCCGGCAGATGAATCCGCATCGCAGCCCGCTCCGCCTCATTGTCATCCACAAACACAAACGCGTCCAGCCCGAGATTCAGCTCCTCCGCCATTTTCCGGACATTTTCGTGCTTGGGCTCCCAGTTCGCGCAGATCACTGCAAAATCTTCCTCCCGCAGCACCATATGAGGACTCTCCCGAAAAATTTTTGTCACATCCTCCGGATTATTTTTAGATGCGATCGCGAGAAGCACTCCCTGCCGCTGCATCCTGCGGATCTCCCGCTGGGTATCCTGATAGACGGCGCCCTCATGGTCGCCGCCCAGCACAATTCCTTCCGGGCCGTCCTCCCCGGCAACCCCTCCCCAGAGCGTATTGTCGAGATCCAGAACCAGTACTTTTCTGCGGACGCAGCACAGCTTTCCCAGAACCCTCCTGATCTCGTCCGCCAGCACATGCAGCGCTCTCATATCGTATGGAACTGATCCCAGATACCAGAACCGGCTGGAATAAAAGGCCTTTCTCCCATGCTCCTCAATCAGGCTGCGCAGCTCAAAACGGTGAAGATTCGGATACCGCCCGGAAAGCTGCGAGAGCGCCCCGTCCCAGTAAGCGGCGGCGGCCAGCGTCCCGTCCGCACTGTCTTTTCCCCGGATGCACTCGGGCCTTACGTCAATCGTGGACACAAGAAGAAAACTGTCCGGATAATTTTCTGCCAGCTTTGCGGCATATTCCTTTGTCCGGTCAAGTTCCGCCCTCCAGTCCCCTTCCTCTGTACACTGTTTTAACAGCTCGTTTCCCTCGAGCAGAAGGAGCAGACATTCCGGCGCAAAATCCGCCAGCCCCTGCTCCCTGCGGAGAGCAAGGGCCGCCCACTCTCCGTAACCGGAAGTCCGGTATACCTCGTGCTCTTTTTTCAGCAGCCCGTCCAGCATATCCAGATTCACATTCGACAGAATTGAAATCCGCATACCCGCTAACCTCCGTTTTCACTTTTTTATTTTATTATTTTACATATGCGTAAAAAGCCTCCGGCGTCGTGAGCTTCGAAATCTCATCCATCGGAATCATCACGCCGTATTTCGCCTCCACCTCGCCGACGAGACGCAGCTGCATCAGGGAATCCCAGGTCTCCACTTCCTCCTGCGTCGTCCCGGCCTTCAGGGCACCCTCATCCATCTCAAGAATTTCCGCCATAAACTTTAAAAACTCTTCCATATCTCTTCCTCTCTCTTTTCCGCTGCCTTATGCGCCTGAATACCGGGTTTTCGTCCCCAGCAGTATCCTTATATACGGGGTAACCGAACGCACAATCGCCGTGCCCAGCCCGAAATTCTTGTGCAGAAAGTGAAACCAGTCCGCGAAGGGAAGGCCCTTTCTGCTCTCCTTTACCCTCAGCCGCCCCAGCCGCGGCAGCGTCTCATCCTGCCAGGTCTTCTGCAGCGTATTATCATTGCACTCGCCCGCAAATTCAGAAAATACCCGGATTTCATATCCTTTCCGGCTGATCTGCAGGCCATAATCAAAGTCCCCGATGCTGTGCCGGTAAAACGGATCTATACCGACCTGCATAAAAATGTCATGCGGAATAACCGCACAGTTTGCGTTAAATGTATCAAAGACGACATCCGCGGCCTCCGGCCCCATTTTTTTGTACTTAATCCCTCTTGTGTACCGGATACCGCCATAACTCAGCAGGCCCTGCTCACCGCAGATCGCGCCGACCAGAACTGTATCCCGCTTCAGCTGCGGCAGCATTTTATCAAAAATTCCGGCAAAAAATCTGGTATCATCATTCAGCAGCATATAATATTCATAATCCGGATGATGCTTTTTGGCATGTTCGATCGCCATGTGCATGCCGCCGTTCCAGAACAGGTTTCCGTCGCCCTTCACCAGATCAACCCTGTACGGCAGCGCCTTTAACATCTCCCCGGTACCGTCCGTGCTCCCGTCATCCACCACAACATAGTCAAACTGTACCCGCTCATTCTGCGCAAGCGTCCTCAGGCACCGCTCCGTCAGCGCCTTTCTGTTGTGACAGGTAAAAATGGCCAGAATTCTGCTGATATGTGCATTTTTCATCTGGTGGGTATTGTCATTTTCCATTTCTGTCCGGTTCTCCATGTTCTCCTCATTTCTGCGCCATTTTCTGTATCCCTACTTTATTTCCACGCTGCTTTCTGTACATAAAGGCACGTTTCTTTCATCCCCCAGGATGTCCGGATAGAGCAGAATGCCGCACAGCAGAATAAAAAGGTTCATAAATCCGTTCATGACATACTGCTCTAAAACCCCGTACAGCGCCATTCCGGTAATCATCACAAGCTCCCTGCAATGTCCGCGCCGCCACAGGTAAAACAGACTCGCACAGACTCCCGCAAAAAACAGCGCCGCCACGATCACACCGCAATAGAGAAGCACAAACATATAGGCGTTGTCGATCAGCCCGTAATAATTGGCATAAAACAGTTCCTGTGTCCTTGGAAACAGGGAAAGTCCCACCTGCCGGTAAAAACCGTTCATAATATAGATTCTTCCCGACACAAGATGGCTCATCAGCTTCATAAACGGATTCCCCGCATCGTAGAGCACCATCATCACAAAGCTGAACAATGCCCCGACCGGAACGGAGAGCACCAGCAGAAACTTTATCTTTCTGCTTTTCACCAGTTTTTCCAGAATTATCAGCGCCCAGCAGAAGAAAAAAACCGCTATTCCCGTTCGGCAGAACGTCCATTTGTAAAAAAGCAGCGCCACCGCCGATGTTCCGAAAAACCACCATTTATTCAGCTTCTCATAGTTACAGTAAAGCAGCAGCTCCAGCGTCAGAAATACTGCCAGAAATGCCGTATTCGGCTCGCTCATCGCAAAACTGTACACCGGAATCTCAACATATCTGGTATCCGGCGTCGTCTTAAATCCCATATCGTACACGCCGAAATAAGAACCGGCCACAAGCAGCGTCATGCTGAATGCCCGGATATAAAGCGCAAACCGCGCCAGCACCCGGAAGCTGGTGTTTTTCATACCGGAGATCGTCAGAAACAGCAGAAGCCATGTATTTGATTTGGTAATCACCGAGAGAACAAGTCCCAGTCCCAGCAGGATGGCAACCCAGATGACCTCGCGCAGGGTATATCTGGTTGTCGCAAGCTTGACAGCCAGAAACGCCATACCAAACACGAAAAAATATTTATAAATATTATCGCCGTGGTCGTACGAAAAAGCCTTCATCAGGATATTTATCGCAAAAAAGCCGTAAAACGCCACGATGCCGGCCTGTTCCCAGTCCACCGTACTACAGTACGCTTTTATCCTATTCATACACCAGAATCCCATCAATCTTAATCCGGTTCACATCCGCTTCATTTTTTACGCGGTAGAGCATCTCATTTTTCACGCGCTTTCTCCCGCACACAAAGAAATTTCTGTCGCACATCCGGGCTGCCACATAGGCATCCGCACACGAAAGAACATCCGGGCTGCCGATCACGATGCGCTCATATTCCCTGCTTTTCTCCTCCACATAGGCAGGAAAACGGCTGTTTCCCACAAGATCAAGCCCTTTTTCGGCCTCCACGGTCCGGCAGACCACATCCAGATACTGGCTGAGCGCCAGCGGCGCCGGCTCCTGCTCCCCGCCCAGAATATACCCGCTGAGGGAGTGCTCCGCCTCTGTCTGTTCCCCGTCCCCGGCCAGATTGATAAACAGCGTCTTCTTCTGCTCGTTCGCATAGCTCATGGCCACTTTAAGCGCCACATCCCCGCGCGGACTCAGCAGGGAAATGCAGTTGACGCGCCTGCACTGCGCCGTCTCCGTTCCGTCCGCGGAGTCCCCGAGAGACAGCGTGACTTTCCGGAACGTCTCGGCATTATCGTTTCCATCCTTTAATGTATCAATCACGGGAGCATCCATACACTGGCGGATCTCCTCCGCATTTTTAGGCTTTTTATAGAGAAGCATCCAGCAGGTGTAGAGGACAATCTCCACGATAATTCCGAGAAGGAACCCTGCCGTCGCCGCTTTTAAGACACCCTGGCGGAACTCATCCGCCGTGATAAAATACGACTCAGTCTTCTGGACAATATTGGTCGCATGCGGCCGGTCCAGGATCGTGATACACTCACGGCCGATAATCTCCTGCGACACCTCGTCCAGGGCCTCAATAATCCCGCTCACAAAATCAACTGCCGCCTTTTCATCGGTAATGGCAAAATCCCCGAAGCCAGCCGGAAAATTGACAAAAACAGATATGACATCCGAAACCTCACTCTGCGTCACCTCAAACAGCGAGTCATACCCCTCATACTCCAGCGCATACCCCGTATTCCTGATCAGCTTCTCGTATGTCCGGCTGCTTGCGGCCATCTTCATGAGAGTATTCGCGCGCTCCACCGCCGTCTCATCACTGTAGAGCCTTACATACAGCGACGCCGTCGCCTGCTGTGTGCTGTCATAAACCTCTTTTTCCACAAACTGGTAATTCGCCCTGAACTTGTACCCGCCGAGGAGCGCGGCACACGCGAGCGCGCAGAGGATGGCAAGCCACCACATCCGAAGATTGTACCGGATAATCTCCGGCACATTATATTCTTTATCCAGCCTGTACTCCCTGTCCGTCATCTTTTCTTTCTCCATCCGTCTCTCCCATGTCCTCCCTCTGACTTTTCCGGCAGAAGATATAATAATTTTCCGTGTCAGCCACGCGCTCAAATCCTATCGTCTCCAGCGCCTGATTCTGCACCTGATATTTATTCAGCACAATCGTGTCCACTCCAAGGCCCATCGCCTCCACGCCCAGTTCATAGAGCTCCTCGTATGGAAAATCCTTATCCGCATATTTGCGCATCTTTTTCCAGAACTTTTTTGACTCTTTTCCGACTCCGCCTCTCCCGAAAAGCAGGCGCATACTTCCGTCGTACTGGCGCAGATAAGTGCTGACATAACCCGTCGCCAGCACATACGCCTCCGCCCCGCCGTGCTCCTGCCGGATGATATCCGCAATCTCAGGCATCTCTTCTGGTATTTTATAGGGATTCGCGGCTTCTGTAAAGTACCTGTCGCAAAAAACAGTTCCCCCTGCCGAAAAAATCAGTACAGCCGCCAGCACGGCCACCACTGCTTTCCGGAAAAAAGCCCCGTTCTCCATCAGCCGGACCCCCGCATACCCGATCCCCGCGGCGAACGGAAACACCCAGAAGATTCTGGCGTACCGGTCCGTCACCGTGTAGGAACAGATAATCCCCACAACAACGGGATTAAAAAAAACGAGCAGCACTATCGCGCAGACACCCAGAAGCTCCACAACCTCCCTTGTCCTGAATTTTATCAGAAGAACTGCCACAACCAGCACCATCAGCAGCGGAAATCTCCAGTCTCCGAAATGAGACCGCCCGATCTCAGCCATCTGTTCCAGGCCTGTCCACACCATCTGTTCCCGAACCTCCTCTCCTGTATCTCCGGATTCTGCCGCACACCGCGCAATACCGCGCACGTCCGCCGGACGCCCCGGCCCGGTATGCCGTCCGGATCTATAACGGCCATACCAGATACAGCTCGCACACTCCCAGCAGCACAAACGGGAGCGCACAGGCTGCCAGCATAAACACCGGCTTCCACTTCCGCCGCCAGATCAGATACTGAAGACCAAACGCGCCAAAGATCACCGGCCCCAGAAACAGAATGCTCGACGCGGCCAGACAGGAAGCCCAGGCGGCCGCAGCCAGCGCGAACCACAGAAAGCGGTTATCCGGCTCTCTCCTCAGGGCGATCCACAGATACCAGAACATCGGGAGAAAAACAGCCGCCAGCCACGACTTCCCCTGCCAGCCCCTGATGAACAAAAACACAAATCCGGAGGCCGGTGAATATCCGCCCAGAAAGCTCACCAGAAGCACAAAAGCCATAAATTCCAGCCGCCGGGAAAACTTCCGGAACAAAATCTTCGCCAGAAGATAGTATACCACATAACACCATGCAATATAAACCGCAGGCAGCACGGAACGCATCAGAACCGCCGGATGCAGCCCTGTGATTTTCGCCCACATAGCCCAGAAAACGGGCTGAGGCGAGAGCACGTAATTGGCCATGCGGCTTAAGGGCACCGCAGCCCCCGTATACGGGTGAAATGCGGAAATGGTATTGGTATAATAAGAGGTCACCGCCATTCCGACATAGTACGCGTCATCGTCATCATAGTGGGCATGCGTACAGACATAAACAATCTGAAACAGAACCGCCGCTGCCACCAAAAGCAGCAGGATCACCTCATAAACCCGTCCGCGTCCCTCCGCCGGCAGCCCCCGCTCTTCTCTCTGCCGCTCCTGCCTCAGCGCACCTTTCTGCCTTCTGTCGCGCAGCATTCTGACTGCGCGGACTGCGCCTGCCGCAATGATAACAAAAAGCACGAATCCCCAGGCCGCGCTGACTTTCTTTAACGACAGCCCGAGGAACGTGCCCGGCAGTACCAGAATCTCAAAAACAGCGTGCATGACGAGCATGCCGGTATTCCAGTTCTCCAGAATACCGGTCGCCGCCCTGCCGCTGCGTTTTACAGGAACACATACTCCCGTCAGATACGGACAGATTATCATAAGCGCGATAAACAATACAGTATTTGCCGCAAACATCGTATGTCTCCCCCGTCATTTCGTATATTATCCGCAGAAAACTATTTTTTCTTCTTCCACTGGGCGTAAAGTGTGACCGTCCCGTTATTCTTTGTGGTCAGGTTTTTTACACTCTCCTTATTCTTATAAGTCTTTCCGCCCCCGTTCTTCTTCGTGCTCCAGCCTGCAAACGTATAACCGGTCCGCCTGTACTGATTGGCCGGCAGGCTGAAACTCTTCCCGTATGTACGGGCATCAAGCGCCTTCATCGTTCCGCCTGTACTGCCGTTTCCGTCGAACCGGACTTTGTACTTATTCGGAATCCACTTTGCATAAAGAGTTTTATTGCCGGAACTGCCCTTTTTTATCTGTGTGATTTTGGCCGTGCACTTCTTATTTGTGTACCAGCCTCCAAACCGGTAGCCGGCCCTGGTCGGCGCCTTAAACGTAATTGTTTTCGTCGTATGGGTATACGTGGCAGGATTCTTACTATTGTTTTTCCCGCCGTTCAGATTATAAGTAATCTTATATTTTGTCTTTTCCCACTGCGCGTAAAGCGTCAGGGTTTTTTTAGTACCTGATGGAAACGACGCGACAGCCTGCCTGTTTTTGTAGGTCGTTCCCTTCCCATTCTTTTTCGTATTCCAGCCGGTAAAGGTATAATACTTTCGCTTGAACTTATTCGCCGGCAGTTTCTGACCGCTTCCCGCAAGAAAAGCCACATCGGACATCGACCCGGAATCCTCACCGTTCCCGTCAAACTCAAGTGTCACGGCCTGCGGCATCTTTCTGGCCGAAACGGCGCTGTCCAGTTTTGTATCGCACACAGCCACTGCCTGTACGTTCGCTTTGCTGTCCACGGCGAATGGTTTCGTGTAGCGCTGGCATCTCACCGCGGAAGGCGACGGCGCCGTCTTCCCGTCCACCGAATAATACATCACCGCTCCGGGAGTTGCGCTGCTTAACGTCACCATAATCTCGTCATCTTTTATCTTTTCCGTGATCACAGGCGCCGCAGCCGTATCCGTGATGACGGGGATTGTTCCCGGCTCTGTCGCCATTGCAGGCGCACCGGAGTCCAGCGTACAGGGCGGCAGCTTCCCGATCCAGAAATCCTCTTCCATGTGATTTTCCGCGGAATAAGCGGAAACAGTATCATAATATCCGTCGCTGCGCGCAAAAAAGTCATAATAGATCGAAACACCGTCGTCTCCGTCATCCCAGGTTCCGTCCACATTGTACCAGGAATCATCAATTCTGATCTTATTCCACTCATGCGCTTTGCTCGTTACCGCCACGGCATCGATCCCCGCGGCATTACAGAGCATCTCAATCGCCTGTGAATAACCCGCACAGACGGTCTTATCCGTGCAGAATACACTGTACGCCGACTGCGAGAACGCTTTATCATCGTCAAAATTGGGATCATTCAGGATCGCCTCATCGTATACAACCTTATTCATCACAAGGTCATGGGCAATCCGCACTTTCTCATATTCCGTGGCTCCCGCCGCTACCTGTGCATTCCACGCGTTCAGCTGCGCCTGCACAGCGCCTGTCGCAGTCTGCCTCGCTTCGCCCTTGCCAAACGCTTTATAAATACCAAGGCTTAAATAAGATCTGCCGTCCCCGGAACTGCCGCTCCAGATCGCTGAATTCAGGAAATAATACTGCGGATTGGAAAAACGGAATATCAGCATCACATTCGCCGCCCGCTCTTCCCCGATACGGCTGACATCGATGAGTCCCAGATAATATGCCTGTTCTGACGGTTCATATTCAGCCGGAGCCGTCGTCCGCAGCAGCTTCAGACACATCTCGTCCAGTTTGTCATACAGACTTTTCTCCACGGCGGACATCTGGTTATAAAAATAATTGTTGCTGTATTTATCCCACTCGTGGGAATAAACGGCTGACGCCCTGTCATTCTTCTCTACGGAAAAGAGTTCGTCACTCTCCACGACGTCCGATTTCCGGATAGTGCCCGCTGACACTCTCTTCCGCTGAACCGGAAGAAGCCCTGTCGGCGGCTGTTCCCGCTCCTGCTGCGCCTCCGTCACTTCCCTGCGCTGCAGCTTTCCGCTCTCCTCTGATTTCAGATTCCCCCCGGCTCTCTCTTCCGCAGGGATCCCGTCCTCCGCACCTTCCGGCACGTCGTTGCCACTCTTATTCTGCTCCGCGGCTTTAATGCCGTCCGGCACCGCCGGATCCTGTGCCCGGGAAAGCTCGTTATCTATTATTTCCATATCGCCGGAACTTATACTTTCCCCGTCCGCCTGCTCCGTCACCTGCGCTCCGGATGACTGAGCTGCCATCAGCGTCATGCTCTCAGCGGGACCCGCCACTGTGCCTGCCGTGACACAGACTGCCAGAAATACCGCCAGAAATCTTTTTTTCACAATATATCCCTCCATCCTGCATATTGTATGATATCCTGTGATATCCTTATTTTCAGTATATACTGTTTTGCACTGGCCTGTAAAGGTTTTTCGTGCCCGCGGGACATTTTCCCCGGCAGCCCGGCAGACAGCAGCGCCATACCGCCTCCGTTCCTGTACTATTTTCAGTTTTTCCTTTATTCTGGCAGCGTTCTCTGGTATAATACATTCTGGATTATAACTTCCACAGGCCGGACGCATGAATACCCGACGGCGGGCACACTCCCACTATTCATGTCCGCACAGCGTTCTGCAAAAAATTGCGCTCCGCGCCCCCGCTTCCATCAGAGGTACGCCGGACCGCAGAAAGGACGGTTATTACTATGAATTACGGAAAAAACAATACCAGAAAACGTGAACACGAACTGGCTTCCAGGCGCACAATGATCTTAAAGAAATTCAGCGTCATTTTCTGGAAAGCTCTGCTTGTATGCTTTTTCGCTGTCATAGTCATCGGCGCGGGCAGCGGCATCGGCGTGATCGCCGGAGTCATTGATTCCGCCCCGACCATCGAGGATATTGACGCCACACCCACCGGTTATCTCACCACGGTCCTGAACGCAAAGGGAGACCAGATCGCGACGCTTGTTGCATCCGGCTCAAACCGGAAATACGTCACAATTGACGAGATCCCTCTGGATCTGCAGCACGCTTTCGTCGCCATCGAGGATGAACGGTTCTATGAGCACAACGGGATCGACATCAAGGGTATCATCCGCGCCGGTATCAGCGGCATCGCCGCCGGTTTCCGGTTCCGGGAAGGCGCCAGCACAATCACCCAGCAGCTTTTAAAGAATACGGTCTTTACAGGGTGGACAAGCGAATCCTCAATGGCAGACAAGTTTGAGCGCAAATTTCAGGAACAGTACCTCGCTCTTCAGCTCGAAAAAGTCGTGAGCAAGGACTGGATTCTTGAAAACTATCTCAACGCCATCAATATGGGACAGAACACGCTGGGCGTGGGTGTGGCCTCCGAGCGGTATTTCGGCAAGGATGTCTCACAGCTGACACTCTCGGAATGTGCGGTTCTCGCCGCCATCACCCAGAGTCCCACCAGACTCAATCCGATCTCACACCCGCAGAACAATGCAGAGCGGCGCCTGAAAGTTCTCAACAACATGCTCCGGCATGAGTACATCTCGCAGGAGCAGTACGATGAAGCGCTCGCGGACAATGTGTACGACCGGATACAGCTTGTCAATATCACAAGTGATGAGGGCAGCGTCAACTCTTACTTTGTGGACGAGCTGACAGATCAGGTGATAAGGGCACTGATCGATCAGAAAGGTTATACCGAGACACAGGCGTTTAAGGCGCTTTATCAGGGCGGACTGACCATTGAGTCCACGCAGGACCCGGATATCCAGGCCATCTGTGACAGCGAGATCAATAACCTTGATAATTATCCCTCCAGCCCGAAGATCTCCTTTTCCTACCGGGTCACGATCCAGCACCCGGACGGATCGGTCTCCAACTACAGTGAGCAGACCATGCTCTCCTATTATCAGTCCGCCAACAGCAATTACAATATCAATTTCAGCTCGGAGGAAGACGCCGCCGCTGCGATTGAGGAATACAAGGCGGAGATCATGGAGGCGGACATGGTCCTGCCGGACTGGAATAT
>OFHB01001092.1_pt1 | contig 16168 bp, 11 predicted proteins | sample 1521881 | NCBI WGS metagenome assembly OFHB01 (sample SAMEA3504090, study PRJEB24116) | mouse gut metagenome | biome: mouse gut; feature: mouse-associated habitat; material: faeces | place: Denmark | collected 2011
AGACATCCCTTCGCAAAAAAGAAAATTTTTCATAATGACAATTCCCCTCAGTCATGTTATACTGGACTCATTACGGATATCACGCCGTAATTATCAGAAAATTACAAAAATAAACAGTGAAATCAACCAAAAATACCAAAAAAGACTGAAAAAAAGAAGAAAAGAAATCCAAAAAAACAACAATATAAAGCAAAAAAGTCATACTCTTTACGATGCAAATATGTTACAATTATTTGGATAATAGTGACCAGGGGGCTGGGAAAATTGAATGAGTGATAAGAATCAAGGTTTGAATGACCGGCTGCAGCGTAAAAAACGGGTTCAGCGCATGAAAACAGGAATGCTCTGGCTCCTCATTACATGGCTGCTGGCGCAGATGCTGATTTCCGTGACACTGATAGCGAAAGTCCATTCCCTGCAGGAACAGATTGATATCATTACAGAAAATACAATCCGCAGCCAGCAGGTGGACCAGCAGGAAAACCAGGCATCAAAAGACGGGAATGAACATGCCCGGATTCAGAAATACGATGCCGCCACAGCAGCATCAGGCGGAAAGGATAAGGACAGCCAGTCACAAGGCAGCGTGCAGCTGGCTTTGAAAGAACCGGATGCAGGCTCAGGCATGGGGGAAAATGAGAATCTGACAGCCAAAGCTCAGGACAGTGACAGCGGCCAGGATAATCCAGACAGCGGCAAAAACAGCAGTGAGAGCGGAAAATCCACGCATGCTTCTGGCCCGGCGCAGAAAAAAGCCGGGAAAGTGTACCTGACCTTTGACGATGGGCCGAGTAAAAATACAGAAAAGATTCTGGATATTTTAGATAAGTATCAGGTGAAAGCGACTTTTTTCCTGACAGGCAGGGAGGACAAAGAGTCCTTAAGGCTGTACCGGGAGATTGTAAAGCGCGGGCATACGGTAGGCATGCATTCCTATTCGCATCAGTACGATGCCATTTATGAATCTGCCCAGACGTTTGAAGAAGACCTTGATAAAATTCAGGGCCTCATTTATGATGCAACAGGCATAAAATGCAGGCTGTACCGTTTTCCGGGCGGAAGCAGCAACCATGTGAGCAGTACGGATATGAAATCGTTTATTTCTTATTTAAACGAGCAGGGAATCACCTACTTCGACTGGAACGTATCCAGCGGGGATGCGACGTCTCAGGCGTATACGCCGGAAGAACTGGTTGAAAATGTGATGACGGACGTGGTAAAATATAAGACGTCCATCGTGCTGATGCACGATGCAGAGACGAAAGTATCTACCGTAAAGGCGTTGGAGCCTATGATCCAGGCATTGCAGGGGATCGGCGCAGAGATACTGCCGATTGATGAAAATACGACTGTAGTCCAGCATATTGCAGCGGCAAATGTGGGAAAACAGTAGATTATAACAAAGATGGAGGATGTAAGATGGGTTTTTTTAAAGAATTTAAAGATGATTTTTCTCAGGCGGTAAACGAGCTTTTGCCGGAGGAAGCGGAGAATCTGGAAAAGCAGGAGAACCTTGAGAACGATGATATGGTAGTCAATACGCTTGATTCGGAAGTAGATACGGAATCTGAGCTTTCCAAATTAAACGGTTTGCTGGAGCAGGTGACGGAGCAGGCAGCAGATCAGGCTGTTGTAAGGCCAAAACAGGTAGAACGGATCGAGAGAGAGTTTACAAGAGAAGTAAAAAGAGCTGATGTAAGATCAACAATGGAGGAAAAGAGAAGAATGAATGAAGAAGCAATGGCTATGAATGCAAAACAGGTTATGGGAGTAAATCCGGAAGCAATTACCGATGAGACGACAGTGATCACAGAAGGTACAAGCATTAACGGTGATATTAATGCAGACGGTTCCATCGATATCCGCGGAAGAATTGGGGGAAACGTAACCTGCAACGGCAAACTGGTGATTACCGGCATCTTGGAAGGCAACAGCAATTCTTCCGAGTTTTTTGCAGACGCTGCAAAGATTGAGGGAGAAGTAAACAGCACGGGAACTGTTAAAATCGGTATCGGTTCCGTTGTGATCGGTAATATCACGGCATCTTCAGCAGTGATCGCAGGGGCAATCAAAGGAGATATCGATGTACAGGGACCGGTTGTTGTAGATACTTCCGCCGTAATCATGGGCAATATCAAATCACGTTCTGTACAGATCAATAACGGCGCGGTAATCGAAGGTTTCTGTTCTCAGAGCTATGCCGATATCGATGTGCAGGGCCTTTTTGAAGATAAGAAAGGAAACTAATCTATGAAACGTGTCTTATTGAAATTAAGCGGAGAAGCACTGGCGGGCGATAAGAAGACCGGATTTGACGAGGCTACCGTTACCAAAGTGGCTATGCAGGTGAAGGAATTGACGAAACGGCAGATTCAGGTGGGAATCGTGATCGGAGGCGGAAATTTCTGGAGAGGACGTACCAGTGAGACGATCGACCGTACCAAAGCAGACCAGATCGGTATGCTGGCAACGGTGATGAACTGCATTTATGTATCTGAGATTTTCCGGTCTGTGGGCATGATGACGCAGGTTTTGACGCCGTTTGCATGCGGATCCATGACAAAGCTGTTTTCAAAAGACCGTGCGAACAAATATTTTGCACATAATATGGTTGTGTTTTTTGCAGGAGGAACCGGACATCCGTATTTTTCTACGGATACAGCTACGGTTCTTCGGGCGGTTGAAATCGAAGCGGACGGCATTTTGCTGGCAAAGGCAGTAGACGGCGTATATGACAGCGATCCAAAGGTGAATCCGGATGCGAAACGGTATGACAGGATTTCGATTGAAGAAGTGATCTCTGACAAGCTTTCCGTGGTAGATATGACGGCTTCTATCATGTGCATGGAAAACAAAATGCCGATGTATGTATTTGCGCTGAATGAGGAAAATAGTATTATCAAAGCGATTTCCGGTGAGTTTTGCGGAACGGTGGTAACGGTATAATTGAGGGAGGATACGATATGGATGCAAGATTAGAACCGTTTGAAACAAAAATGCAGAAATCTTTAAAGAATCTTGAGGAAGAATACGGCGCCATCCGTGCCGGACGTGCCAATCCTCATGTGTTGGATAAACTGAAAGTTGATTATTACGGTTCCATGACGCCGATTCAGTCAGTGGCAAACGTCAGTGTGCCGGAACCTAGGATGATCCAGATTCAGCCCTGGGAGAAATCAATGGTAAAAGAAATCGAGAAAGCGCTCCTTACTTCCGATCTGGGGATCCATCCGACAAACGACGGTACAGTGATCCGTCTCGTTTTTCCGGAGCTGACGGAGGAACGCAGAAAAGAACTCGCGAAAGAAATCAAGAAAAAAGGCGAGAATACAAAGGTTGCAATCCGCAACATTCGCCGGGATGCCAATGATTCCTTTAAAAAACTTGCCAAAGAAGATGTATCCAAGGATGAGATCAAAGATCTGGAAGAGAATGCTCAGAAAATGACGGATAAATATATCGCGCAGGTTGATAAAGCAGTGGAATCGAAAACGAAAGAAATTCTGACTGTATAAAAGAGATAGTTATAAGCGTGGGGACACTGCATGATGCGTGTCCCCATTTTCACCATAACAGCGAAAGGAAGAAGTAAAACCAATGATACCAAATCATGTCGCAATTATATTGGACGGAAACGGCAGATGGGCAAAAGCAAAGGGGATGCCCCGTAATTATGGTCATACCATGGGAGCGAAAAATGTAGAAGTGATTTCGAAAGCCGCCTATGATATGGGCATCCGGTATCTTACCTTGTATGCGTTTTCGACGGAAAACTGGAACCGGCCCAAGAGTGAAGTGAGCGCGCTTATGGCATTACTGGATTCTTATTTGAAAAATTGTCTGAAAACGGCAAAAAAGAATCATATTCGTGTGCGCGTCATTGGAGATTTGAGTCGTTTGGATGAAAAATTTCGGCAGAACATCCAAACATTAGAAGCCGCATCCGCCGATTATGACGGTCTGCGCTTACAGATTGCCATCAATTATGGAAGCAGGGACGAGATGATCCGCGCTATGCAGCACATGCTGAAGGATCATGAAAAAGGAAATTTGAAAGCCGAAGAGCTGAATGAAGAGAAGTTTGCGTCTTATCTGGATACGGCGGGAATTCCCGATCCGGATCTTTTGATCCGAACCAGCGGAGAACAGCGGCTTTCCAACTATCTGCTCTGGCAGCTGGCGTACAGTGAATTTTACTTTACAAAGACACCGTGGCCGGATTTTAACGAATCGGAATTAAAACAGGCAGTAGACGCATATAGTGCCAGAGACAGACGGTACGGAAAAATCAAAGGAGAAGAGGATACAGATGTTTAAGACAAGGTTATTGAGCGGAATCGTTTTAGTAGTTCTTGCTCTGGTATTGATTATTACGGGAGGCGATCTGTTATTAGGTTCTCTGTTGCTGATTTCTTTGATCGGAATGTTTGAATTGTACCGGTTTTTTGAGATCGAAAAAAGCATAGCGGCGATCGTAGGATATCTGGCGGCAGTTTTGTTTTATGGAAATCTATGGACCGGTTTTCTTTCGGATTCTACGGCGCTTGTTATGGGAACTTTGATCCTTTTGATGTCTGTCTACGTTGTGACGTATCCCAGGTTTCGGACGGAACAGGTTATGGCGGTCTTTTTTGGAGTTTTTTATGTGTCGGCGATGCTTTCTTGTATTTACCAGACCAGAATGTTGGAGAGAGGAGCATACCTCGTATGGCTGATCTTTCTGTGTTCCTGGGGATGCGATACCTGCGCTTACTGTGTCGGTGTTTTGTTCGGAAAACACAAAATGTCGCCGAAATTAAGCCCGAAGAAATCCATAGAGGGTGCCGTTGGGGGGATTGCCGGCAGTATGCTGCTGACTTTTTTATATACCTGTGTGTTTCAGGAACAGATGCAGGTGCAGACCGAGGAAATGGTTCTGCTGGCGCTGATTTCCGGCGTGGGAGCGCTGATTTCTATGGTCGGAGACCTGGCAGCATCCGCTATAAAACGCAATTACGGGAAAAAAGATTACGGAACCTTAATTCCGGGGCACGGGGGAATCTTAGATAGATTTGACAGCGTTATTTTTACGGCTCCGGTCATCTATTATCTGGCGGCGTTTCTTTTGAAATAGAAGAGGAGTATGACATGAAAAAAATAGCGATCTTAGGTTCTACCGGCTCAATCGGAACACAGACATTGGAAATTGTGCGCAGGCAGAAAGATCTTCAGGTAACGGCGCTTGCCGCAGGCAGCAATATCGCGTTGCTGGAACGGCAGATCCGTGAATTTCAGCCGAAAATTGCCGTTTTGTGGGACGAAGAGAAGGCAAAAGAATTGAAAGTGAAGACAGCCGATCTGAATGTGAACGTGTTATCCGGAATGGACGGACTGCTGGCTGCAGCTGCGGAATCGGAATCGGAAATTTTAGTAACGGCGATTGTGGGGATGCTTGGTATACGGCCTACGATTGCGGCGATCTCCGAGGGAAAGACGATTGCGCTTGCCAATAAAGAAACGCTTGTGACTGCGGGGCACCTGATTATGCCGCTTGCAAAGGAACGCCGTGTGCCGATTCTTCCGGTGGACAGCGAACACAGCGCCATTTTTCAGTCTCTGCAGGGAGAGGGAAACAATCCTGTGCATAAGATTATTCTGACGGCTTCCGGCGGACCTTTTCGCGGCAGGACGGCAGAAGAACTGACGCAGATTCGTGTGGAAGACGCTTTAAAACACCCCAACTGGGCTATGGGCAAAAAGATTACCGTCGATTCTTCTACCCTGATCAATAAAGGACTGGAAGTGATGGAAGCAAAGTGGCTGTTTGATGTAAATTTAGAACAGATTCAGGTCGTGATCCATCCGCAGAGCGTCATTCATTCTGCGGTAGAGTTTGAAGACGGGGCAATGATTGCGCAGCTGGGGACGCCGGATATGCGTCTTCCGATTCAGTATGCCCTATATTATCCGAACCGGCGCAGCCTGACCGGAGAACGGCTGAATCTTGCATCCGTTGGAACACTGACGTTTGAAGAGCCGGATATCAAGACATTTTACGGACTTTCCCTTGCATATGAAGCCATGCGGAAGGGAGGCAATCAGCCGACCGTGTTTAACGCGGCAAATGAAAAGGCAGTGGCTATGTTTTTACATCGGCAGATTTCCTATCCGGATATCCCAAGGATCATAGAAGCGTCTATGCAGGAAATCCGTTTTATAAAAGAACCGAATCTGGATGAGATTTTAGAAACAGAATCAGAAGTCTATCAGTTTATAGAAAGCAGGTGGTAGTTTGAAATTTATAATCGCAATTCTTATGTTCAGTATCATTATTTTATTTCACGAGCTTGGGCATTTTCTGCTGGCGAAAAAAAACGGTATCCGGGTGAATGAATTTTGTCTTGGCCTTGGACCGACTTTGTTTGGCGTGACAAAGGGAGAGACAAAGTATTCTGTGAAATTATTTCCGTTTGGCGGCGCTTGTATGATGGAAGGAGAGGACGGGGAAAGTGAGGATCAGAAAGCGTTCGGGCAGAAATCTGTCTGGGCGCGTATCAGCGTTGTTGCGGCGGGACCCGTGTTTAATTTTATTATGGCATTTGTGTTTGCCGTGATTTTACTCAGCTGCATCGGCATTGACCGTCCGGTGGTTTCGGAAACGATAAACGGATATTCCGCCCAGGCTGCAGGCATGCAGAAAGGGGATGTCATTGTAAAAATCAACCAGAAAAAGATACATTTTTATCGTGAAGTCAGTATGTACACATTCTTTTATCCGGGCGAGACATTAGAAGTGACGTATCAAAGGAACGGAGAAGAGAAAACGGCTGTAATAGAACCGAAGCTCGATGAGAAAAGCGGACGGTATATGATTGGGATCAAAGCGCAGGCACAACGGGAAAGGGGCGGTCTTCTGACCAATCTCAAGTACGGCGCCCATGAAGTCGGCTATTGGATCTGGACGTCGCTGCAGAGCTTAAAAATGCTGGTGACCGGAAAAGTCAGCCTGAATGAATTGTCGGGTCCCGTAGGCATTGTAAAGACGATCGGGGATACGTACGACGCGAGCAAGCAGGACGGTATTTTTTATATTTTCCTGAGTATGCTGAATTTTTCTATCCTCTTGAGTGCAAACCTCGGAGTGATGAATTTACTCCCGCTGCCGGCGTTAGACGGCGGCAGGCTGATCTTTTTGATTTTAGAAGCCGTTCGGAAAAAGAGGGTAGACCCGGAAAAAGAGGGTATGGTACATTTTGTGGGAATTATGATTTTAATGGGGCTTATGGTACTTGTGATGTTTAACGATATCCGTAAGCTGTTTATTTAACCGAAATCAGACGGAGGAAACTATGGGAAGAAGAACGACGAGAACGGTGAACATCGGAGACCGTATCATTGGAGGGGGACATCCGATTTTAATCCAGTCTATGACAAATACGAAAACGGAAGATATCGCGGCAACCGTGGAACAGATTCACCGGCTTACGGCGGCGGGCTGCGAAATCATCCGCTGTGCAGTGCCGACAATGGAAGCGGCGCATGCTTTCCGTGAAATCAAAAAACAGATTACCATTCCGCTGGTGGCGGACATCCACTTTGACTACCGCCTGGCAATTGCCGCGATAGAAAACGGAGCGGATAAAATCCGGATTAATCCGGGAAATATCGGGAGTAAAGAGCGGCTGCAGGCGGTTGTCGATGCGGCGTCCGAACTGAATATTCCGATTCGTGTCGGCGTCAACAGCGGTTCTTTGGAAAAAGAATTGATCGAGAAGTACCATGGTGTAACGGCCGAGGGGATTGTGGAAAGCGCGCTTGGGAAAGCGGCAATGATCGAAGCGATGGGATATGATAATCTGGTGATCAGCATCAAATCTTCCGATGTACTGATGTGCGTCAAAGCACATGAACAGATCGCAGAACAGACCGACCATCCGCTGCATGTCGGCATTACAGAGTCCGGTACGATCATCAGCGGCAATATCAAATCTTCCATTGGGCTGGGCCTGATCCTGCATCAGGGAATCGGCGATACGATCCGCGTATCTTTAACGGGAGATCCGCTGGAAGAAATTAAATCGGCAAAACTGATTTTAAAAACGCTTGGGCTGCGGCAGGGAGGCATAGAAGTCGTATCCTGTCCTACCTGCGGCAGAACACAGATCGATTTGATTTCGCTTGCCAATCAGGTAGAGGATATGGTTGCAGATATTCCGCTGGATTTAAAAGTAGCGGTCATGGGCTGCGTTGTCAACGGACCGGGAGAAGCCAAAGAAGCGGACATCGGAATTGCGGGCGGCGTTCATGAGGGATTGATCATCAAGCACGGAGAGGTATGCCGAAAGGTTTTGGAAAAGGACTTGCTTTCTGAATTGCGAAAAGAATTGCTGCATTGGGGTGAGTGATATGTCAAAGCTGTTTTTTGAAGTGTTTCCGGCCTTAACGGTAAAAGATGACATGAGAAAACTGTTGGCGGAAACAGAAATTACAAAAGTAAGTGCGGATCGCAGTAAAACATCGATTCGCATTTATCTTTTTGCCACGCGCCTGATTTATAAAAAACAGATTTTTTTTCTGGAGAGGGAGATTGCGCGGCAGCTGTTTCCGAACCGTGCTATGGAGATCAAGATTATTGAGACATTCCGGCTTTCCGGACAATATACGGCAAAACGCCTGTTAGACGCCTATGGCGAGAGCATAGCCGATGAGCTGAAGAACTACAGTATACTGCTGTATAATATCTATCGGAAGGCGGATCTTTCATTTGAAGGAGAAAGCCGGATGCATCTGCGGTTAGAAGATACGCTGGTTGCCAAAGAGCATTCGGAAGAGTTGATTGGAATTTTGGAAAAGATATTCTGTGAGCGCTGCGGTATGGATTGCAGCATTCAGCTTTCTTTTGAGCCGTCGACAAAAAGCGGCAGAATCCAAAACGCAGATTTTGCCATTGAGCAGGAGATCAGACAGGTCGTCCGTCTTTTGGGAAAGGAAAACGATACGTCCCCATCCTCCGGGGACAAACAGCCAGAGGAGGATGAGAAACGAAAACCGGCAAAAGCAAAGCGGCAGTTCCAAAAACCACAGGAAAAAAGACCGTTTTCATCCGGCAGTCCGGACGTGGTCTATGGCAGGGATTTTGATGCGGAGTGCATACCCATCGAAACCATTACAGGAGAGATCGGGGAAGTTGTAATCCGCGGACAGGTGCTTAGTCTGGAGAGCAGGGAAATCCGGAATGAAAAAACCATTGTGATTCTTACAATCACCGATTTTACCGATACGATCGTTTTGAAACTGTTTGCCAAAAATGAAATCGTCCCGGATTTACTCGAACAGATGAAAAAGGGCAGTTTTTTGAAGATCAAAGGCGTGACGACGATCGATAAATTTGACAGCGAGCTGACGATCGGCTCCGTTTCGGGAATCAAAAAGATTTCAGATTTCCGCAGCTTAAGAATGGACAACAGTCCCGTAAAACGTGTGGAGCTGCATTGCCATACGAAAATGAGCGATATGGACGGCGTATCCGATGTCAAAGATATTATTCAGCGTGCAATGAAATGGGGGCATAAAGCGATTGCCATTACCGACCATGGCAATGTCCAAGCGTTTCCGGAAGCGAACCATGCCATTTCGCCGGACGATGAGTTTAAGATTATTTACGGCGTAGAAGCGTATTTGGTCGATGACGTAAAGTCATTTGTCGAACATGAAAACGGGCAAAGCTTAAAAGACGCGTTTGTCGTTTTTGATTTAGAGACTACCGGATTTAATCCGAATGTCAATAAAATTATAGAGATTGGCGCAGTAAAAGTGGAAAATGGCAATATTACCGGCCATTTTTCGGAATTTGTTAATCCGAAGATTCCGATTCCCTATGAGATTGAAAACTTAACGGGAATTAATGATTCCATGGTAATCGATGCAAAAACCATCGAAGAAATCTTGCCAAAATTTATGGAGTTTTGCCAGGATGCAGTTATGGTTGCGCATAACGCAGAGTTTGACATGGGGTTTATCAAACATAATCTTATGCGGTTAGGCATAGAGCGGGAATTTACGGTTGTCGATACAGTTTCATTGGCGCGGACATTGCTGCCGGAACTAAACCGCTTTAAGCTGGATACAGTGGCAAAGGCTTTGGGCGTGTCTTTAAAAAAACATCACCGCGCGGTAGACGACGCCGCATGTACGGCGGATATATTTTTAAAATTCATAGAAATGTTACAAGACAGAGGGATCTTTGACTTAAAAAAGCTGAGTGAATTAAGCGTTTCAACTCCGGAAACGGTACGGAAACTGCCGACGCATCATGCCATTATTTTAGCGGCAAACGATATAGGCCGCATAAATCTTTACCGTTTGATTTCCATGTCACATTTGACGTACTTTTCCAAACGGCCGCGCATCCCAAAGACCGAATACTTAAAGCATAAAGAAGGCTTACTTATTGGTTCGGCGTGTGAAGCCGGAGAGCTGTACCAAGCGCTTTTAAACGGAAGGCCAAAAGAAGAAATTACGCGTCTGGTAGAATTTTATGATTATCTTGAAATTCAGCCGTTAGGCAATAACCAGTTTATGCTGGAAAATGAGAAAACGCCCGTTGAGAGCATAGAAGATCTCAAAGAAATCAACCGGAAGATAGTAAAATTAGGGGAGGAGTTCCATAAATTAGTTGTTGCGACTTGCGACGTGCATTTTTTAGATCCGCAAGATGAAGTTTACCGGCGCATTATAATGGCGGGAAAAGGGTTTAAAGATGCGGATAATCAGGCGCCTTTGTATTTGCGCACAACAGAGGAAATGCTTGCGGAGTTTGCGTACTTAGGCAGTGATAAGGCAGAGGAAATCGTCATTGAAAATCCGAATAAAATCGCGGATATGTGTGAAAAAATCGCTCCGGTGCGGCCAGACAAATGCCCGCCCGTCATTGAAAATTCCGATCAGCTTCTGCGGGACATCTGCCATAAAAAAGCGCATGAAATGTATGGAAGCGCGCTTCCGAAAATTGTAGAAGAACGCCTTGAGCGGGAGCTGAATTCCATTATTTCAAATGGATATGCGGTTATGTACATTATTGCGCAGAAGCTTGTTTGGAAATCAAACGAAGACGGGTACTTAGTCGGTTCGCGTGGCTCCGTCGGATCTTCCTTTGTCGCCACCATGTCCGGCATTACGGAAGTAAATCCCTTACAGGCGCACTATCTTTGCCCAAACTGCCATTACAGTGATTTTGATTCTAAAGAGGTCAAAGCGTTTTCTGGACGGGGCGGCTGTGATATGCCGGATAAACGATGTCCTATCTGCAATGAGCCTCTCGCTAAAGAGGGGTTTGACATACCGTTTGAGACATTTCTTGGATTTAAAGGAAATAAAGAGCCGGACATTGACTTAAACTTTTCCGGTGAATACCAGAGTAAAGCGCATGCTTATACAGAAGTTATTTTTGGAAAAGGGCAGACATACCGCGCCGGAACGATTGGCACGCTGGCGGATAAAACGGCGTTTGGATATATTAAGAATTATTATGAAGAACGCGGCATCCACAAACGAAATTGTGAGGTCAGCCGGATTGTGGAAGGATGTGTCGGCGTGCGCAGGACGACAGGGCAGCATCCCGGCGGGATTATTGTCCTGCCTGTCGGGGAGGACATTGATTCTTTTACTCCGGTGCAGCATCCGGCAAACGATATGAATACGAATATTATAACGACGCATTTTGACTATCACTCCATTGACCATAATTTGTTAAAACTCGATATTTTAGGGCACGACGATCCGACGATGATCCGTATGCTTGAGGACTTAACGGGCATAGACCCGCAGACCATTCCTCTTGATGACGCTTCGGTGATGTCGTTGTTTAAAAACACAGAAGCGCTTTTAGTGACGCCGGAAGATTTAGGCGGGTGCCAGCTTGGGGCGCTTGGGATACCGGAATTTGGCACAGATTTCGCTATGCAGATGGTTATTGATGCGAAACCGCAGGAGTTTTCAGATTTGATTCGGATTTCAGGGCTTTCCCATGGGACGGACGTTTGGCTTGGAAATGCCCAGACTTTAATTGAGGAAGGGAAAGCGACCATTTCCACGGCAATCTGCACGCGTGACGATATTATGGTTTACCTGATCCATATGGGGTTAGACAGTGAGCTTTCTTTTACCATAATGGAATCCGTGCGGAAAGGAAAGGGGTTAAAGCCGGAGTGGGAAAAAGAAATGCTTTCCCATGGCGTGCCGGATTGGTACATCTGGTCTTGTAAAAAGATTAAATATATGTTCCCGAAAGCGCATGCGGCGGCGTATGTGATGATGGCGTGGCGGATTGCCTATTGTAAAGTATTCTATCCGCTTGCGTATTACGCGGCTTATTTTAGCATCCGCGCGACAGGGTTTAACTATGAACTGATGTGTCAGGGAGAAGAACGGTTAGCTTATTTTATGCGGGATTATGAAAGACGGAAAGAAACGCTGTCGAAAAAAGAGCAGGATACTTACCGTGATATGAGGATTGTTCAAGAGATGTATGCAAGAGGGTTTGAATTTTTACCGTTAGACGTTTATGTGGCAAAAGCGGCAAGATTTCAAATTATTGACGGAAAACTTATGCCGTCCCTTAGCACAATCGACGGATTAGGGGAAAAAGCGGCGGAAGCGGTTGAAGAAGCGGCAAAAGACGGGGCATTTTTATCAAAAGATGATTTCAGGCAGAGGACAAAAGCAAGTAAGACGGTCATTGATTTAATGGCGGATTTAGGGATTTTAGAGGATTTGCCGGAATCGAACCAGTTGTCTTTGTTTGATTTTGCAGGGTAGAACGGGTATTTGGCGTTTCTTTTCTGCCACAGAAGTTTTTGCCCTTTACAATTCCCAGATTCTAAAGTATAATAGGTACCGCAGCAAATAAGCGAACATACATTTGGAGTATAACGCTTAAAAATAGAGGGATTCAAAGAAAGGAAAAACAAATGTCAGAAAAGCAATCCTACGATGCAGCCAGCATTTCCGTACTCGAAGGGCTTGAAGCAGTCCGCAAGCGTCCGGGAATGTACATCGGCAGCGTTTCCGGCAAAGGCTTAAACCATTTAATCTATGAAATTTTGGACAATGCAGTGGACGAGCACTTAGCGGGCTTTTGCGACACAATCAGCGTCACATTAGAAAAAGACGGTTCCTGCACCGTTGCCGACAATGGCAGGGGAATCCCGGTCGGCATGCACGAAAAAGGAATGTCTGCCGCGCGTCTCGTATTTTCTACGCTCCATGCCGGAGGAAAATTCGACAATGCCGCTTATAAAACCAGCGGAGGCCTGCATGGGGTAGGATCTTCCGTCGTCAACGCATTGTCTGTTTTTCTGGACGTGGAAATCAGCCGGGAAGGGTACATTCATCATGACCGCTATTTACGCGGCGTTCCCGCCGTAGAATTAGAAAACGGCCTGCTGCCTAAGATCGGCAAAACGAAAAAAACAGGGACGAAAATAAACTTCCTGCCGGACGGGGAAATATTCGAAAAAACCAGATTCCGGGAAGATGAAATCAAAAGCAGGCTTCACGAAACCGCCTACTTAAACCCGAAGCTTACCATACTTTTTACGGATAAACGAAAAGACCCTTCCGAGCGGATTACATACCACGAGACGGAAGGCATCAAGGGATTTGTCAAAGATTTAAACAAAAATTCTGAGACGGTTTGCGACATTGTCTATTTCCAAGGCGAGACGGAAGGCATTACGGTGGAAGCCGCCTTCCAGTACACCAATGAATTTCACGAAAATGTACTAGGGTTTTGCAACAACATCTATAACGCCGAAGGCGGAACGCATTTGACCGGATTTAAAACTACTTTTACGACGATTATGAACCAGTATGCCAGAGAGCTTGGCATTTTAAAAGAAAAAGACGCAAACTTCACCGGAACAGATGTAAGAAACGGCATGACGGCCGTGATTTCCATGAAACACCCGGACCCAAGATTCGAAGGGCAGACGAAAACAAAACTTGACAACCAAGATGCGGCGCGCGCCGCTGGGAAAATTACAGGCGATGAAATCCAGCTCTATTTTGACAGGAATTTAGAAGCCTTAAAATCCGTTATAAGCTGTGCGGAAAAAGCGGCGAAAATCCGCAAATCGGAAGAACGCGCGAAAACAAACCTGCTTACGAAACAGAGGTTTTCATTTGATTCCAATGGAAAACTGGCGAACTGCGAAAGCAGGGATGCATCCATTTGTGAAATTTTTATCGTCGAGGGGGATTCTGCCGGAGGCTCTGCCAAAACGGCGAGGGACCGTTCTTTTCAGGCAATTCTTCCGATCCGCGGCAAAATATTAAACGTTGAAAAAGCCAGCATTGACAAAGTGCTTGCCAATGCAGAAATCAAGACGATGATCAATGCGTTTGGCTGCGGGTTTTCCGAAGGGTACGGCAATGATTTTGACATTGCGAAGCTTCGGTATCACAAAATCATAATTATGGCGGATGCAGATGTAGACGGCGCGCATATCTCGACGCTTCTTTTAACCTTATTTTACCGCTTTATGCCGGAACTGATTTTCGAGGGGCATGTGTATATCGCTATGCCGCCGCTTTATAAAGCCATGCCGGCGCGGGGGGAGCAGGAGTATCTTTACGACGACGCGGCTTTAGAAAAGTACCGGAAACGCCACAAAGGAAGTTTTACGTTACAGCGCTATAAAGGACTGGGCGAAATGGATGCGGATCAGTTGTGGGAAACGACGCTTGACCCAAAGACTAGGATTTTAAAGAGAGTGGAAATTGAAGATGCAAGAATGGCCTCCGACGTGACGGAAATGCTGATGGGAACCAACGTGCCGCCGCGGAAAGCATTTATCTATGAACATGCGCAGGATGCAGAATTAGATATTTAGAAAGGATAGGACACATGAGCGTAACAGAACAGATTATCCGCACCGAATATTCGGAACTTATGCAGAAATCCTATATCGACTATGCAATGAGCGTAATTATCGCAAGGGCGCTTCCAGACGTCAGGGACGGGCTAAAGCCAGTACAGCGGCGGACATTGTACGATATGTATGAGCTTGGCATACGTTATGACAGGCCATACCGCAAATGCGCCCGCATTGTCGGCGATACGATGGGGAAATACCATCCGCATGGCGACAGCTCCATCTATGAAGCGTTAGTCGCGCTTGCGCAGGAATTTAAAAAAGGAATGCCCTTAATTGACGGGCATGGAAATTTCGGTTCCATTGAGGGCGACGGCGCCGCCGCAATGCGTTACACGGAGGCGCGTCTAAAAAAAATTACGCAGGACGCGTATTTATCTGACTTGGATAAAAATGTCGTCGATTTTGGCCCGAATTTTGATGAAACGGAAAAAGAGCCGCTTGTTTTGCCCGTGAAGGTGCCGAATATCCTGATTAACGGCGCGGAAGGCATAGCCGTCGGAATGGCGACAAGCATTCCGCCCCATAACTTTGGCGAGGTCATAGAAGGCGTGAAAGCTTATATGAAAAATCCGGACATTAATACGGAACAGATGATGGAGCATATCAAAGGCCCGGACTTTCCAACAGGCGGAATTGTCGTCAATCAAGATGATCTTTTGCAAATCTATTCCACCGGAAGCGGCAAAATTAAAGTCAGGGGCAAAGCGGAAATTGAAAAGCTAAAAGGCGGAAAAGAGCAGATTGTCATTACGGAAATTCCCTACCCGATGATAGGCCTTGGCATTGGAAAATTCTTAAATGACGTGTGCCATCTTGTCGAAACAAAAAAAGCCACAGACATTGCCGATATTTCAAACCAGTCCTCCAAAGAAGGAATCCGCATCGTCCTTGAGCTGAAAAAAGGGGCGGACGCCCAGCGGATCTTAGGGCTTCTTTATAAAAAAACAAGGTTAGAGGACACATTTGGGGTCAATATGCTTGCCGTATGCGATGGGAAACCGGAGACAATGGGCATAGTGCCGTTAATCCGCCACCATGTTAATTTCCAGTATGAGCTTGCGACAAGGAAATACAAAACGCTTCTGGCAAAAGAACTGGAAAAAAAAGAAGTTCAGGAAGGGTTAATCAAAGCGTGTGACGTAATTGATTTAATTATCGAAATTCTGCGCGGCAGTAAAAATATCAAGGAAGCCAAAGCCTGCCTGACGGAAGGCAGGACAGACCGGATAGCATTTAAAAGCGAAGCATCCAGA
>OFHB01001101.1_pt1 | contig 16122 bp, 19 predicted proteins | sample 1521881 | NCBI WGS metagenome assembly OFHB01 (sample SAMEA3504090, study PRJEB24116) | mouse gut metagenome | biome: mouse gut; feature: mouse-associated habitat; material: faeces | place: Denmark | collected 2011
CAAAAGGATTGGGCAAACGTATCAACATGGTGAGGAAAGACCGGGGATTCACGGCGGACAGGCTCTCGGAGCTGTGCAATATCAACGCAACTTACCTCCGGCAGATTGAAGGCGGGATAAAGGTTCCCAGTCTGCCCGTATTTATCAATATCTGCAACGCACTGAAAATCTCCCCTGATTATCTGCTGCGGGATGCGCTGGAAGATAATGAGGTCAGCAAGATACGGGAGCTGGCAGAGCTGTGGGAAAGCACGTCGCCCAGCCAGCAGGAAATCGCCGTTGCCATGATTCGTGCGGTATTGGAGCGTAAGGAAAGTTAGAAAGACCAGCCGGGTGTCGGCTGGCCTTTCCATGTCCAATCAAATATAAATCAGTTCGCTGTTTATGATTTCCTCCGCCCGGTTGCGGATATTGTTCATCCGGCCTACCCATTCAAGCTGGTTCCGGGCTTTCAGTTCCTCGGTCACTCCTTCGGCGGCTTTCATCTGCTCAATGATTAAGTTAAGCCGTTCTTCCGCCTGCTCGTTCAGGTCGGCAAGGTATATCCATAATGTCCCGGTCAAAATAAGGGAACTGTACCGTGCCGGATGCTCCTGTTTGAGATATTCCCGGTGCAGCCTCCCATAGCGTCCGATGGGGCGGTTCTCCTCCGGCAGCTTCAAGTCCGGGATATAGTAATCGCCTACCAACGTATAATGCAGTCCATTGCTTTCATCATAAATATGCTTTTCCAATTTATTCATGGTGTTGATCTCCTCATTCTGGTTTTATAATCGCAAGTCTGGCTCTTCCGAAATATTGGTAAATCATTGGTACAATAAATTGTAAATAGGATGCCTGTACAACTGGTTTTGGCTGGCTGTAGAATGGCTAAGAACACATGGATTTTACAGTAGAGCAGAATCAGCCAGTTGCCAACACATATAACAAATCAATTTTTTTTCAAGATATATTTTCATATAAAGTGCTGTAGCTCCATTGGGTCTATACAAATTAGTAAAAGTCATATGTTCAGATTTTTCATAATCAATTTCAAATCTACACCCCTGCCTTAAAATCATATGGCTTGAATGCATCCACTCAAATTCAGCCTCCGCATTTATTAACAATGAATCTGAAGGATTATTTTTGTATTTTAAAGTATATTGTATTTTCTTCGCAGTTTTAGAAAAAACGATTGCAGCCCTAGTACCATAATAATTGCATTGAGTAATAAACAGCCCATTATTCTCAAAGCACTCGTTACATACGACCACCAAATCCTTATATTTTGAAAAAGATTTAGGAGATTCCTTTCTTAATAAATTAAGTAAAGTAGCTCTTTCAACATCGTTACGACATACAATACCTTTTATGGAGCTATCAATAGAAAAAGAACCCGGGAAGACAATTTCAGCATGTCTGTACTTTTTTTCTGCTTCAATATTCTCCATATAACCATTTTTATATATTTGAACAAAATGCAAACGAGAAAAAGCTTCTTCTCCTTGGTAAAGAACCCCTCCGCCCCCTGCGAGTGATTGCTCAGAGAACTGTGTGCCCTCCATACTTAATAAGGTTTTAAGGTTAAACAGGAAAAAAACAGGCACAGGAACATTTGCATTACTATCACCACAATATCTCAACATAGGATGTTTGTATCCTTCATTGTGGTATTGCGTGGGCGTCAGCGGTCTATAATAAAATCTCACACTTGATGTTGCCCCGGAATATGTCATATCTATAACCTGCCTGCTTGCGTTATCATTCCTCATTAATTGCTTCTGGTTTGCATCAAATCGGCTATAGATTGTGCCCTCTTTCAGAATTCCTATAGCATTAGAAGCGTCAGTATAATGAAATGCATAACGAGGCCACCAACTAACGCTGGAATTCGTATTACAATTTATCCTGATTATTTCATCATATGTCATATTAATAACCATGCCTTTCCATAACAGTGTGAAAATTTATTTTTCAATCTACTCCCCCTTTACCAAATAGGTACGCCCTTTCCCCAATTCTAACTGATATCCTTCAGACATATTCTCTCCCTTTTCAGCTTGAATCTTTACCTGCTGTAGATATCCCATCCTTGTCAGAAAACTATAGAGCAAAGCAAGCTCATCTTCTTTGTTTGTAGAGAATAGTCTTTTCATGCAAATCTCATCCCATATTTGGTGTACATTTTCTGTCTCCATTTCTATCATTTCTGAATCTCTTTCGAATGTTAATTTTTCCCCTGTCTTCCAATATGCTCTCCACAAATCTCCATTATGCTCAAATTCTATCGGCATAATAAGTGTGTAGCAACAAATCATATCCTGAATGCCTGTAAACGACAAATCTTTTGCATTTTCTTTCAGGAAATCATCCATTTCATTTTGATATTTGTGTTCTGGCTTATCCCATTTACCTTTGCCCAAATAAATATAAACTTCTATCGGCAAATCCTTTAAATACTTTTCCATTAACGGTTTCACTTCATTCCAATTAAGCTCGCCATTTCCGCATCCCAACTTAGGGAAAGCAACGGATGAAATATTATAATCGGCATATTTACGTGCAAAAGTCATCAAACCTTTTTCAATATATTCCATTTTTGAAGGATTTCGCCAATGTTCCTTTGTGGGAAATTGAAGAATCCAATAATCAGGTTCATACCACAGCATTAGTTTTCCAATAACCAGCTTATGCTTATCGCACTGTTCTTTATAGTGCAAAAACATTTCAGGATAACGTTTTTTGAACTCTAAAGCAATTCCTTTTCCCATTACTCCTACCGTGTTCACGGCGTTGACCAAAACCTGAGCAGGACTGTAAAATAAGTCGCCTTCTACATATTTCAGCATATTCAACCCTCCTATACCAATTTGATGATTTCACCGTTTGGCAATTCAAAATAACATGTAACTTTTGTTCCTGTAGCCCTAGCTATCTCCTCCAGCTCATCCAAAGTATAATTACCTCGTTTCATCTTCTGGGAAAATGCTTGTGGTGACTTATCAATTTTTTCACCGATTTCTGCAAAAGTCATGTTAGTTTTGACTGATAATATTTTTAACTGCTCATCTATTCTCATACCATCACCCCTCTGTTATTATAAACGATATTGTTTAAAAAATCAATAATTTTGTTTATTTTAAAAAGCGGTTATTCTCTGTAGGACACAATTCCCCTTGTTAGGATTTCATCCACGGCAGACGAGCTTGTATGGTATGTTGAGAAAGTCAGTTTGCGGTCGTCCATCCTCGCTTCCTATCGGCGCACGATTTCAAGTACATTCCCATCCTCTATCTTGACAACGAGCAGGTTGTTCCGTTTGTCTGCATTCAAGCCAGTAATTCCCATCCCCTCGCTGTCGTTCAATAAATCAAAAAACCTGTTCCTAAATGAAACTCTTTTCTAATTTATCCATTTTTTATCTCCTCATTCTGGTTTTATAATCGCAAGTCTGACTCTCCGGAAATATTGGTAAATCATTGGTAAAATCGAATAAGAAACACAGAGAATATTTGATTTATAAGCATTTTATCATGACCAGCAAATCCTGCCGTGGCATACAAAAAGTATCGAAATCATGTTCACACTTCCTTTCATAAATCTCCAAATCCTTATATTTACTTGGGTTCCCGGCTGCTGTGGATTTTACTGTTTCACGAGAATCCTCACAGGATTTCGTAAATTGCCGTGCAAAGTGTGTAGTAAAACGTGCACCATCATCGTCCCGACTGGAAAAACGAAGTATCTTTGTCAGTGCATCCCGCGCCTGCTCATAGTTCGCATGGGTGTAGATGTTCATGGTGGTTCGGTACTCCGAATGCCCCATGAAATACTGCAGGCTTTTAGGGGCCAGACCTTTAAAATGGAGGTCCGTACAGAACGTGTGGCGGTGCACATACGGTGTAATATTCGGCAGCGGCGCATCCAGATGCAGCTTGTCATATTTCTTCATAGTCCAGCGCATCTCATTCTCAATATGCAGAGCAACCTTCGGTCTGCCATTCTTATCCAGCATGATAAAGCCGCTGTAGCCGTCCACGAACATCTACGTAGTGCTTGGAAATGAAATGGTAAGGTTGCTGGAAAAATATGGTTCCTTTTATCCAACAATTTTCGGAAATCATCTTTTTTCAATCCCAATCCAATTCCTTTCCCTTATGCTCAGTATATCATTTTTTCTTATCCTTTACCACCAGTATAGCAAGATGGAGTGGCATCAATGCAAATCCACAATAGGCAGAAACCATATGAAGCTCTCTGGCAAAAGCCCTCCCGCCTTCGATTGGCAGAAATGATAATGCGTGCTTGGAAAGAATCACTCCGCCGTACATGGAACCATTCCTCCTAAGCCTCTGTTTTATGGCATTGTACTTCAATCCCTATATATTTCATCCGCGACAGGTTCCGTCCACTCATTGGAAGTGTCCTCTCCCGGACATTCCTGATTGTTCCAATTCTCTCCAAATAGGATATCATCGTTATAGTGAGCGAAATCCGGGGCGAAGCCGCCCGGCTGATTCCTACCTGCGGTCTGCGTAATCTTTTCCATTTTGTTCTCCTCATCACCATACAGCGGATACCCTTGTTTTCTGGACATCCGCCATATACTGTTTCCTTATTTCAAATGGGTGTTGAAAAATTCCTCCAGCTTATCGAACGGGATAGCGTCTTTCCCGCCGCCGTCATACAAATCTGTGTGGACTGTATCCGGGATGATCAGCAGCTCCTTAGGAATTGTCGGAAAATAACTGCTGCAATTGCTTCAGGCAAAAGCCTGAAACAAAGATATATCTAATCTGGAAAAAATACCAAATCTTTACCCCCATTGCCGAACGGCTGCTTGAAAAAATGAAATCTGAGTATTTAGAATAAAATGTAGTTGATTTTTTTAAAGGGAAGTGCAGAAGGTATGGACCATGATTCATTTTGAGAAGATAACGGAAGACGATTTCAAGGCAATCGTAGGGATGAAGCGCCCGGAGGGCGAGAGGCTCGTGGCATCCCATGCCTATTCCCTGGCCCAGGCATGGCTGTACAGGGAGAGCGGTGATGTCTATCCCTTTGCGATTTACAGTGAAGACGAGACTGTAGTCTTCATGATGCTGGACGAGGATCTGGAGGAGAGGTGCCTGGTCATATGGCAGGTCATGTTCCCCGTGGAGCACTAGAACAGGGGCTGCGGCACCCAGGCTGTCCGGGAGACCATCCGGCTGGCGGGGGAGTCGGGGAAGTACGATTTCCTGATTCTGGATTATGCGCCGGTAATACCGGCATAGGGAAGCAATTTCTTGCGCCGTACTGCGTCTGAAAGAGCTTCTGATGATTTGGAAGCTCTATTTTTATCACAAGGAGGAAAAAAGCATGAAGGATAAAACTTGTTATATAGTAGGTGCTATCGGGGTAAGCAACGAATTTATTGACAGGGAAAGCAGTATATCAGTGAATGACGGAACTTTATTTATTGTTTTCCCAAGAGAAGCAGAGGAGAGAATCATACAATGAAAAAAGGGGAAGGGCCGTATTCCACGAGGTAAGTGGTGTTGAACAGGCCGCCGTCCAGAAGCGCCGCTTCCCAAATGATGTCTTCCTGCAGCGCATGGACGAAGATATCCCTGATCGCTTCCGCGGATACTTCCCGGAAAAGGTTTGACTTTGTGTTCATCCTGAAAACTCCTTGTTTAGATGTTTTTCGGTCTCTCTGCTGTGGGCTTATTATAGCCCCTTTATCAGGCAGATTTCAATACATAAATCCCGATTTCGGGATTTTGGGGCTGCGGGCGGAAACGCGGGATGATCTTTTGGCATAAATAGATTGAAATAGGCAGGGAAATATTGTATATTTAGGGAGAACGGATATTTGTATCTTTGGCAGGTTTTGGATTTTGGAAATCATTGGTCACAGAGAGGAGGACATGGAAGATGTCGGACGGGTTAGGAGAACAGAATCTGGAAAATGTAACGAGGCCGCTGGAGGATGCGGAGCGGTGGGTCATCGCTTCCTATGCCATGTGGTCTGAGTATTATTCCGAGGGGAACTGGCAGTATGTGGCAGGGTCTCCCGTGAAGGAGGAGAATGCGGCCAACATGCAGCTGATGCTGAGCAGGGACTGGGAAATCGACGACAGGGAGGATCTGTTGGACACGGTAATGTTCCTGACGGCCCTGTATGAGGACGAGGAGGATGTGGATCAGGAGGACATTGAGACAGGGGCATGGGATCTCTGCCGGGCATGCCAGATCCTGGGGATGGGTTTTGTGGCGGGCATCATTGACCGTGAAGAAATGTTCGGCATTTCGATGATGGTCTGCGGGCTGATGCAGTTCTATTATCCCTCCTGGATGCATCTGTATTCCAGCTATCTCAACGGCTACAAGGAGTGGCGTCTGGGGGACGGCGATGAAGAGGACGAAGAGGCCCAGGAGGACGTGGAGGAGCGGGAGCAGATTGTCAGGAAGCTGCTGGTCATGCCTGGCGGGCCCTGTTCGATTCCCTGGAATCTGGAACTGCCCATTGAATATGAGGAAGACGAAGAGGATGAGGAGGACGAGGAGTAAAGACGCCTGAGCGGCGGGCTACAGGCCGTCATGGCGGAACATATGCAGATTTGCAGGCGGGGCATCGGGGGATTGTTTCCTCCACATGCCCCGCTGTATTTTTCCGGATTTTCACGCTTATGTGGAGCGCGGAAAAATCCGGAAAAATTTCGGAAAAAACTAAACCACTTTATTTTTCTGTCACTATTAAGGTAGAAGCGCAAGATACAGGCTTCTAAAACCCCGGGGCGCAACAAGGAAACATGGAAAAGGACAAGGACGAAATGGAGCGGGAGCACATGGAATTTGAGAGGAAAGGACAGGAGCCGGCAGAACGAAGCCGCGCAGGCCAGGAGCAGGCAGAACAGCAAAAGGAACAGCAAAAGGAACAGCAAAAGGAACAGCAAAAGGAACAGCAAAGGGAACAGGAACAGCCGACAGACGGCGTGAACGAAAAAATCGCGGACGCGTCCAGGACCATTTTTTCCTACTGCATGGGAAAGACCTCCAACCGCATGGAGGCGGAGGACCTGTGCCAAGACATCCTCTGCGAGCTGGTCCGGTCATCGGAAAACATCCGCGACAGCAAAGCCTTCTACGGCTTCATGTGGGCGGTGGCCGGAAATGTTTATAAGCAATGGTGCAGAAAGCGGGCCAGACAGCAGACCTGTGAGCTGACGGAAGACATTTCGTCGGAGGAATCCGTGCTGGACAGGGTGCTGGCCTGCGGGGAAGACAGCGACATCTATCTGCTCCGAAGGGAACTGGCGCTGCTTTCCCAAAAGTACCGCCAGGCAGTAATCCTGTACTATATCCATCGGAAATCCTGTTCCGAAATCGCGCAGTCCCTTTCCGTCAGCGAAAGCAGAGTGAAATATCTGCTGTTCAAGTCACGAAAAATATTGAAAGAAGGTATGAGTATGGAACGCAGACTTGGTGAATTAAGCTATAACCCGAAAGAACTGGCTCCGATGTATCTGGGCAGCGGCCCCAACCGTTTCTGGGAATTCATGCAGAGCAAAATCCGGCAGAACATCCTGGACGCCTGTTATCAGGACGCTCTGACCCAGGAACAGATCAGCCTGGAGACAGGCATCCCCCTGCCCTACATGGACAGCGAGATCATCGCCCTGGTGGAAAAAGGGATCCTTCTGAAAGAAGGCCCCCGCTACAGGGCCAATATCATCATCCTCACGGCGGAATGCACAGAGGAGATTACCCGGAACTCTGCACCGTATCACGGGAAAATAGCCGATGCCATGGCGGAATATCTGGAGACAAAGCTTCCGGCATTCCGGCAGATTGGCTTTACCGGCGCGGATTTCACAGACAATACGCTGCGCTGGCAGATGATGACTTTTTTGATAAGGAAGATCCAGGGATTCAGCGGGGCGGAGGACAGCGGCGAAGCTCCCCTCACTGTCTGGGGCGACCGGGCCTATCTGTGGCTGGAAGAACAGGCGAACACCATGGGGAAGGGCATGTTCAACTTCAGCGCCGCGGAAAGTAGCCAGGGGGATTGGGTCTATTTTGTAGATTATCTCCCGGCGCCCCGGGGCAGCCACAAGGATTTTTATGGAAACAGATATCTGACCAACGTGATCTGCGACATTGCCCGTGGCAACTGCGGCGATTTCAGCAGATATGACCTGGAATCCGTGGCGGAGCTGATCCGGAAAGGCTATGTCCTGAAAGAGAAGGATACCTACGCCGCCGCCATGCCTCTGTTCACGAAGACGCAGTATGCCGCCGCCTGTCAGCTTGCCCATGATTTCGTGGAAGAAAAGATGGGGGAGACGCTGTGCGAGCTGAACCGGATTTTCGTCAGTACCCTAAAGGAGCACACGCCCAGGCATCTGCAGAACCAGGTTCCCGGCATCGCTTCCGCCGGCAGGTTCTCCAACGCCGGATGCATCCCCTGCCGTCTCCTGATAGACAGGAAAGTCCTGAACACGGACTGGAACCCTATGGAGCTGCCCACGATACAAATCGAACTGAATGAGTGACGCCAAAATGCCGGGAGGCCACATTCTCCCGGCATTTTCATGGCCCGAAGAGGGCTTCCGTGCCTTATCTTTTCCGAAGAAAAGCCGATATATACTTATATGAATATAAAGACCGGTAAACGCAAGGATGCGGCGGAGAAGACAGGAGGTTACCAGATGAGCATAGTAGTCAATACGAACAGGAATACCGGTGTAAAGCAGATTACCATAAAGCGGCCGGACGGGTCTGATGTGGGCACGATCACCATTCACAGCAACAGCCTGAAAAAGCTGAAGAAGGTGGGGTATAAACAGCGAAGGATTTCGAACATGATCACCCAGGCCAAGACTTCCGGAAACGCCAGGCAGGTGTTGGCCAGCGCCAAGACGGAGACGGTGAGCCTGCGCAGAAAGCTGGCCAGCGGACAGTACAACGAGCGCGAGGTGAGGGCCGCCATCCGCCACGCGGAGCGCATGGAGCGGGTGGCCAAGAAGCGCATGAAGCACCTGATGCAGGAGGAAGAAATCGAGAAGCGCGGCGGCGGGGCATGGCAGATGGGGTTCGATGAGGAAGACCTTCAGGAGGGCGGCCAGGAGGGCGAGGAACTGGGCTTCTCCGAGCTGAGCGAGGAAGAGATGCGGCAGCTCATGCAGGAGCTCCAGGAAGAGCTGGCGGAGTTGGCCATGGAGAGCGACATGGAGGAACTGGAACAGATGGTGGTCCTGGACATGGATCCCGAAGACCTGGAGCAGCTGAAGAAGAAGCACCGCTCCGACGAGATGCGGGAGATCATGGAAGCTGACATGAAGTACCTGAGAGCCCTGTTCGGCCAGCTGGTGAGGGAGCAGCAGGAAGCCGCGGCCAATGCCGCGGGCGTGGCGCTGGAGCTGTCCGGCGTGAACATACCGGTCCAGGTGGACACAAGGTCGGCGGCCCAGGTGGCCGGAGTGGAGGGGCAGGCAGCAGAGGGCGGCATCATAGACGTTTCTGTATAGCAGGGAAATTTTTCCGGAAATATTTCTGCGGGAAATTTTTCCTGGGAAGATTTCTGTAAAATTCTATTGATTTCATTCCCCAGACCGATTACAATAAAGACAACGGCATGAAGCGATGGGCCTGTCCCATTGCTTTGTGCCGACTATGTGCGCGATGCGGGAGGGCATGGCGGGACGCAAGGAGGACATGGCATATGAAGACAGGGGCGCAGTTATATACGATACGTATGTATACACAGAACGAAAAGGATTTCGCGCGAAGCATGAAAAAGATAGCCGAGATAGGCTACAGGACGGTCCAGATATCAGCGGTGGGCCCCATTCGGCCGGAACGCATCCGGGAGATCTGCGAGGGGGAGGGGCTGGAGATCGTGCTGACCCACAGCGACGTGAACCGTATCCTGTATGATACGGACAAGCTGATCGCGGAACATGACATCATGGGCTGCAAGTACATAGGCCTGGGGGCCATGCCGGACAAGTACCGCACACCGGAGTGGGCAAGGCAGTTCGCGGAGGATTTCCGGGAGCCCGCGAAAAAGATAGCGGAGGCCGGAAAGCTGTTGATGTACCATAACCATAATTTCGAGTTCCGAAAGGTCAGTGCCGAGGGAGCGGCGCAGGAGAAGCGCCTGATAGAATATCTGATGGAGTGGTTCCCGCCCCAGGAGATGGGCTTCACTTTGGACACTTACTGGGTGCAGGCGGCCGGGGCCGATGTCTGCCAGTGGATCGATCTGCTGAAGGACAGGATTCCCTGCGTGCATCTGAAGGACATGGCCATGAGCGAGGGAGGATCCGTCATGGCGCCTGTCATGGAGGGGAACATGAACTTCGAGGGCATCCTGAAGAAGCTGGAGGGGACCAGCTGCCAGTATCTTCTGGTGGAGCAGGATGTCTGCCAGGGAAGCCCCTTTGACTGCCTGAAGCAGAGCTATGACAATCTGGCGGCTGCAGGTTATCGATAAAGCGTCCGGACGGCAGAACGGGCCGTGCCAGGGAATCTGCGGTCGGCAGAGAGGGGAGCCGGGGAACGGCAGAAGCCGGGCGCAAGGGTGCCCCGGCGGAAATATCCGAGACGGAGAATCGTACAGAGGAGAGGACAGGATGGTTTTATCGGATAAGACAATCATGAAGATGCTTCAGGAGGGGACGCTGTCCGTCTCGCCCCTGGAGGAGGGCCAGATACAGCCCGCCAGCGTGGACATCCGCCTTGGGAGCATGTTCAGCATCATCGAGGATTTGCCCACGGGGGTCATCAATCTGGAGGAGGAGATTCAGTACCGGACCATGGAGACGGACCGCTACGTCCTTCTGCCGGGGCAGTTCGTGCTGGCCACCACCATGGAATACATAGCGCTGCCCGATTATCTCACCGCTTTCGTGGAGGGCAGGAGCTCTCTGGGGCGCATGGGCCTGTTCATCCAGAATGCCGGGTGGGTGGATCCCGGCTTTCGGGGGGAGATTACTCTGGAACTGTTCAATGCCAACCGCTGCGCCATCGAGCTGAAGGCCGGGCGCAGGGTGGGGCAGCTGGTGTTTGCCGAGATGGACGGTTCCGCCCTCCATCCTTATCAGGGGAAATATCAGGGGCAGACTGGGGCTACGGGATCCCGGGCGTTTCTGGACAATGTGTGAGCATGCACCAATTCAATTCTGAAAAAAGGAGAAAGGGTTTTTTATGAAGAAGAGAGTATTAGCAGTGATTATGGCTGCCATGGTGGTCATGGCCGGGTGCGGCAGTGGGGGGGAAGGCGGCACTCCCGCCCAGACGGTAGAGCCTGTGGCCGTGGATACGCCGGAGCCGACAGTGGAGCCCGCCCAGGAGCCAGAGGGGGAGGGGGGTGCGGAGTCCACGGAAGAGTCCGCCCAGGAGCCGGAAGAGTCCAGGGATGGCATGTACCGCAGCGAGCTGACCAACGAGTGGATTGACGAGAGCCTGAAGGATCAGAGGCCCATTGCAGTCATGGTGGACAATGAGAAGGTAGCGCTGCCTCACTATGGGCTCACGGAGGCCGACATCCTTTATGAAATGATGAACAGCACCAAGAATGACAGAATTACGCGTTTCATGGCGATTGTGAAGGACTGGGGCGCCATTGAACAGTTCGGAAGCATACGGAGCACCAGGTCCACGAACATCTACCTTGTGGGAGAGTGGAACGCCGTGCTCTGCCATGACGGCGGACCGTATTATGTAATGGGAAATAATACAGGTTTTGCGGGTTTGATTAAGGAAAAGGACTATGTGGATAACTTCAGCGGCACCTTTTCCAGAGTGAATAACGGAAAGAAAAGAGAGTACACAGAGTATATCTGTTCCGGGGATTTGGAAAAGAACTTCGATAGCAAGAAATACAGCAAGGAATACAACGAGCATTATCCGGGGCCGCATTTCACCTTTTCGGATACGGAGATTGATTTGGCGGACGGAGCGGGAGCTTTTGACTGCGCCGAGATTGAGCTCCCCTTTCCGCACAACAAATCGAAACTCATATACAATGAGACCACAGGTACATATGACTATTACGAGTACGGGGAGGCCCACCGTGACCCCCAGCACGACAATGCCCAGCTTACATTCGAGAATCTGTTGATTCAGAGCTGCTCCTTCGTGCGGCTCGATGATAATGGCTATATGGTGTACAACGTCGTTGACAATTCGGGGAACAGCGGATATTATATCACCAACGGAAAGGCTATCAAGGTGACCTGGTATAAGGCCAACGATACTGCGCCTACCAAGTTCTACGATAACAGCACAGGAGAAGAAATCAAACTGAATACCGGCAAGACATATATTGCAATCGTACCTTCGGATAGCTGGGACGATGTGGTCATGAAGTGATAGGCCTTGCGGCTTTGGGATTATCAGGCGGACGTGTGGGCATGTCCGCCTGAAGCCTGTTTTTGGGGAGTGGACGCGCTGTGTTCCATGTCGGGTCTCAGGGACGGCAGCAGTGTTTCGGGGAGCTTGTGTGCGGGGGGGACAGGGCGGGGCGTTTTCGGAGACGCTGGAATGGCGGGCGGGAAGGTTTTCGCGATGGGGAGCTTGTGGTTGAAGGCTGCATGGCTGCGGCCAGGGAGAGAGAAAATGGTATGGGGCACAGGATAGGAAAAGGCAGGTCCCTTCGGAAGACTACAGTGCTGTATGCGGTCATCGCGGCGCTGACGGCTCTGCTGAATGTGGCGGCGTGGAACAGTAGCGCGTTCTCGGATTGGTATATTGCACATATCTTTCCCGTATGGGTGGGCACTTATGGGCGGGTGACGGGGCTTCTGCCGTTTTCCGTGGGGGAGTGGCTGATTGCGGCCGGGCTTGTGCTGACGGGGATGGCGGCGGTACTTGTGATTTTGTGGACGGTATGGGGACTGGGAATCTTGTGCCGTCATGTGTGGAAGACCTGGGGCGTTGGGGCATGTCTGGGGCGCGTGTGGAAGGCCTGGGGCGTTGGGGCGTGTCTGAGACGTGTGCGGAAGGCCTGGGGCGTTGGGGCATGTCTGGGACGTGTGCGGAAGGCCTGGGGCGTTGGGGCAAGGCTGGGGCGTTTGCGTAAAGAGGCTGGCCCGGGCGGATGCCTGGGGTGCGAGACAGCCTCCTCCCTGGATAATTGCGGTGAGAATGACGCCTGCCCACAAAGGGACAGGGAAAGCAGGGGCGGCGGACAGAAAAGCAGGGCGGTGTGGACAGGAGGCCGTTTTGGGCGGTTTACCAGGGGATTTTACCGCTTTTATGCCTGGACCCTGCTGGCAGTGTGTCTGGTGATGACGTTGAACTGCTTTATCCTGTATCATGCCTCCACTTTTGCAGAACAATACTTTGTACAGCGGAACACCCAATACACGCTGGTGGATTTGATTGCGGTTTATAATATGGCGGCCTCAGAGTGCAACCGCCTGGCTCTGGAGATGGAGCGGGACGAGAGGGGAATGGTGGTGTACTCAGGCAGCAGGGGGGCAGAGGGAACGCTTCTGGATATGGCGGACAAGGCCAGGGAACAGATGGAGCGCCTGGGGGAGACGTATCCGCAGCTTAAGGGGTATTATCCCCGGCCCAAGGCCATGTTTTTCTCGGATTTTATGTGCCAGCAGTATATGCAGGGCTATTATTTTCCGTTTTCCATGGAAGCCAATTACAATGATGTAATGCATATTTTAAATATCCCATCCACCATGTGTCATGAGCTGGCGCATCTGCGGGGATACATCTATGAGGACGAGGCAAATTTTATCGGATATCTGGCCTGTGTGGAGTCGGACGACCCTTTTTTTCAGTATGCAGGATATTTAAGTGTGCTGACCTATCTGAACAATGATCTCTACTATGCCTGGCGGGACAGTAGGAAAGCATACCAGGAGGCTGTGAAGGAACTGCCTCCCGTGGCGGTGTCGGAACAGGTATGGGAGGACAATGTGTTTGTGACCCAGGAGGAATGGGACCGCATCAATGGGAAAGCCCTTATCGACACGGAGGTGGTGGACAAGGCGGCGGATGTGTTCATTGATGTGAATCTGAAGGTAAACGGTATCTCCGACGGGAAAGTAAGTTACAGCCGTGTGGTGAAGCTTCTGCTGCAGTACTATATCCCTTAAGATACCAGTTTGTAGGGATAGAGTTTGCCGTGTCCTATATTTTATGGTTGTCATTTAAAAATAATGGTATTATAATAAATTGTCGAATGTAAGTGTGTCAGAGTGTTTTGTCATTGAAAGGAGGCGATTGACATGAAAGCATATCAGAAGAATATGAGTCGTGATAAATCCGAAATATATGAGGTGATTACATATTAACGGATGGAAGCTTGTGCTTCAGAAGGGACTTATGTTAAGATTAAAATATTTATATGAGAATTTCGACCTTGCAAAGTTTGCTTTGAAAAATTGGGATTATGATGCTGAGACTCTTGGGGACTGTCTGCAACATTTTCGGATTTCATCAAATGCAATCTATCCTTTCCTATGGCAGGGAAATATGCGGTATCTGCGCTTATCTCCTGTGTCGGAGAAAATGGAAAACAATCTGAGAGGTGAATTGGAATTTCTGCGTTATCTGCAAAGGAGAAGTTACCCTGCCGTAATCCCTGTTGCATCCAATTTGGGTGAACTTGTTGTCACAATTGATTCAACTTGGGGAAAATATTATGCGAGTGTTTTTAAGGGTGTTGACGGAATTTCTATTGAAGATACCGACTGTAACGACCGTATTGTGTATGCGTATGGAAAGGCTCTCGGACAGCTCCATATTTTATCCGCAGAGTATTCCCCGGAAATCAGAAAATGGACTTATTGTGATGTGCTGTTATGGATTGGGGAAACACTGGAAGAGGGCCATGCTCCCAATAAAATGCTGGTTGAGTTGGAGGAAGTCCGGCAGGAGTTGAACAAACTTTCTCAGACAGGCGATTCTTTTGGACTGGTCCATTACGATTTTGAGCCGGACAATGTATTTTGGGACGAGGATAAGCACTGCTGTACTGCTATCGACTTTGAAGATGGTATGTATCACTTCTTTCTGATTGATTTGGAACAGGCTCTGGACGCCTTGCTGGAAAACATTTCAGAGGACAGGAAAATGATTGCAAAAACCATTTTCCTGCAGGGGTATCAAAGTGTAAAAATGTTAGAAGCGGATTATGCTGAAAAATTAAAACTGATGCGGCGATTCTGCAACTTGTATTCTTATGCAAGATTAATTCGCTGCATTGCCGAAGAACATCCTGACGAACCAGATTGGATGATTCAGCTGAGAGAGAAACTGCATAGGAAACTTGTATTTTTAGAAAACAGTGTAACGGGCTAAGCTCTCAGGATATTCTTTGCGTAGACGAAGAAGAGGGCGATATCAATCTGCCCTGACTCAGCCTTCGGTCCCCCAGGAGCGGATACGGACATATTTTTCCATCTGGCGCCTGACCTCTTCAGGCCGCTCCTGGTGGGTATTTCCCAGCAGAGTGAAGCTTCTCACCCTGCTTCCGGCAAAGGCTTCAAACCCCTCCTCAACACCAGCGGTCATTCCCACATGTTCCAGGGTACTATGGCCCTGATAAACAGAGAGATCTGTCACAGGATAGATAAATTCTTTCAGCTTTGCCAATTGATTTAGCGCTGAAAGTCCGTCCTCATTCTCAGCCCTTTCAGCCAGGTGGAATTCTGTCAGTTTCTTTAGATTTTTCAGAAAATCCAGGTTGTTCAGTCTGCTGTGGTGCAGGTCTAATTTTTTCAGATTCTTCATTTGGCCAATAAAGGCCGCGGCTCTCAGCTCCATATTCTCAATACCCAGCTCCTTTAGTCCCGTGAAAGGGGCCAGTTCCTCCACATGGATGTGGGTCAGGGCTCTCACACGGAGAGCTTTCAGAGTCTTTACGCCGGAGAGTCTGGCCAGGCCTGCGCCGCTCATGACATTCAGACTCAGTTCCTTTAGGGTTATCACAGTGAAAATGGACAGTCAAGAAAACAGAATAAAAAAATTATTTTAGGGATTGACAAAGTTTGAATGGCATGGTATTATATTAATGTTCATGAGAGAGACTTGCAGGTATCTAAAACCTGAGGGAATTGATAAATATATTATATGCGGGTGTAGTTCAATGGTAGAACACCAGCCTTCCAAGCTGGATACGTGGGT
>OFHB01001103.1_pt1 | contig 16119 bp, 20 predicted proteins | sample 1521881 | NCBI WGS metagenome assembly OFHB01 (sample SAMEA3504090, study PRJEB24116) | mouse gut metagenome | biome: mouse gut; feature: mouse-associated habitat; material: faeces | place: Denmark | collected 2011
TGGACGTGGTAGAGCCCCCGCCGCTTGAGGTCGTTTGCCCGCCGCCGCCGGAGGTCGTTTGTCCGCCCCCGCCTCCGATAGCTTTCTCGAACGCCCGGAACGGCTCAAACTGGATATTGAGGAGCATTTTGTTTATACGGACGACCGACTCGGAGATATAGAGCTTGAGGGTCGCCGGGTGAGACGTGTCCGCATTGTCGGCAAAATTGTAAATCTGCTGATTTGTGGAGCCTTGCGCGTAGGTCTCCCCGATAAGGGCGCGGCTCTGCAAGTCGGAGATACTCCCGGCTATATCCTGCGACTTGTTCGCGAGCGTGACCGTTACCGTTCCGGGGTCTCCCTGTGCGTCGTCCTTTGTCACGCTTACGATACGGGTACGGAGGTTAATCTTGTCCTCGTCGTCGATAACGCGGACGATTTCCCCCGGCCTAAACCGCGAGAAAGCGTCTTTCGTGAGACGGTGGAGGTCGATAGCGCCTATCTCATAGGAGACGTAGGGCTCGGCGCTCTCCCGTAGAATCTGCTTTGCGTATGCCTTGAGATTTTCCGCGACCTCATACCGGGTATCGACAAGGATAGTCGAGCAAAGCCCGTATTTCTCGATACTCAAAGCGTCCTCGACGTATGGGAGCCCTCCGTTTACCCCGGCTATGGTGAGTTGATTAACCCCCTCGCCATAGCCGAGCGCGTATATCCGATTTGCGAGCCCGGTCGCGTCCAGCGTCTTTTTTATGTTCGTCATGTTTTTAGCGTACCGTATCTCGCTCTTGAGCTTTTCCGACGGCGCTATGAGGGAGAGCGTCCACGGGTAGCCCGTGGTATCCCACTCCCATAGATAGTCGCTATCGAAACACTCGGGGACTGCAAAGAGGGCGGAGAGGAGGGTCGAGTTTTCCCAATTATATTCAAACTGCCGGGCAAACCCGCACGAGCCCAAAACCCAATTTTTGACCGTCTGCCGGGCGAGGATATAGTTTAATACCGCCGCCGTCCGTATCCCCGTGCCGCCGCATTGATGATACTGGAAAAGCACGTCGTTTAAGAGGGTCGCGAGGACGTGCTCGCAATTATAGAACCGCGTCGCGCCGTCGCCCCGCTCTAAATCCTCCCCGATGATACGAAAGAGGTCGATACGCTCGTCCCCGTCGAAAATCTCGACGTAGTTTAGGGGCTCGCAATACTGATTTTTCTTGTCGTCCGCTGGCATGGTAAAGGTAGCCGTCCATAGGGAGTTAGCCTCAAGGGTATAGCCGACGCTGATAGCGTTATCGAGATAGGCGAGCCGTTTCATATTGCGGTCGAATATTTGAGGAACCGTCATTATAACCACCTATCTTTCCAGAGGATTTTTATATCCGCCGTTGTGCCGCCCTCGACGATAAGGTCGTTTACCCCGCTCATGAGCTTAAAGAAAACGCTCGCGTCGCTTACGCGGTCTACAATGTTCACGCCGTTAAGCGTTACCGTCATGTGCTCCGTGTCGATAATGAGCTCGTCCCCGGCGACCATGTTCACGCCCGCGACGGTCAAAACCTCTTGCCCGTAGGTCGATACCCCCGTCCCGCTCGCCGTCGTGACGGCCTCGGCGACCGCCGCAAAAAAGCGGGTACGGATATAATCGCCCACGGCCTCCGTGACCGCCTCCGACGCGCCGGAGGGGAGGAGCACCCGGACGACCTCGCCCGAGGAGCCCGTCTCCGCCTCCGACGCGCCGGATAGATAGCGGATAATGAGAACCGCGCCGCCGCTCCCGCTCTCCACGTTCGCCGTTGCCGTCCACTCGAACACAAACCGGGCTTTTCGGTTGTACGGCGCACGGTTGTACGGTGTGCGGTTATACATAGGCCCACCTCCTTACGAGATATTGCAGACGATAGCGCCCGCGTTGACGGTGATAGCGTCGCCGTTAAGGACGTTCTTACCACGGGCGAACGAGCCGAACCATAGGAGATTGCCGCCCGTCTGCGAGTCGAAAATCCCCCAATAGGAGACCGTCCCAATGTCCGCCGTGATAACGCCGTAATCTACCGCGTCGGTGTTTTTGACCTGTTGCTTTCCGGCGACGAGGCTCGGCGCGTCGAAAGAGATAACCTTTCGAGCGTAGCCCCCTCCGCTTGCCTCCGTCCCCGTGCCGCTGGCGGTCGGGTCGGTGAGGAAAAGGGCGAGGTAATACGTCCCGCTCCGCAACGAGGTATTGAGGATAGACGCGGCGTGTACGTTAGAAAGAGCTGCCATTTTTGAAAACCTCCGTTTCTTAATCAATCTTTATCCGCGTTACGGTGAGGTCGGTAATCCGGCCCCGCGCCGTGATGTAGATAAGGCAATCCGAAGCCTGTGAGCCGTTTACGTTTATCTGCTCCGTGTGCGGGAGCGATACGGAGTTTACGGCCTGTTGATTGTAGTCGAGGGACTCGGCGAACGGCCCGCATAGGAAAGTGACCGGGCATTTCCCGGTAACGGCTATCTGCTCGATACTGATACCCGCTATCACTTTCGCGGAGTACGCTTTCTCGGGCTCGTCGTCGAACACGAGCAAACCCTCGCCGGAGAGCCACCCGGCGACCGCCCGCGCCCGCGAGCGAACGCCGGGATATTTATAGCCCTCGCCGATGAAAGAGACCTCGCAAGAAATCTCCCGGTTTTGGTAGCCGTCCGCTATGTCATACGTCCCGCTCTTTCCGGGTATGGTGTACTGTGTGACCCGTTTCGCCGGGAGGAGCGTCCTATCGACGCTCCGAAAGACGACACCCATAGTCCCGCTATGGGTATTGTTGAACGTAAAGCCCAGCGCCACGCTATACCACTCCTTTCCCGCGAGATTTCGCTTTCTGCATATTGTAGAGCTCTCTCGATATTTTCTTTACGTCTGCCTCCTCGCGGACGACGAGCTCGGCGATATGGAAATTATTCGTTACCGTCGTATCCCCGCCGCCGGAGACCGCCGCCCGGCTCCGCTCGTCTGTCAAAGACGGGACGGAGGCGGCTACTTGCTCTATCGTGGCTTTCGCGGAAAATCCCGTCTCTATCTCCCCGATTGAGTCGGCAAGAGAGGCGTTTACTTTCTTCATGCCCCCCTCTACCTCGTCGAGCATTTCCGCCGTCATATTGCCGTAGGCTTTGACCGCTTTCCCCTTGTTTTTGTCAACGCCGACGACCGCGCCCTCGACATTCATTTCCGAGACCCATTCCATTTTTTTAGATGGGGAATGGATACCGAAAAAGTCGCAAATTCCGTCCCATATCGAGGAAATCCACGACGACACCCTATCCCAAAGCCACCCGGCGAGGGATTGTATCCCGCTCCATAGGCCCCGTACAAGGTTGCCGCCGATTTGTGCAAACTGGCTCACGCCTTGCCCGAGCGCGTTCACCATGCCCGTTATGATTTGAGGCATAGCCCGGACGAGCTCCGAGATTATCGTCGGTAGGTTTGTAATGAGGGACGTTAGGAGCTTTACGCCCGTCTCGATGATTTTCGGGATATTGCTAACGAGGGTATTTACTACCGACGATATAATTTGCGGTAGGGCCTGCACTATCGTCAAGATGATTTGCGGGAGGTTGGTAATCAGCGCCGTTAAAAGCTGGACTCCCGCCTCGACGATTTCCGGCAAATGGTCGAGGAGCGTCGTTATCGTGGACTCGATGATTTGCGGCAATACCTCGCATATCGTCGTAATGATTTCCGGGAGAGCCTCCACGAGCGACGTTAAGAGGGTGATACCCGTCTCGATTATCTGCGGGATAGCCTCGAGGAGCGACGTAACAAGGCTCTCTATCAGCGTCGGGATTGCCTCGAGCAATACCGGGATAGCGTCTATCACGCCTTGCGCGAGCCCTGTCACGAGTTGGAGGGCCGCGTCTATGAGGAGCGGTATATTTTCTATGAGGGCTTGTACTAACTGCGTGATAGCCGCCACCGCCGCCGGGATAAGCTCCGGGAGCGCCTCGGCGATACCCGTTACAAGGCCCGAGACGATTTGTATAGCGGCCTCCGCGAGTTGTGGGAGCGCCTCGACGAGCCCCTCTATGAGCGTTGTAATGACGGAGACCGCGCCCTCTGTGAGTTGCGGCGCGGCGTTCGCTATCCCGCCCAGCACATTTATAACGATTTGAGCGCCAAAGTCGAGGAGCTCCGGGAGCTTGTCGGCGGCTTTCCCGATTATCCCGTCGATAGCGTCGGCGAGCGCGTCCTCGGCCCCGTCCGCCCCCTCCATGAGCCCGATAAAAGCGTCTACTACCTCGGAGATTGCCGGGGCGAACTCGGCGACGAGCTCGCTCTTTACGTCCGCCACCGTCCCGCCGAGGCGGGCGAGGGTATCGTCGAGCTCCGCTTGTGCCTTGTTTGCCGCTATGAGCGTCGCGTTATTTTCCTTGAAAATATCGGTCGCGTTTTGATATGTGCCGGAGAGCGTGTCGGTAATGAGGGCCGTCCGCTCGGCCTCGTCCGCACACGCGGCGAGCTTTTCGTTAAACTCGTCCTCGGAGATACCGACCCAATTCAGCGCGTCGGCAAGTGCGCCCGTGACCTGTCCGACCTTTGCGGTCTCGTTCGACGCTTCTATGAGGCTGTTTATCGGGAGAGCGTCGCCAAACGTACCCGTAACCCCGGCGGCAATATCCGCCCATGTAGCAACGTCCTTTTCCGAGGTCGCGAGTTGTGCGAGAAGTTGCGCGGACTCCGTAGCGTTATCCGTATCCCCCAAAATGGAGTAAAGGGATTGATACGCCTCCTTTGCGGTATCCGTGGAGTATCCCGCCGCCTCAAACGCGGTATTTAGCCGCCCCTGTGCGGCCCGGTATTCCTCCGTTGACTCCTCTAAATCGAGGAGGAATTTCACCCCGGCAACGGCGGCGGCTCCGACGGCGGCGAGCGCGGCTCCGGCGGCTTTTGCCCCGGCGACAAGCCCGCCCTTGAGCTTGTCCGAGAAAGAGTCGGTCTCCTCCGCCGCCTTTTTGACCTCCCGCCCGTATTCGTCGATAGACTCCGCGCACTCGTCCGAGCTATTCTCGGCCTCCTCGAGATAGCGGTTATTGTCGTCTATCTCCCTACCGAGGCGGTTTAGCTCCGCCTGTGCCGAGTTTACTTGCGTCTGCCACGAGTTGACGGAGCGCGTCACGGCCTCTTGATAAGCCTCGGCCTCCTCGAGCTCTTTGTTATAGCCCTCGAGCTCCGCCGTTAGCCGGGCCTGTTCCTCGCTCGTGTCTCCCGTCTCGTCTGCAAGGGCCGCGAGAGCCTCCTCGCACCGCCTTATATTCTCCTGTGCGGTAGAGACCCGCTCGCCGTATGTAGATTGCGCCTTTTGCGCGTTCTCGAGGGCCTCTTTCAATTTCGAGACCTTTCCCTCCTGTGCCTCGTACATTTTGGAGAGGGTCTCGCCCTTTGCTTGCAGGGCGGCGAGGCTGTTCGCCTGTCCCGAAAACTCGCTCTCGACGAGCTTTAGCTCTGATTTGAGCGTCCCGAGCTCGGAGTTTATATTTTTGAGGGACGCTTTATAAGCGGCCTCGCCCTCGACCGCTAATTTCGTCGATATGGTACGGGTCGCCATTATTCGCCCTCCTTATTTCCTTTCTTTCCGTGGGCTTTAAGGTAAAGCTCCCATAGGTCGAAAACCTCGCCCGGAGGCATAAAGAGCGCCTCCGTTACGGATAGCCCACATAGGACGGCTCCGCCGTATGGTGTTTTTTTTTGATTGAGCTCCTCGAGGCCCTCGTCGTACTCGCCGCCGTCCTCCGTCTCAACCTCCCGCCCATACCCGAGTGTGATAGCCCGGATAACCGCGTTTTTGAGGTCTACGACCTCGAACGGCCTCACGAGGAGGAGGAAATCGTCCCGCTCCGGGATTTTCCCCGGCTCATAGCCCAGCCGCCGACGGATAAGCTCGCCCCGCTCCGCTAAAAGCGCGGCGGCGGTACAAGTGGCCTCGAACGCCTCCCGCGTATCCGGCTCGACGGCCTCGAGGAGTATCTTTGTCCCCCCGAAATCGTCCCGGATTTGAAACATAGCCTCTCCGTCCAGCACGAGGAAGTACGAGACCTCGCCGACCGTGATTTTTGCCGCTTTCATGCTGTCGCCTCCAATCGCCAAAGCGGGAGGCGGTTTTTATCCCGCCTCCCGTCTGTGTTCCTGTTATTCCGTCTCCTCGCCCGTATCCGGCGGAGTGACCGTGGCGGCGGGCTTGCCGAGCTTGGTATCGCACCACGCGATACAAGCCGCCTCGTCGGTAAACTCCTTTGTCACGCGCCACGCGCCGGAGTTGCACCGAAACACGTTGAACGCGGTCGAGCTCGTGCCGAACGTGATAGAGGAGCCCTTTGTCGCGGCGCTGTCGTTGCCGAGGATAGCGTTTACAAGAGGGTGAAAAACGCCCTTGAAATAGCGTGCCCCCTGCCGGATAATGACCTTGTAATACACAAGGCCCCCGCGCGGCGCTACGTCCCCGTCGGAGTCCGTGACCTCGCTCGTCTCCTCGCTCACGGTCGCCCCATGTAACGCGGCGTGTACCTCGTTCGTCTTGTCGTCCGTCTCGAGGGCGAGGGAGCCGGAGGCGAACATATCGACCTTTTCGGCGAGCGCGTCGTCGCCGTAGAGCTCGCCGGAGGCGTTCGTTACGGTGAGGTCGGCCTTTACCAGCTTTCCAATGGTAACGGCCTTTTCAAAGTCATAGGTCGGGAGAGCGCCCTCCGGCGTGGTCTTGACGGGCGCGAACCTCGGCCTTTTTGCTCCAAACTGTGCCATAAAATAACCCCCTTATAGGTTTTTGGATTTGAGAAAGTCATCGTAGACCTCCGCCGCCGCTTTTACGGCCTCGTCTCCCTTTCTCGCGTTTGCTGTGTTGATAAACGGTCTCGCGGGCTGTCCCTTTTTGCCGAACTCATTCACGAAAGCGACCTCCGCCACCCGGCGGCGGCTCCCGTCGCTCCGGGAGCCTTTCGGGTAAACATATATCGCCTTGCCGTCCTTTGTGGCCTTGAGCTTTTTATCGAAAGTGATACTCCCCGCCGTTTTCCCGGTATCGACTACGCCCATAGCGCGGGCCTCCGCCGCCTGTGCCTCGGCGATAACCCCGGCCTCCGCCGCGAGCATTTCGAGGATAACCGCGTCCGGGATTTCCGCGATAGCCTCCATATCCGACAAAAGCTCCTCGAGCCCGCTCGTAGAAATTTCCGCCATTATTCCGCCTCCTCTACCGCCTCGGCGCTCTCGCACTCAAAAACATAATGCTGTCCCCGTTCGTCGGAGGCCGGAGTAATAGCGGGCCGGGTAAACCCGGCGGAGACGAGCCGCCGGGAGATTTCCCGGCGTAGCTTGACGGTGTTTTTCTCGTGTGGCGCGTATAAATGCACTTGCACGAGGGCGAGGTAATGCCCCGCGTCGTCGTCGCCGAAATCGGCGGGTATCATGGAGTAATTGAAAACGATATACTCCGCCCCGTTGCCCTTTTTGGTATCTGCGGCGGGGCCGGAGGGAGTGAGGCCGGAGAGAGCCGCCGTCAAACGCTCGTTTATGCTCATGCCTCCGCCGCCTCCCGGTATTCCGAGCAATTAAGCTCGTACATTTCCCGCGCCTCCGTATAGGCCCGCTCGACCTTGTACCGCTTTCCGTTCCAGACGAGCCGCTCTTGACCGCCATAGTCGGCGGCGCGGAGCTTGACCGTGATAGCGAGGTCGATACCGATTTGTTTCGCCTTGTAGAACTCGGAGCGTTTCGTCGATTGCACGTCGGCGAAAACCTGCGTAGCCTCTACCGTCTCCGTCGGGTAGCCCTCCGCGTCCGTGCCGTGCTGGACGGCCTCGAGCGTGATAACGTCCCGCCAATACATGAGCTATCCCTCCTCCGTGGCCTTGATATACGAGTCCGAAAGCGTGAGCGCGTTCCTCTGTTCCTTGTACGAGGCCCGGTATTTCTCCGCGTCCGGGTTATCGAGCCCAAACTCGGCTTTTACATAGGTCGCGACCGCCCTCAATATGAGGGGGTCTTTCTCGTCGAGCGCCTTTACCTCAAGAACGCCGCCGAGCGCGAGGTCGGCTCGGGCGGCGTTAATGAGGTCTTTAATTTCGGAGTCGTGGGCCTTTGTGGTGAGCCTCATATACTGCCGGACGCTCGTTAGGTACGAGTTTCCGATAGCCATAGAGCGCCCTCCTTACGCGGTCGCTTTCGCAAGATGGACGAACGCGCCCAGCCCGGCGGCGGGCTTGCTGTCGAACACGCAAGAGCCGAGGAAGTCGATACTATTCGTCGCAAGGCCGGAGTGCTCGCTCTTGACGATAGTAATATCCTGCGAGTAGTTGCCGACGATATAGGAGAAATCGCCGAGGTACGCCTCGCTTGCGGGGACGGAGCCCGTAAAGTAGACCTCCGCGCCCATGATGTAATACTTGCCCCCGGCGAACTCGATAAGGTTGTTTTTGCTCTTGTCCATGAGGGGGAAGAAGTCGGAGAAGAAAGTCGCCTTTCTCATAGTCCATACGGCGTTACGCTCGTAGCCGTCGGTGAGCAAGCCATAGAGGGCGACGACGTTCGCCTCCGTGAGAGAGGCCGTCTTTCCGACGGTGATTTGGTCTACGCCGTCGGTATACGCGCCGCCCGTACCCTTGCCCGCGACTTTCACGCCGCCGGGCTCGTTCGCGCCCGTGCCGGAGAAGATATACCGCTCGATTTTCCGGGCGATATTCTCGGCGATAACCTCCACGATATACGCCTCGAACGCGGAAAGCGCCATTTCGGAGGAGGCGCGGGAGGCTTTCACGAGCTTTACGATTTCGTAGCCCGTGAGGGATACGCTCTTTAGCTTGTCCCCCGCCGGAGTGATAGCCGCGTTTTCCGTGTGGAGCGCCGCGTCGTCGTTCACGTCCTCCACGGCAAACTTGAAATTGCCGGGGACGTGGAAAATCCTGCACCGTTGGATAATCGGGGCGACCTCGTACATTTTCTTGATAATCTGATTTGCGGTCGTCTCCGGGATAATGGGGAGGGCGGAGCCCGCCGCCGTGGTATATGCCCTCTGCTCCGCCTCGGTCAGCGGCTTGCCCTGCAAGCTCTTGAGCCACGCGGAGCGGTAGAGCCGCTCGTTTTCCTCGGCGTTTTCCTCGGCGCGGCGCTGGACGGGGTTAGCGACCGGGGAGCCCACGCTCCCGCCGGAGTTGAGCATACGCTCGACCGCCTGCCGCTTTTCGAGGGCCGCGTCCTCCTCGTTGAGCTCGCGGAGCTCTTTCTCGAGAGCGTCCATATCGGCCTTGCCGTCGTCGGCCTCGAGGAAAGCCCGGATTTCAGCTTTCCGGGCGGCGATTTCTGCACGTCTTTTCTCGATGTTCATAACTGTACCTCCATAAATTTTTGTGTTGGTCGGTCTTTAGTACGTCAAAGCTATAAGTTTCTTCCGCCGCCGGGCTTGCTCCAAAGCCGCGAGCTCTTTCCCGTGCTCCTCCGCGAAAAAGCTCCGCGCCGAAATCGACGTTTGCTCATAGGCGGGAATATCCACCGCCGCAACGTCGTATAGCTTTTTGACCTTTGTTATCGTGCGGGTATGGGTAACGGAGTCGTATTTCGCCTCGCGCACCGAAAAGGAAAAACTCATTTTGTCGATATACCCGCCGTCGATTTCCTCGTAGAGCTCCCGGCCCGCCTGTGTGCCGGAGAGCTCCGCCTCCATATCGAGGCCCCGCTCCGTGACGTGGAGCGCGAGGGTCTTGTTACGGAGCCGGGCGACGACTTTCCCGCCGTGATTGTAGTTGAAAATCACGTCGGAGAGGTCGCACCCGTCGAAAGCGTGACGGTCGATAACCTCCTTGTATTCGATACCGTCACTCACAAATAGCACGGTCGGCGTATCGAATACGACCGCCGTACCCTTTACCCGGTATTCCTCGGAGCCCTCCTCGCGGGGGACGAGGGCGAAATTTTGCAAAGAGCGGTATTCCCGCCCGTCTTTGAGCGTCATTGTTTACCCTCCTCTCCGCCGTCCGGCGGCTGTGGCGGCTCTTTCGGCTCCGGCGGCGGGTCTTTTTCCGGCCCGTCGCCGCCCGTTTGATACTTGTCGGCGAGCTCGGCGTTTACCATGTTCAATGTCTGCACCCGCCGGGCTCCCTCGTCGCCGCCGATGGTCGGCATATCGAACATAGTTAGAATTTGGTCGAGGGTCGCGGCCCCGATTTCCGTTAGGAACTTCGCCGCCGCGACCTTTTCCGTCAGCGTCGCGAACTGTATCGAGTTGGAGGAGAATACGATACGGTTTCCGTGACCTACCTCCCGCTCCGTAAACAGGCAATTTGTGAAAGCCTGTGTCAGCTTGCGGAAAAACGGCGCTATCTCGCCGCTATAAAAAGCGGACTCTTGCGCCGGGGTCGCCGTGTTCTCGACGATTTCTTTCGATACCCCGAAATAGTCGTAAATCTCCTCTTTGATGTACGAGAGTTGCGTCGAGGGTATCGGGGTCGTTTTGTCCGAAATCGGCGTGTATTTATATTTCGCGTCTGTCACGATAACGCCCGCGCCGTTGTTCTCCATGCGGAGATTGTCCCGTATAAAATCGTCCCGCCGCTTGTTCAAATCCTCCGTTTTGACCGCGTTCGAGACCTCGAGAACGCCCCGGATAACCGCGATTAGCTCCGCGAATTTGCTCATAGACTGATTGAACGTGTTCGCGGTCTTGAGGACGGTCTCGAGGGGCTTGTTATTGTCCCCGAAAATATCGTTTTCGAGGAAATGCCGCCGGATATGGATAAGCCGGGAATACTCGCAAATGTACGAGCTCCCGGTCGCAAAGCGGAAACGGCAATATAAAACGCCCATGTACTCGAGGAGCTCGAAATACTGCGCGTTAATGGGATATATCGCCGCCAGCTTTCCCGACTCGTCATAGACGGGATAAGCTATCGCGTTGTTATAGATTTTGTACTGTGCCGCCAGCTTGTAATAAAACTCGGAGGCCGTCATATACGGGTTAGGCTTGAACTGTAAAACCCGGTCGAGGTAGTCGTTTACCGATACCGTCGTCTCCGCGTCCGTGCGGACGTGCCGGGGCTGTGCCGTGGATACCCGCCGGGCGAAAGCATCCACCGCCGAGCGCACGGTATTTATATCCCATGCGTTGCCCGAGTATGGGACGAAAGTAGACTCCCACGAGCTCAAGAGCTTATAGGCTGAATAGCCCTTGTTATCGTCTTTCCGCCCGCCGAAAATCGTTTGAAAGAGCCCGCGTTTTTCCCTCATTTCTTCACCCCACAAGATACATATAGTCCTCAAAATCCCGGACGTAGACGACCCACGCATTAAGGAGCGAGACCGCTCCGTCGATACGGCGGCGGTCGGAAATCTTCACGGGCTGGATATTGTTTACCCCGCTCTTTTTCGCCGCCGTATTCGAGAGACACCATACGAGGATAGGATTTTTATTATAATTTACTTTCTTGTCCGTAAAGGCCGCGCCCATTTCCCGCATAGGTTGAGACCATGTAAAAGGCCCTTGCGCCACAGCGCACATATCAAAGCCGTTTGACTTCATTTCGTCCACCCAATACCCGGCGAGGGCGCGGTCGTATCCGACCTTGAAAGCGTCTATTTTGTGCTCGTCCCGCATTTGACAAAACCACTCCGTAACGAGGGAGTAGTCCACCCGCGAGCCGTCGCATATCGTGAGGAGCCCCCGCTCGGCCCATATCTTGTAAGGGGCCTCTTGCGAGTTGTGCTCCGTGAGTTGGTCTATCCGCTTTTGCGGTATAAAATAATGCTGGACGACGTAAATAATCGGGTCGTCCGCGCTCCGCCGTATGAGGAGGGAGGCGCACGTTAAATCCGTCGTCGCCGATAGGTCGCACCCGCCGATAGCGTAGGTGTTGTAAACGTCCTGCATGGTGAAAACCGCGTCGCTCTTTATGTCCTCGAACGAGAGCCAGACGGTAGCCGCGACCTCCGGGACGTTGAAATCCTTACACAAAACGCCGGGCAAATCCTCGGGGTTTTTCTTGGCCCGCTCGACGAAATCGGCGAGGGTAGCGTACTGCTTTATCGTCCCGAGCCCCGGATTTGCCTTTACCCATTTTTGCGGGTCTGTCCACTCCGCCCGCTCGTCGAGCTCGTAGAGCACGGGGAGGAAACGCTCGTCAACGGTTTTCCCGTCCGCGACCTCGCAAGCGTAGCCGTATAGGTTATCGAAAACCGACTCCCGTACCGTCCCGCTCGTGGTAATCATGATAACCAGCGGTTGACGGCGGCTCGAGGTCGATTGTTTCATGACCTCGTAGAGATTGCGGTCTCGTATCGCATGGAGCTCGTCGATAATGACGGCGTGGGAGTTTAGGCCGTCCAGCGTGTTAGAGTCGCTCGCGAGGGCCTCAAAGATGGAGGCCGTAGCCGGAAAGTAAATATCATTCCGCCGCTTTTTCAGCACGGCCCGGAGCTCCGGGCTCTGCTTTACCATGTTCACGGCCTCGGTGAGCGTCTTTTTCGCTTGGTCTTTCTTGGTCGCGACGCTATAAATCTCCGCCGCGCCCTCGTAGTCCGCTACGAGGAGGTAGAGGGCGAGGGCCGCGAGGAGGGTAGACTTTCCATTTTTCCGCCCGACTAAAAAGAGCGTCTCTCGAAAACGACGGTATCCCGTCGCCCTCTCGAGCCACCCGAAAAGCGTTTGTATGAAAGCCTTTTGAAAGAGGTCGAGCTCGAGGGTAGCCCCGAGCGTCCCTTGTGACTGTTTGCAAAACCGCTCGACGAAAATAATCGGGCGCTCGCCCGTCTCCTCGTCGAAATACCACGGCGAGCCGTCCGGCGGCTCGTCCATTTCCCGCACGAGGCGACCGTAAACGGCCTTGACCCGCCGGGACGTGATTATCTCCCCGCTCTCGATTTTCCGCCAATACTCGCGGATATAATTCACGGCTTGCCCGCCGCTTTCGGCTGTGTAATAAAGCCCATGAGCTCATTACCCGCCTGTTTTTGTGCTTTCTCGGGGAGGAGGTCGAGGAGGCTTTTCGAGAGCGCCGTAAAGGATTTTATCGTCGTGTTATAGCTCCGTAGGGCCGGGGACTCCCGCCTCATACTTTGCGAGCCCTGTACGAAATCCTCTATCAATTCGCCGCCGTTGATTTCGTCGGCGAGGCGTTCCAGCGTGACGGAGGTAACGGCGAATTGAGCGATAAGGCCGTCGGCAAATTGAGCCTTGTCCGAGGGCAATTCTTTGAAAAGTTTCTTGATTTTCCGCTTTTTTACCTCGATTTTTTCGGCTATATCCATGTCTTGATATTTTTTCGCCATATAAGGTAGACCTCCTCTCTTTTTGCCTGATACCCCCCCTCATGTACGCGACCCGAGCGGTTCTAAACCTGATTGAGAGGCGGTTACGAGCGCCGCCTCTGTTTCGCGGGGAGTGGGGGGGAGGTTAATAAAATTCGTCGTCGTCGAGTTGCGGTCGCGGCATGAGCGCGGCCTCGACGACGTTCCCGTTTTCGTCGAACGCGAGCCCGTCCGCTATCGGCGGCGCGGCCCCGTGCGCTATCGCGTGGCAAGCGCGGCAAAGCGTCTCGAGGTTTTCCTCGTTCAGCGAGACGAGCGGGTCGTCGATGTTGTCCGGCGTGAGCGGCCTCTTGTGGTGGACGATAGCCCCCAGAGCACCGCAACGGACGCAAAGCCCCGCGTCCCGCTTGATGATATAGGCCCTTGTACTCCTCCACGCCGGAGACTCGTAAAAGGCTTTTGCAAATGCCCGCATTATCCGCGCCCCCTGTCTGTGCAAAGAGAACGCCCCGCATAGTAACGGGCTCTCTCGTGTACTGTGAGCTCGCTACTATGTGAGGCGCACGGCGGCGAGGTTTCCCTCGACCTCTCTTTACGGGTACATGATAGCACGGCCTAAAAGCAAATTTCCATGTACTATTTTTTTAGTACGCTATAAAACGCTATAAAAGACTATACAGACGTGAGAGCGCCCGCGCCGAAATAGCGGAGCGCAAACTCCGCAACGGCGCTATTTCGCAAGTCGTATATGCTCCTCGTGGACGCATAATTAACCGCCGCCGCTATCTCCTCTTTGCTCTTGCCCTCAATGTACCAAAGCCGGATAATATCCCGCTCCGCCCCTCCGAGCTGTGAAATAACCGCGTCGATTTCCTGTATCTTTTCCTCTGTGGCCTTGATTTCCCGGACGACCTCCGCGAGCTCGAGACACTCCGCGAGCGTGTCGTTTACCGCGCTCGTGCTTGCGTAGGGCTTGGAGAAGTCCGGCAACGGATACCCCGCCGGGCTCCCGTGCTGGACGATACGCTCTTTCCGGCGCTCGAGATTTTGTAAGGCGGAGTCGAGAAAGCCCCGGCCCCGGAGCGTGTTCTCCGCCGCGTCAAAATAGTTTATCATTTCTTGCCTCCTCTCACGGCCTCCGCCGCTTTAAGCCTCCGGCACGTCTCCGAAAAGCTCGATATATTTATCCGCGTCTAACCGTCGGACAATATCCGTTGCCTCGTACTCTGTGATAGGCCGAATATTCCCCGCGTCTACGTCATGCTCAAAATACGCCCCGCTCTTTGTCCTGTAAAGGTCGATGTCATGCGGACGCACAAAACAATAACCCGGCAACCACGCAATTTCATTTCCCGCGACCTTTCGGCAAAATGAGAAAATCTTTTCCGCCGTTGCAGTATCGTATAATTTCCCGTCTCGAATTGCTCTCATATCTTTTTCCCTCCATGTCTGTACTGTCTCCCGACGTTATAGGCGTATTTCGCCTCGAGGACGGCCTCAATATCCACGCCCATATAGGCGAGGTAATCGAAAATCCTCATAACCGCGTCGCAAAGCTCCACGGCTACGCCCTCCGGCTTGCAAGGGCCGTCTACGCCGTCGCCGCCGGGCTGTCCGACCCTATCGCAAACGCCGGAGTATTTACACCCCTCCGCCGCGAGCGCACACGTCCCATAAACGAAGGGATTTCCACCCCGCCACTCCTCGACGGCCTCCGAGATTTCCGCGTGTACCATGACGGCGACCTCCCGGAAATCGACGGGAGTATCGTACCACCCGTGCGCGACCGCGTTCTCGTGAATTGCCTTTGCAAATTCGTTTACTGTCATTTTCGAGACCTCCCTTTCTTTTTCGGCTTGATAAATTGCCCGTCCTGTCGGTAATACCGGGCGGCGAGGTACACGCCTCCGTTTACGTCATTGTGAAAAGCCCCAGCGTCGGCGAGGAAATACCCCGGATAGAGCTTTTCAAATTCCCGGTTGTCGGTCGTGTCCCGTGCGAGCTCCCGCGCCCGCCTCGCGGATATATGCCCGTCCCGCGTTTTCGGCTCCGGGTCTACGAGGTTTTTCGAGGCGTTCCACGCTTTAGAGCCGACCGGGGATTTCGTGATATAGTGCGCGAGCCCGGCGAGGCCGTTCTCCGTGAACTGCAAGCGGCGGGAGTTGGCATACCCGAGACCCCAAAGCCTTTCGAGCTCGTCCCGGTCGATACCGCCGCTTATCGTGATGTGGTGATGATACCGCCCGCCCTTTTTCCCGTGCTCCGTTACGGCTATGTACTTTAGCGGCGGGAGCCCTCTTTTTTTGCGGAGCCTTTGTATCCGGCGGATATAATTCCTCAAGAGGCGAGCGGCCTCCTCGTCGTTCTCCGGCTGGACGGCATAGCTCAAATTGAGCTCGAGGTCGTCCGGCGTAAAATTCGCGTGGAGGAGCCGGGCGAGCTTTTGCTCCCTGTGCCGCTGATTGAGCTTTTTTTGAGCCGCCGAGGTAGGCTTTCTCTTTTTCCCTCTCCCGAGTCTCCGCTTTCCTGTCTCGAACACGGGGAAGATATACACGTCGAGGTATTCCCCGCAATAATACCGCTTTTCCCGATAGACTGTCCTCATGCTTTTAACCTCCGAGCGTTTACCCGTTGCGAGGGGGAGAGGGCTCATATATCGCCCCCTCCCTCTTCCCCTCACCCTCGGCGGCGTGTTGCCTGTTTATTTTTTCGAGGGAAAGAGGCGAGGGAGGGAGGCCCCCTCTATGGTCGGTTAGTTAATATCCCATACGAGCCCGAAAAAGCGCCTCGCGCTTTGCTTTTTTGGCCCTTGCAAACCGTCCCGGAGTGTGTTATTATAATAAAGGTATAAGTAATCACCTTTCGGGGCGGTTACGCCTCCGGCGCTCTCG
>OFHB01001104.1_pt1 | contig 16113 bp, 13 predicted proteins | sample 1521881 | NCBI WGS metagenome assembly OFHB01 (sample SAMEA3504090, study PRJEB24116) | mouse gut metagenome | biome: mouse gut; feature: mouse-associated habitat; material: faeces | place: Denmark | collected 2011
CGGACGGGACGGCGGTGCTTGCGGGAACATTTGAGGGTGAGGAAGAGTTCGGGGTGAAAAAGATTGCGCCGGACGGGAGCGTGACAGACTTTCCGGTGGCGCTGCCGGAGAGCGGCAAAGAGTATGGAAACGTGATCTTTTCGGTGCTGTTTGATGCGTCGGGAAGAATGCTGATTCAGGATATGACAGGAATGCAGGAAGTGAATATGGAGACCGGGGAATGTACGCCGATTGACCTGGGCGGAGAGACGGTCAGTTATTCCGCCGTTGCCGGGGAGAAGCTGATTGTGGCGACCGGAAGGGAATTTAAACTGTTTGACACGGCCACGAAAGAGGCGCTGCCGGATGACGCTGTGCTCGACGGTGTCACATCGGCGGACTCGTCAAAGGCTTCGGAGTCATCAGACACCTCTTACCCGATGGTATTTACTGCCGGTGGAGAGCCCGGGAGTATCATGTATGCGGATGACAGTGGGATTTATTTTCATGTGGACGGTGCGAGTGTCAATGAGCAGCTGGTCAACGGGGAACTGAATTCGCTCGGGGGAGGAAGCTGCGAGCTGAGGTCGATTGTGATGGTGGATGATGACAATATACTGGTTCAGACAATGAGCACGATGGACGGACACCGGATTTTGCGATACCGCTATGATGAGACGGCATCCGCGGTGCCTGACCAGGAGCTGACAGTTTACGCGCTGCATGATTCGATGCTGCTCCGCCAGGCGGTCGCGCTGTTTCAGAAGGAGAACAGCGGGGTATTTGTGAAGGTACAGATCGGGAGGAGCGGAGATGACGGGATTACGGCGGAGGACGCGGTGAAGACGCTGAATACGGAGATTATGGCCGGAAATGTGCCGGATGTTCTGGTTCTCGACGGTCTTCCGGTGGACAGTTATATTGAGAAAGGGCTTCTGGCGGATATCAGCGGAGTTGTGGGAGAAATCGATTCGTCTGACGGGCTGTTTGCGAATATAAAAAGCGCGTATGAACGGGACGGCGCATATTATTGCCTTCCGGCACGCTTTTATCCGGTGGTCATCTGCGGAGTGCAGGTAGCGCTGGAAGCGGGGACGTCCCTTGATACATTTGCGGATTATGTCGGGAGAGCAAAGGAGGAGAATCCGGACCAGAAAATAATACCGGAGATCTCAGCGCGCGGGATTCTGTGGACTCTTTTTAAGGCGGACAGTGCAAACTGGCTTAAGGAAGATCAGACAATGGATCAGGAGCGTCTCACAAACTGGCTTAAGGCCGCAAAAACGATGTATGATGCCACAGAGCATTCCGATCCTTCATTTGTTTATCAGTTTGACGATACCCTGTACGGGACGATAGGCGTGGGGGCCATGAGAGTCGGCGAAAAAGAGGCGGCTGCGGGCTGCGGAACACTGGTTTCCGCAGGTGGCCTGGCGGATATGCTTGCATTTCTGGAGCCGGAATCTGAGCAGTACGGATATTTCAACGGAAGAGACGGGAAGAGCTTTACGCCGCATCTTATGGTGGGAATCAGCAGTACCGGCAATGACCAGGAGACGGCCGGGGCATTTCTTAAGACGTTTCTTGGAAAAGAATGCGGCGGCGCGGATCAGGATGGGTTTCCGGTCAACCGGGCGGGATGGAAGAAAGTGGAAGAGGACGCGATAAAGAAATTTGGCACTGACGGTGGTATTGGGATATCAATAAGCGGTGACGGCGGGGGAAAGAGTTATCAGATGGATGATATCGATCAGGAGGTTATGGATGAGCTCACAGTGCTTCTGGAGAGTCTGACAATGCCGTCCATCACGGAGGCCTCGATCGAGGAGGCGGTTTTAACGCAGGGCGAATCTTATCTTAAGGGGACGCTTCCGCTGGAGGATGCAGTGTCCGCCATCTGCCAGAAAATGAACCTTTACTTTGCGGAATAAAACAACGTGGAAACAGATCCCGGGGCTGTGGTGACGGAAGGGGCAGAGGAGCAGAAAATGAAAAGGAGAGCGGGAAGGAAGAAAAAGAAGCGTTACGGGCGGAAGTGGCAGACGGCCGGGCTGTACTTTGTATTTCCGGGATTTGCGGGTGTGCTGGTATTTTATCTGATACCGTTTCTGGATGTTGTGAAGCGTTCATTTATGACGGCGCTGGGAAACCGGTTCTGCGGGCTGGCAAATTACCGGACGGTGTTTGCCAATACCGCATTCCGTCTGGCGGCGGGAAATACGATCCGCTTTCTGGCTGTCTGCATGCCCCTTCTGCTTTTTCTGTCGTTTGCAGCGGCGCTCGGCCTGAGGGAGGTATTTTCGCAGGATGGCGTGCGGTACGCCCTGTTTAAAAGCGCTTATCTTGTTCCGCTGTCGGTTCCGGCTGCGAGCGTGGTGCTTTTGTGGAGGCTGGTGTTTGACGGACACGGATTTTTAAACGGGGTGCTCACGGCCATGGGATATCCGGGAAAGGACTGGATGAACACGGAGTCGGCTTTTTATGTGCTTGTGTTCAGTTACATATGGAAAAATCTTGGGTATGTCATGGTCCTGTGGCTGGCCGGGCTTGCCACCGTGCCGGAGACGCTTTATGAGGCGGCGCGTGTGGACGGAGCGGGGAAAAAAGCCTGTTTTTTCTGCATTACGCTGCCCTGCATCCGGCCGGTGATCTTTACGATTGCGGTGATTTCACTGCTGAATTCTTTTAAGGTGTTCCGGGAGGCCTGGATGGTGGCCGGAAGCTATCCGCAGGACAGCATTTATCTGCTTCAGCATCTGTTTAACAACTGGTTCCGTGATCTGGCGATGGAAAAGATCGCGGCGGGAGCGGTGGTGCTCGCGGGAATGATCACGTTTCTGATTGCGCTGATGTACAGGTGGGGGGAGTATTCACGGATATCCGGCAGAAGAGACGGGAGGGAAGACACTTGAAAAAATTACTGATCTGCATTCCGCTGGTTCTGCTGGCTCTGATTTCTGTGAGTCCGGTATTTATTCTTCTGACCGGAACATTTACGGGATCAGGAGAGCTTAAGAATGCGCTGGGACCGGTGGCGGGAGGCGCGCAGGGGTATGCCGTCTGGCGCCTGCTGCCGCTGTTTCCGACGCTTCGCAACATTGTGGAGCTGCTGTTTGATTCACCGGAATTTTTCCGCATGTTCTGGAATTCCATGAAAATCACAGGCGGAATTCTGGCTGGGCAGCTCGTGTTCGGAATACCCGCGGCGTGGGGGCTGGCGCACTATGATTTTCCGGGCAGAAAAGTCATTTATTTAAGTTATATGGTCCTGATGATGATGCCGTTTCAGGTGACAATGCTCTCTGAGTACCTGGTGCTGGAAGGTCTGGGACTTTCGGACACGCTCTCCGCAGTGATTCTTCCCGGAATTTTTTCCACTTTTCCGCCGTTTGTGATGTACCGTTTTTTCTGCGGGATTCCGGGGAGTCTTCTGGAGGCGGCGCGTGTGGACGGGGCCGGGGAACTGCGTATTTTTGTGAGTATTGGTATTCCCGTCGGATCGTCCGGTATTCTGTCGGTTATGATACTTCAGTTTCTGGAATGCCAGAGTATGATCGAACAGCCGGCGGCCTTTCTGAAGACGAAAAGTCTCTGGCCGCTGGCCCTGTATCTGCCGGAGATCCGGCTGGAGGAGGCGGGATTTGCATTCTGCGCCTCATTTATGGCGCTGCTTCCGGCTCTCCTGGTGTTTCTCTGCGGACAGGATTATCTGGAGCAGGGAATTGCCGCCGCCGCAATAAAAGAATAAAAAACATTTGTATGCGCGAAGTCTGGGCGCGGAAATGAGGAGAAGTATGAGGAAAGAATATCCGGTGCGCATTTATGCGGCAAAGGGGCTGGCAGGGTTTATGGCCGCAATACTGTTTTTTTCGGTGATCTCCCGCGTGACGGCGTCATTTACCGTGGCGGTTGTTGTGGCAGAGTATCCGTCCATGAAAAGAATCGGGCATGTCGTGTATGCTGACGGGATCGTGGAAAAAAACCGTGAAATTGCCATAATGACGGAGCCGGGGATTCTGGTAAAGACGGTGTATGCCGCCGAAGGGCAGAAGGTTTCGGCTGGGGAACTGCTGGCGGAGCTTGATCTGAATCAGCTCGCCGAAGTTATTCGTCTGGAGGAAGAGCAGCTGCAGATTTTAAGGCTTCAGAAAAATTCCGCGCAGGAAGCGGAATCGAAGAGCAGACAGGAGGCGGCGCGCGCGCGAAAGAGGGAAAAAGAGGACGCTGCGCAGAAAGTTGCCGATACACAGGCAGATCTGGAAAAAGCGGCGGAAAACCTGCAGAGTGCAAAGGATGCCTATTACAGTTACGAGCAGGCGATAAGCGGCGGGACGCAGGATGAGGGCGCTTATGGACAGCTTCTGTCCCTGCAGAGCGCGCTTAAGGCGGCGCAGGACGCGTATGATGCGGCGCTCCGTGGCCGGAACGAGGCGGAAAAGGAGGCGTGCCATGGAAGACGCAGACACATCGCCGGCGAAAGACTATTCGGCTGAAATCAGCAGTATTGAAATCGGACAAAAGGAACGGGAGTTGAAAAAACTGAAAAATATACAGAGTGCAGGGGGAAAAATCACATCGCCGGCGGACGGTGTGGTGACGAAAATTACAGCGGAGCCGGGACAGAAAACGGCCGACACGGCGGTTGTGACGCTTGCGGATCTGACCTCGGGGATGCGCTATGTGGCGCAGATCGGGAAGGAGGACGCAAAATATGTGACGGCGGGAAGCGGGGCGACGCTTATGAAAAACGGGAATGAGATCGGGGGAATTACAATTGACACGGTACAGACGCTGGGCGACGGAACGATGGAGGTGACGGCTGTGCTCATGGATACTTCCCTTTCCATCGGTGACGCTGCGACGCTGGAACTGCGGGTGGAGCAGAAAGATATGAGCCTTGCGGTTCCCCAGAGCGCGCTGCGTCAGGATGACAGATCGTGGTTTGTCTATGTACTGGAAGTTAAGGATACCGTGCTGGGAGAACTGTATTTTGTACGGCGCCAGGAGGTGGATGTGACGGACAAAAATGGAACGTATGCTGCGCTGGCGCAGGGATTTATCAGCACGGAGACACAGATTATCACAGATTCGGACCGGTATATTGAGGCAGGCAGCAGGGTTCGCCTGCAGGGGTCATGAGAGCCCTGGCCGGAGCATTCCGGCGGAGCGCAAACCGGCTGCGCATTCTGGCGGTTCTTCTGCTGGCAGCTTTTTTTGCAGGGAGAAGCAGTATGGAACAGACACAGGCGCAGCCGCCCGGGAATAGCATCAGCCTGGCCTGCGTCAGCCGCGGAATCACAGGCGCTGAACTTTCTGAGATCCGGAGGTCGGAGGAGAGGAAAGTGCGGCAGGTGATGATAACCGCCTGGAGCGAGAAAGCGGCGGGAATCGTCAGCCGGCCGGATGGCACGCGCAGTATTGCCTCGCGGGTGCTGGAGATCAATGGTTCTTCTGAGCTGCTGCTGCCTTACGGAAGAATTCTGCAGCAGGGTGATTCTGTGGGATGTCTGCTGGGAAAAGAGACGGCCGAAAAACTGTTCGGGAGCAGGGATGTGGACGGGTTATCTCTGCGTTACGGGGAACGGGAGCTGACAGTGCGGGGGGTATTCGATGCGCCGGGCGAGATGGTGGTGGTCGCGGCTGACAGCGATTCGGAATGTTTTGGAAGAATTGCGATGAGGTCTGCGCAGCAGCTTCCGGAGGGGCTTGCAGCCGGGCGCTTTATCGCGGAATACGGGCTCGACGCCAGACAGGTGCGGTATGATATTTTCGGGGCGGATTATCTCCAGGGCATGATTCCGGGAAAATGGTCGGACTTTGACGGATGGAAGAAAAGTTTTGGCCGGATGCGTGAGGATATTGGATTTCTGCTGCGGGTGGAAAAGGGCGGCGTGGAACTCTGGTATATGGAATGCCGGGGAAGGGCTGCCGCCTGCGCGCTGGCCGCCGTGTTACTGCTGCTGACGCAGGTATTTTGTCTGCGGCGCATCCGCGGGAATGACATTATGGTGCTCCCCGGTGCCCGTTCCGCAAAGGAAGGATGAGCGCAACTGCAGTCTGCCCTGTTTCTAAAAAAGCAGAAGAGGACAGGGGCTCCTGTCCTCTTCTGAAATATATTTACTGTAATGACAGTGTTACGGTCACTGTGCCGCCGGACGCCGACGCCTGAATGAGCAGCGGCTGGGAATAGATGTTGTTGAACTTCAGGTCCAGATAGTTGCCGGCGATGGTGGCGTCGAGTCCCTGCGGGAGATAATCCACCGGCAGGGAGTGCGGGTGGCGCTCGGTGGCCGGAAGGCCTGCGCTGACCATCGCCGCATACAGCGTGGAGGATACCTGGCAGACGCCTCCGCCGATGCCGACACCGGTCTTTCCGCTCACGAAAATCGGAGCCTGCACATAGCCGTTTGCCGAAGTGCGGGGCAGGATGGTTCTGCTGAAGGAAAATCCCTGTCCGGGCTGTATCACAACGCCATTGATGCGCTGGGCTGCCAGCTCCACATTTCTGGCGCGCGGCACGCCTGCAATATAGTGGGTCGTATAGGAGCCGAGCTGCTGCTGGTTTGCGGTGTTTGCCGGTGTTGCCGCGGTATCCGGAACGGAGACGCGCCCGCCGCCGCCGGCGTTCCGCCCCTCAGCGATCCCGTAAGTTAAGTAGTGCCGGCAGTAAGCCGCCATATTATTTCCAAAAGCCGCCTGAAGATCCGGGTAATACTGACGGTATGCCTGCGGGTTGAATACCCCGTTTCCGCTGCGGCCTTCACGAACCCCGAAGGTTACAAAATGGTTGAACAGAGCTTCCGGATTAGTGCCGATGGCGGCCGCGACGTCCGGATTTGCGCTGTAATAATAATTCGCGTCAAAAACTGCCCGGTATGCACTCCGGTCCGAAACTGCCGCGTCCGCCCGCAGCGGTCCTGCGGTGACAGCCGCTGCGCAGAGCAGACCACAGCATGCTTTTAACAACCATTGTCTTCTTTTCATAATCGATTACCTCCACAATACAATTGCACATGCTCACAAATATGTGACTGTTTTCCCATATTGTAACAAAAAGGATCGTGGAAATCAATTACAATCTGTAATTACAGGATATCGGGGGCTGTGGCTGCGGTAAATCCGAGCGTCACTTTGAACAGATCTCCGTCCACATACAGCGCGAGACTTCCGCCCATCAGCTCCATCAGGCTCTTTGCGATGGAGAGGCCAAGACCGCTCCCCTCGGTATTTCTGGAACTGTCCCCGCGGACAAAGCGCTCCATCAGCTCCCCGCTCGTGATGTTGAGCGCATAGCGGGAGGTATTGCGGAAGGTGATGGTCACCAGTCCGTCGCCCTCATCTCCGTCCAGATTAATGTAGACGCGCGTGGAGGGCTGCGCATATTTGCAGATGTTATTCATCAGATTGTCGATCACGCGCCAGAAATGTCTGCTGTCCGCCAGAATATAAACAGGTTTTTCAGGCTTTGTGATGATAAGTTCCAGTCCCGCTTCCCTGGTTTTCCCGTCAAACTCCCCGATGATCTGGATCATGGTGACGCCTGCCTCGAGGGTTTCCAGGCTGACGGCGAGGTTGCCGGTGGAAGCCTTGGAAGCTTCTATCAGATCTTCAATCAGTTTTTTCAGACGTCCGGACTGGCGGTCGAGCACTTCAAGGTATTCGGCGGCGTCCGGGTTGCCGAGATCCTGTTTTCCGAGCAGATCCACATAGTTGATGATGGAGGTCAGCGGAGTTTTAATATCGTGCGAGACATTTGTGATCAGCTCTGTCTTAAAATGTTCGCTTTTTATCCGTTCGTCCACCGCGCGGGACATTCCAAGACTGATATTGTTTAAATTTTCGCCGTGATTACGGAACTCCCCTGTCATGTGTTCCGTGTCCACGCGGTATGCCAGATCGCCGCCTGCGATGTGTTCCCCGCCCTCCTTCAGCAGCTTCATCTGAATCGCGAAGCGCAGAGCCAGGTACAAAAGGACAGCTTTTTCGGCAAACCAGAATACTACGCCGGAAAAGCGCCCGCGGACCATCATTGTGATTGTAAGTCCTTCCACAAATGTGAGCGCGAGAATAAGGGAGCTTACTTTCATAAGAAGCGGCGTCTGCTCCAGAAAAGATTCTGTCCCTCTGCCGATCCAGCGGAGAAACCGGAAGAGCAGGGTGTTGCTCAGAAAGGTTTCCGATTTAATCCGGACGGCGAAGGTGAGGATTGAAAACAGGGCAATCCAGCAGATACAGAGCACGCATGCGGCGGCGAGGAAGCCGAAAAGGAACAGGTGGCCGCCATCGAGACCGCGCAGCGTGGCAATGCCAAGGATTGTGGGAAATACTGCGGCCAGCAGGGCAAGTGCCGAATAAATTTCCAGCGGGATACGGTCCATAAATGTGAGTACGATGGTGTCTGTCCCGCTCCGGTGGCCCGCTGCCGTGACCAGAAACAGGAACAGAAGGATGGTCGCCACAAGCGAAATCAGGATGATCGCGATGATTCCGTAGCGCAGCCCGTACGCTGTGCCAAGCAGTGCTTCCGCCTGCTCAAACATATTGCCATGAAAAGAGGCCGTTACATTTTTGGGCAGGAGAGAGACGACCTGATAGGTTTTCGCACCGACAGTGGCGTCCTCAATATTCAGTACATCCGGATTGCCGCCTGCCAGATGCCAGGAGCTCTCTTCCGCGATTGCCCGGCTTCCGATGGGAACTTCTGCGATATCACTGATATCTGACCAGAACCGGTCGTCCAGACGGATGTTGTTCCAGGCGTCCACGTTCAGTTCTGTGTGGTCCAATAGATTAAAAGTAATATAATCTGAATTTAATATATCTGAAACCTGTTGACTGTCGGCTGGGATTTCTGCGTCCAGAGGCTGCTGTATGGACAGTTCTGTATCCGCGGCGTATTCTGTATATGTGAGCCGCTCTGTATCAAAGAGCCGTTCTGTATCAAAGAGCTGCTCTGTGTCCGGATATTCCACGGATTCCACGCCGGATGTGACGTAGGTCTCCCCAGCCGGGAGATTCCGGTACATCTGCTGGTTGTGATCATACTGGAACCGGTATGTCATTTCCCTGCCGGCGGAAGAGCGGATGCTGAATGTTACAGCCGGCACCGGATAGATCCCGTCCCCTTCGGTCTCGTAGTAGAAAAGACCGGTTTCCCTGTCGTAGCATATCCGGAGGATGGATTCGCTCCTGTAAGTCGGTTCCGTGGTCCGTCTGACCCGGAATTCCCCAAACAGAGAACCGGAAAAGTCGTATTCTGTGTCTGACCAGACCGTGTAACTGTGCTCACAGAGCTGATTCCTGGAGACTTTTTCCGTGAAAGCGGATGTCAGATAGGTGCTTTTCTGGCTGAGATCCAGCCCGTCCAGCGATTCTGCCTCTATGACGCCATACTGGAAATCCCCGGCATTTTCAAGCAGCTTTCTGGCATAATCGTTTTCATTTAAGGCATCATATAGTGCAATTACGGAATAGCGCGCCGCAACGTACTCATACGCTTCCCGGCGCATTTCCTGTTTCGGAATTGTGTAGACATTCGCCTCAAAGAGCAGAAATACGCCCACGATGCTTCCCAGAAATGTCATGCCGCTGATACTGATTGCAATCCACGCCGCTATCTTCGCGCCGATGGAACCTGTCAGATTCTTCATTCTTTTCCCTCCTTAAATCTCCATTTTATAACCTCGTCCCCACACGACTTTCAGGTAGCGCGGTTCAGCCGGATTGTATTCTACTTTTTCCCGCAGATGCCGGATGTGGACGGCGACGGTATTTTCCGTGCCGTAGGGGTTATCCTTCCATACCTGCTGGTAAATTTCATTCGGGGAGAAGACTTTTCCCGGATGCTCCATCAACAGTTTTAAAATATCATATTCAGTCGGGGTCAGGGATACCTTTTCCCCGTCCAGGGTCACTTCTTTTGTCCGGTCGTCGAGTTCGATGCCGCCGATACAGAGAATATCCCGGCGGACGCTTCCGCCGCCGAGCTGCATATAGCGTCTGAGCTGGGATTTTACACGCGCCTGTACTTCCACCGGATTAAAGGGCTTTGTCACGTAATCGTCCGCCCCGACCGTGAGCCCCAGCACTTTATCGGTGTCCTCGCTTTTTGCTGTCAGCAGTATAACCGGAACATTACTGTGCTCGCGGATTTTTACCATTGCGGATATCCCGTTCATCTCCGGCATCATGATATCCATCAATACCAGGTGGATGTCTTCCCGCTGCAGGATTTCCACAGCTTCTTTTCCATTGTAAGCTTCGAATACCTGATACCCGTCGGCAGTCAGGTAGATTTTCAGTGCGGATACAATATCTTTTTCGTCGTCACATACCAGTATGTTGTACATGTCTCCCCCGTTTCTGCGCCGCTGCACGTCCTTGTGCCCACTGCGCATTTTATTATTATGCTCAGGCTTTATTGTAACGGAATCTTTATGAAGTTAAAAGAAGGGAATTGATTAAGATTTGATGAAGAGGAGGCGGGTGCCGGGACATAAAAAGAGGACGGCACTGCCAGATTCCCTGCGTCCGTCCCCGTAACTTTTTATGCTTTTTTCAGTCTGTTTCTGCGGTGTGAATTATTTCTGGTTCGCCGGCTCCATACTCACGGAATGCCCTTTAATTTTGGCATTCTTCATCGCGTGAAGAACCTCGGAGCCATACTCGCGCGGCACTTCCACAAACGTGTACTTGTCAAACATGTCGATCGCGCCGACCAGCTTTCCCGGAATTCCGGATTCGCCGGCCACGGCTCCCAGGATATCGCCCGGCTTGACGCGGTCTTTTTTCCCGATGTTGATAAAGAGGCGCACCATGCCTTCCTCGGCTCCGGTATTTTCAAAATCCATTTCGCTGCCGCCCTTATCGCTGTCCAGATTCACCTGTCCGAGCGCCTGCATCAGGAAGGCCGCGGCGATGTCCATCGCGGTATAGTCGGTGTCGTTGACCTGCCCCTCGATGATATTGATCATATCCGTGATATTTTCCTCCTCGATAATACGCCCGATCTCTTCCATGACTTTTTCAGCCTTGATCTGGGCCACGTCGTCGCTGGAGGGCACCGGCATCGCGACAATCTTTGTCTTACAGTAGCGCATGATATCCTTTAATTTGTAGACTTCCTTGCCCTTTACAAATGTAAAGGCACGTCCGTTGCGCCCGGCGCGCCCTGTTCTGCCGATGCGGTGCACATAGTACTCGTCGTCCTGCGGAATGTCATAATTGAAGACAGCCTCCACATCGTCCACGTCAATCCCGCGCGCGGCGACATCCGTTGCAATGAGTACCTCGGTCTTGCCGTTGCGGAATCCGCGCATTACGCGGTCACGCTGCGTCTGTTTCATGTCGCCGTGAAGTCCCTCGGTGAAATATCCCCTGCCCTGCAGCTCCTCGGTCAGCTCGTCCACCATGCGCTTTGTGTTGCAGAAGACGAGAGAAAGCTTTGGATTGTAGTAGTCCAGCAGTCTCGTGAGAACTTCAACTTTGTCCCTGCGCTTGACATCGTAGTAGTACTGCTCGATGCTGGGCACGGTCAGCTCCTTTTTCACAACCCGGATATTAACCGCGTCGTGCTGATACTTTTTCGTGATGTCCAGAATCGGTTTTGGCATCGTCGCGGAAAAGAGTACCGTCTGACGGTTTTCCCCCGGAATGTATTCCAGAATTGTCTCAATATCCTCGCGGAATCCCATGTTGAGCATTTCGTCCGCCTCGTCAAGCACCACGGTGTGCACATCCTCGCAGCGGATCGTTTTTCTGCGGAGGTGATCCATCACACGTCCCGGCGTCCCGATAATAATCTGTACTCCGCCTTTCAGGGCCCTGATCTGACGGGAAATCTCCTGTCCGCCGTATACCGGCAGAATCCGGATTCCGTGCATGTATTTGGCCAGCCTGCGGATCTCGTCGGCCACCTGGATGGCCAGCTCCCTGGTCGGGGAGAGAACCAGCACCTGTGTTTTGGAACTGTTAACATCAACTTTCTGAAGAATCGGAATACCGAAGGAAGCTGTCTTTCCGGTTCCTGTCTGGGCCTGTCCGATTACGTCCACGCCGGACATCACGACGGGGATTGCCTGGCTCTGAATCGGGGTCGCCTCCTCAAATCCCATCTCCTCGACGGCCCGGAGAATCTGCGGATATAAATCCAGTTCATCAAATCTTACTGTTTCCATAAATTTCCTTTCTGCATTTTTACCATAAAAAAGAGGACGCACTGCATAATTTTTGCTGATTGAAATCGCGTTGTGCAGCATCCTCTGTTCAACAATAATACACGAAAAATAATCACTCAGATACCGCATGCTCGTTGCGTACGGCCTGCATAGCGTTTTGAATCATAGCATATGCGGTTTTGTTTGTCAAGGATGGAAGTGGCTGTATTACGGTAAATTTTATGTAACCCTTTCCCCGGTTTTTCTCCAGGTGAGGGTGTGTTTATGCGTATTCCTATTAAAAAGCAATCGACCTGACTGTGCATTACCCATACCGTAACTGTTCTCCCAAAACATTCCTTTGTGAAAATGTGAAGTTTCGATTGCGGATTTTCGTCGTCACAGTATATTGTATGCGCCGGGAGGCCGGTGGTTCCTGCTCACTGAAAATAATCCACGGGATCCACAGGGACGCCGTCTTTGTGAAGTTCAAAGTAGAGATTGCTGCCCTCAAGGGAAAAATATTTTGTGGGTTCGCTCACATATCCGATCACATGCCCGGCCTCCACGTAGTCGCCCTCGTCAAAGGTCAGTTCCTTCAACTGGCCGTAAACGGCCTCGTACCCGTCGCCGAGACTGACCGTGACAGTGCATCCGGTTACTTCGTCATTTGCGACCCTTGTCACCTGGCCTTTTGCCACGGAATAGACCTTGCTGTTGACGTCCCCCGCGATAATGACGGCGGGATTGTATTTGTACTGGTCAAGTGTCTTAAAATAGACGGTGGAGTCCATGCTGTAATTCAGAATGACATTTCCCTCCATCGGCCAGCTGATGCCCTCCTCCGGCGAAAAGTGAAGCGTTTCCGGGGCGGCGGCGGTCTCCTGAGCCTCCGCGGTTTCCTGCGCGGTCTCCCGGGTCTCCGTGTCCGCGCCACTCTCCTGCGTTTCGGTCACCTCTGCAGTTTCCGTCGTTCTGTTTTGTTCAGGCAGTTCCGTATCTTTTGTCGTGCGGGTGATTTCCTGCTTTTGTGTGGACTCCGTCGTGCGGGCTTTCTTCGGCGGAATAACAGTCGACGCTTCCGCAGCGCTCTCGGTGTCCTCCGCAGCCGCAACCTGTTCCGGGTCATTCTGATTCATTTCCTGTGCAAGCTCCGCCTCCATCTGCACCCGCTCTTTTTCCCGGTTATTGCTGTAAAGAACGGTCGTACCGATTGCCGCAATAATCACAAGCGTTCCCGCTATGACATACTGTTTTCGCCGCAATATGTCGGCAAATCCTCTTCTTTTCATACCATTCACCATCCATTGTTTATTTTTAACAATAGTGTTACCTGCTTTGGATGGTTTATGCGGCGGACGCGAAATAAATTTTACGGTGAAATTATTCCCGCATATCTTTCAGTTCTGTACCGGGGTAGAAACAGCTGAGTATTTCCCGGTATGTCTTTCCCTCAGCGGCCATCAGGTTGGCGCTGTACTGACTCAGACCGAAGCCGTGCCCAAGTCCTTTTGTGACAATACGGATCTGATCCCCGCTTTCTGTCAGTGTGAAACAGGCGGATTTTAAGCCCATGCGTGTGCGGAACTCCTCGCCGGAGAAGGAATTTTCCCCTACGGCGATTTCAAGGACATAGCCCGCGCTGTCGCGGCTGATAATGCGGACCTGTTCCGGGGATTCCGGCGGGGACTCTGGGAATAGCGACCGGCAGTTCTCCAGAAATTCGTTTTTGCTCTGATAGAGCACCGCAAGATAGCCCTCTGCCGCGGCGTCTTCCGTGCACGGGTATTCCTTCAGATAAGGCATATCGGCGTCCGCGTACAGCTCTGCCATATTCCGCGTGCTGCCTGCGCTGATGGCGTGATAGGCGGCATAGACAGGATGTCCGCGGTAAGTCAGAATCTCACCGGCCGTCTGTGCGACACAGTCCCGCAGTTTCCGCGCGACTTTTTCATAATCTTCTCCCCAGAGTTCCTGCATTTCTTCGGGACTGTACGCGTCCGGTTCTGCGGTGTGAGTGCGCTGCGCATCGTACAGACTGGTTCTTGCAATTACACACTGGGCCAGAAGGGCCTGCGTGTTGCTGCCCATGCTGATTTCACGCGCGACGATGCCCATAACGCGTTCTTCCGCCGCACTGGCGGAAGCGGTATCCATGACGGATTCTCCGGCGGACGGATTTTCGCTGTCTGCTGCCTGCGCTTCCGCGGCGGGGGGGTTTGCCGGGAGAGAGGGCTTCCGGGGATTCTGTTGCGGACGGAGCGTACTCCGGTGTACTTTCGGAGCTTAAGGATTCCGTGGCAGCGGCCATATCTGTACCGGGAGTTCCGGTGTCAAAAGAGGCATCTATTGGGAGAGCCTTAATAAGGCTGTCAAGACGCATTCCCTGGCATATGATGGTGATTACAAGTGGAAGCAGTACGATAATGACCAGCCATGACAGAAGCTGACTGATTTTCTTTTCGAGTTTATTTTTCATAAAAAATCTCCTTGTCCATATAGTAAATATATGAGACAGGGAGATTTCTCATTCGCTTTTTCAGATACTGTAGAGGATTGCGGACAGAATATGGAACATTGACAGAAATATTTTCACCATGGATGCCAGCATCAGAAGCGCATAAAAAACGGTATAAATAACGGGAAAGGTTTTTCTGCGTCCGAGAATCTGAGCGCGCCAGAGGTAATATCCGGGATTCAGAAAAAGGGCAAACAGAATCAGACCGGTGACAGGATAATGCTGCCTGTGTATTTTGACAATATCCAGAACAAAGAAGAGAATTGTCGCCGCAGTCAGCAGCCAGACAATTATGGAAAAGACCATGGGGACCGGGCTGATGCTATAATGCGGAAAGACTCTTCCCGTTCTTCCGCCGTAGGGAATGCGGGACAGGATGCCGGATAAAAAGAACGTGGGCAGCAGGCGCAGCGGCAGAACGACCAGAAGAATATTGCAGAATACATCGGATACCGGCCCGCGCTGCGGAGGGCAGGGCATCTGATTCCGGTTCTGCCAGTTGTAATTGGGCGGTGCACTGCCGACATTCTGCCATGAGCCGGGATTTTGCGGACTGCTGTGGAGGGTCTGTGAGCCGTAAGCATTCCCGGCCGCGCCGGGATTTTGCCGGTTCATATATGGAATCTGTGTACTGTCCGAATTCTGCTTACTGCTCCGGCTGTTGCTCACAGCGCTGTTTTCGGCCGGTGCGTCAGCTCCCGGACCGGGCGGATTTGCGGGGGAAGTCTGTACGGTATTTTTCGCCTTCTTTTCATAGATTCCGGATTCATCGCCGTACGTATAGATGTTGTTATCGTTCATTCCGTTTTTTCCTTTCTTCAAAGCCGGAAGCCGTGTTCCGGACAGCTGTGTCCGCCGGTATGTCTGTTGCCCGAGAACTGCAATTGCTGTCCTGCAATGGTCTGTCAGAATACGGGGCTGACACTGAAACTGCAGGGCTTACACCTCATTCCGGTGTCTGCGAGCGCTGCTTTCTGCCGATAATATTGGAGAATTCCGCAAATTGCGTGAGTGTCAGGGTCTCACCTCTGACTGCCGCAGCGACGCCCAGCTCTGCGAGGCTTTCCAGAACGATCTCCTTTGTCAGATGAAGCCCGGGAGCATTGCACAGTCCTTTGACGCGTGGTTTGCGCCGCTGACGGAACGAGGCGCGGATAAGAGCAAACATCAGGGCTTCATCCGCCACCTGCACGGGTGTGCGCTCGTGCCGTGTCAGCCTGATGACAGCGCTCCCGACTTTCGGGCGCGGCAGAAAACAGTTTGGCGGGACGTTTGCGATGAGCGCAGGGGCCGCATAATACTGTACCGCCAGGGAAAGCGCACCGTAATCTTTTGTTCCCGGTCCGACCTGCATGCGGTCGGCAACCTCTTTCTGCACCATCACTGTGATACTGTCTACCGGCGCATGGCGCTCGAACAGTCCCATTATGATGGGCGTCGTAATATAATATGGAAGATTTG
>OFHB01001105.1_pt1 | contig 16105 bp, 16 predicted proteins | sample 1521881 | NCBI WGS metagenome assembly OFHB01 (sample SAMEA3504090, study PRJEB24116) | mouse gut metagenome | biome: mouse gut; feature: mouse-associated habitat; material: faeces | place: Denmark | collected 2011
CATCGCGCGGGCGCTGGCCACAAAGCCTGCCATCCTGCTGGCGGACGAGCCCACGGGAAACCTGGACTCCCGGACCAGCCAGGATGTCCTGAGCCTGATGAAGGTCACCGGCCGGAAATATTCCCAGACCATGGTGATGATCACCCACAACGAGGAGATCGCCCAACTGGCGGACAGGGTCATCCGCATCGAGGACGGGCGGATCCAGGGAAGCCCTGCCGGGAAGGGGCACGGGCCGGAAGAGGGAAGGGCCCGGAGGGAGCAGGGATCGGAGGTGGCGGGATGATACGGGTAAGGAATGGAAAGACGCTGCGCAGGATTTCCCGGAAGATTCTGAAGGCCTCCGGCGGGCGCAACATCAACGCCATGACGGCCATCGCCATGACAGCCATGCTCTTCACCGCCATGCTGACCATGGGCGGTTCCGTGCTGGAGACGGTGCAGCAGGATACGTTCCGCCAGGTGGGCGGGGATTTCCACGGGGGCTTCAAGCGCCTCACCGAGGACCAGACGGAAGAGCTGCGCACGGACGGGCGGATTCGGGAAAGCGGCGCCCGGTTAGGGGTGGGCGTGCTGTCCGGGGCGCCCTTTGACAAGCAGTATACGGAAGTCAGCTATATGGAGGAAAATTATGCGGAACACAGCTTCTGCACCGTAGCCGAGGGCAGACCGCCTGCCTCGGGAAAGGAAATCGCCTGTGACAGCCGGGTGCTGGAGCTGCTGGGCATTGCGCCCAGGGTGGGAGCGGAGGTTCCCCTGACCATTTCCCTGGGCCATGGAACCGCCAGGCAGCAGGATGTCACAGATACCTTCATCCTCACAGGCTGGTGGGCCTTTGACACAGCCGGCACGGCGGCCAATGTCCGTGTGTCGGAGGAGTATGCGGAAAGCGTCCTTTCCGACCATGGATTTCAGGGGAACAGCGATTTCTCCGGCAGTTGGTCGCTGAACGTGTTCCTCTCCTCCGGCGCCCATATCCAGGAGGAGCTGCAGCAGCTTCTTGCCGACCACGGCTATCAGAGCGAGTCCATGGGGGAGGAGGGATACGTGAATCTGGGCGTGAACTGGGGCTACCTGAATTCGCCGATGGAGGGCCGGGATGCCGCCGAGCTGGCGGCGCTGGGCTTTCTGCTGCTGGTGGTGCTGCTGGGGGGATATCTGGTGATCTACAACATTTTCCAGATTTCCGTCTCCAATGACATCCGGTTCTACGGCCTCTTAAAGACCATCGGCACCACGCCGGGACAGATCCGGGGCATCGTCCGGGGCCAGGCCTTTACCCTCTCGCTGGGAGGCATTCCGGCAGGGCTGGCGCTGGGGTGGCTCCTGGGGGCCTGGATTTCGCCCATGCTCCAAAATCTGGGCTACGGCAGGATCTCCGAGATCAGCGCGGACGGCCGGATATTTGTTTTTGCGACTTTATTTACGCTGTTTACCGTATTCCTCTCCTGCAGCAAGCCCGGGAGGCTGGCGGGCAAGGTGTCGCCAGTGGAGGCCGTCCGGTATACGGACGGGGCCAGGGGCCTGCGGAAGAAGAAACGACACGTCAAAGGCGGCGGCACGCCTTTTGGCATGGCGGCGGCAAATCTGGGCCGGAATCGGAAAAAGACGCTGCTTACCGTGCTCTCCCTGGCCCTGGCGGCCGTGCTGTTCCAGACGGTCTTCGCCCTGGGCGGCGGCTTTGACATGGACAAATTCCTGCGGCGCTTTGTAGTCAGCGACTTTGTGGTGGGGGATGCCGGTTATTTAAGCCGGGGCTATGCGGACGGCTCTCTGACCCAGAGGGACGTGGAGGCGATCGTTTCCACCGGCTATGTGGCGGAGGGAGGCATTACCTGGCAGGAGCTGCGGGTCTCCGCCGCTGTGCCGGAATCATATTACCGCTATCATTGGAGCGGTATCTATGAGGAGGAGACGCTGGGAAAGCGCATGGAACGCCTGCGCCAGCCGGACGGGGGCTACAGCCAACCCACACAGCTCTACGGCCTGGAGGCTTTCCCCATGGAACAGCTCACCGTCCTGGAGGGCAGCCTGGAGGCCCTGGCGGATCCCTCCGGGCATGCCATCGCGGCCGTCTGTCAGACAGACGACTATGGACAGCCGATTCCAGGCAGCCATTACGCCGCTTTGGGGGACAGCGTCACCGTCCGCTATGAGGAGGACTGGTGCACGCGCGCCTGGGAGGACGGCAGGGAGCTGACGGCTGAGGAGGTGGAGGTCATGAACCCGGATGACTACTATCTCTCGGCGGAGCGATACCGCACCGTGACCTATACCGTGGCAGCCCTGGTGACCATGCCGGAGCCCATGACCAGCAGGTATTACAGCGGCGCGGGCTTCGTCCTGGCGGCGGATGTCCTGAAACGGGACGGCAATGCCCCGTTCTGCCTGAACTATCTGTGCGACGGAAAGGAAGGGAAGGGGGAGGCGCTGGCGGACTTCCTGGCCCAATATACCGGGAGGACCGCACCGGATCTGGATTATGAGGGGAAGGAGGACTATTACCAGGCCTTCTCTGGAATCCGGAACACGGTGCTGGTCATGGGCGGAGTCCTCTCCGGGCTGCTGGCCATGGTGGGAGCGCTGAACTTCCTAAACGGAGAGCTGACCTCCATCCTGGCCAGGAGGAAGGAGTTGGCTGTTCTCCAGGCGGTGGGCATGACCGGGGGGCAGCTAAAGCGGATGCTGGGGGCGGAAGGGATGCTCCACGCCCTGCTGGCCGGGGCCCTCTCCCTGGTCCTGGGGCTGGCGGCAGGCGGGGTGCTTGACATTGCGCTGGGCCGGACCCTGTGGTTCTTCACCTTCCGGCTGAACCTCTGGCCTGTCCTGGGGCTGGCGCTGGCCTACCTGGCCCTGGGGGCGGCGATTCCTCTGGCTGTCTATCATTTTGCCGCCAAAGAGACCGCGGTGGAGCGGCTGCGGCAGGAGTGAGGGACATCCTGAGGCAGGGAATCCATAGAAAAAAGAGACGGGACGGAACAAAAATGGGAAATGCTCAGGCGAAAAATATTCTGATCATCGATGACGACATGCACATCGGAAACATGCTGGAGGAAGCGCTGGCCAGGGAGGGCTACGGCGTCTCCCGGGCCTACTCCGGGACGGAAGCCCTCCTGGTGCTGGACGGCGCCAGGCCAGACCTCATTCTGCTGGACCTGATGCTGCCGGGGCTGGACGGCGAGGAGGTGCTGCCGCGGATAATGGAAGCAGAGCATTCCAGGGGGATTCCCGTGATTGTGGTGAGCGCCAAGGTGGACATCGACAAGAAAGCGGAGCTGCTGCTGGGGGGCGCGGCGGATTATGTGACGAAGCCCTTCGCCATGAAGGAGCTTCTGGCCAGGATCTCCGTACAACTGCGCAGGCCCTCCGGGGCGGCCCTGGCCCCTGTCCTGGAATTTGGCGGTATCACGCTGAATACGGATACCCACATGGTCAGCCTGGGCAGCGCGGAAGTAAGGCTGACCAGGACGGAGTACGCCATTTTGAAGCTCCTCATGGGCAACCCTTCCCAGGTGGTGACCAAGTCCCTGCTGCTGGAGCGCATCAGCCGGGATACGCCGGACTGCACGGACAGCTCCCTGAAGATGCATGTCAGCAACCTGCGGAAAAAACTGCGGGAGGCGACGGGGAAAGACTACATCGAAGCAGTCTGGGGGATCGGCTTTAAGATGCGCGGGGAATGAATCTTTACCGTTTCTTTACTGTTTCCTTTACCGGTTTCTTTACTGTCCGGGGATAGAATGGCAGTATCTCATAAAACAGCGGCTGCCGGAACCGGAACCGGCCTGGCAGCTGCGGTATTGGAATCAGGAGGTTGTGCATATGGAGTATGTTCTGCAAACGAATGGCCTGACCAAGAAATACAGGCATTTCAAGGCGCTGAACCAGTTGACCATGAATGTCCCAAAGGGGGCGATCTATGGCTTTGTAGGCAGGAACGGCGCGGGCAAGACCACATTGATCAGGCTGATCTGCGGGCTGCAGTTCCCCACCTCGGGGGGCTATACCCTGTACGGCAGGAAGGACACGGACAAGGATATCTCCAGATCCCGCAGAAGGATGGGGGCCGTGGTGGAGACGCCCTCCATCTACCTGGACATGACGGCTCAGGATAATCTAAAGCATCAGTACCGCATCCTGGGGCTTCCGTCCTATGCGGGGATGGAGGATATCCTGAAGCTGGTAGGGCTGGCGGACACCGGGGACAAGAGGGCTGGAAACTTTTCCCTGGGGATGCGCCAGAGGCTGGGAATCGCCATCGCCCTTGTGGGCTCCCCGGATTTCCTGGTGCTGGACGAGCCGGTGAACGGCTTGGACCCCCAGGGGATCATCGAGATCCGGGAACTGATCCTGAAGCTGAACCGGGAGCGGCAGATCACGTTCCTGGTCTCCAGCCACATCCTGGACGAGCTCTCCAGGATGGCCACCCACTACGGCTTCATCGACAGGGGGCAGATGGTGAAGGAGGTCAGCGCGGCGGACCTGGAGAAGTCCTGCCGGAAATGCATCCACCTGGAGGTGACGGATACAGGGGCGCTGGCCCGTGTGCTGGACGGAATGGATGCGGAGTACACGATTCTCTCCGACAGGGAGGCGGATGTGTACGCGAAGATAGGGGTATCCAGGCTGACGCTGGCCCTGGCGGAGGAAAACTGCGACGTGATCTCCCTGCGGGAGCGGGACGAGAGCCTGGAGAGCTATTATGTCAGTCTGATAGGAGGGCAGAAGAATGACTAGATTGTTGTCTGCAGGTTTCCTGCGTCTGAAGAAGAACAAAGTATTCTGGGGCGGCCTGATCCTGATGGCGGCCTGGGGGATATTCATGCCGGTGAAAATGCATCTGGATGCGGTGCAGATGGGCTATGTATACAGGATAGAGGACGGATTCTTCGTCTATGCCATGGGCGTGGGCGTCGTCATGGCGGTATTCTGCAGCCTGTTCATCGGCACGGATTACAACGACGGGACCATCCGGAACAAAATCATCGTGGGCGGAAAACGTTCGGCGGTCTACCTGGCCAACGCAGCGGTCTCCTCCGTGGTGGGGCTCGCCATGTGCGCGGCGTATCTGCTGCCGTATCTCTGCGTAGGCCTGCCGCTGGTGGGAGGCTTTACTGTCCCGGTGGAGATGGTTTTGCTGACGACGTTTACGATACTGCTCCTCTCGGTGGCGGTTTCCTCTGTTTTCACCTGTATCGCCATGGTCTGCCAGTACAAGTCCGTTGCGGCTGTGATCTGCATATTGCTTGCCTTCGGCTTCCTGATGACAGGGATGGTGCTGGCCCAGATGCTGGAAGCGCCGAAGACGCAGGAGGTCTATTCTTATGCCATAAACGGGGAGATCAGCTCCGTGGAGGAGCCCAACCCCGGATACCTGGAGGGGACGAAGCGGGAGATCGTCCAGACCCTTCACGACATCAATCCCGGCGGGCAGGCCATCCAGTGCGCCGGCATGATGGCCGTGAACCCCTACCGGCTCCCTGTCTACTCCCTTGCGATCATTGTGCTGGCCACAGGCGCGGGCTGCGTGCTGTTCCGGAAATCAGATCTGAAGTGATGTGACGGAAAGACGGAAACGAGGGGATTTTCATGATGGTATGGTTATGGAGCCTGACCGGCGTCCTGGGATTGCTTGTCATTGTTCTGCTTATCAAAATCCATATTCTGCGAAAGGCCGCGGGGGAGATCGCGGACGGCTTTGCCGACAGGCTTGCCACCGACACCAACACGCTGATCGGCATTTCCGGCAGGGACAGGCAGATGCGCCGCCTGGCCGATGCCGTCAATGAGCAGCTCCGCAGGCTCCGGGCGGAGCATCACAGGTTCTGCCAGGGGGATGCGGAGCTGAAAGGCGCAGTCACGAATCTCTCCCATGATTTGAGGACGCCCCTGACCGCAATCTGCGGTTATCTGGACCTGCTGGAGAAGGAGGAAAAATCGGATATTGCCAAACGTTATCTCGATATCATCCGGAACCGTTCCCAACTGCTGGTTTCGATGACGGAGGAGCTGTTCCGGTACTCTGTCCTCCTTTCCAGGGAAAGCGACGCCCCCGCGGAGCCCGTGGTCCTGAACCAGGTGCTGGAGGAAAGCATAGCGGCTGCCTACACCGCTTTGACGCAGCGCGGCATTACCCCCAGGATACGGATGCCGCAGGAGAAGGTGGTCCGGATGCTGGACGGTGCCGCCCTGTCCCGGGTATTCGCCAATCTGCTGCAGAATGCCGTAAAGTATAGCAGCGGAGACCTGGAGATTACCCTGGAAAGCACAGGGGAGATTGTCTTTGCCAACACGGCCCCCGGGCTGGATGAGATACAGGTGGGCAGGCTCTTCGACCGCTTTTTTACCGTGGAGTCCGCCAGGAAGTCCACCGGGCTGGGGCTGGCGATCGCCAGGAGCCTGGTGGAGCAGATGGGCGGGAGCATATCGGCGGAATACACGGATGACAGGCTGCATATCTGGATTTTCTTCCGGGAGAGGGGCGGCTGAGAAAAAGGTTCCGCAGAAGAGCGCGCTTTCAGGGCCTGGCCCGGGAGCGCAGGATGTGAAGCACGGGAAGGAGGAAACGGCAATGCAGTATACGGCAAGATATCGGTCGCCCATGGGTGAAATCCTGCTGGCCGCCGACGGAACCGGCCTGACAGGACTGTGGTTCGAGGGCGCGAAGTATTATGCCGGGGGCCTTGACCCGGAGCATGAGGAAAGGGAGCTGCCGGTTTTTGCAGATGTCAGGAAATGGCTGGACATTTACTTTACCGGAAAAGAACCGGATTTCACGCCGCCCGTGCATATGACAGGCTCTCCGTTCAGGCTGGGCGTGTGGGAGCTCCTGCGGCAGATTCCCTATGGGGAGACGGTGACCTACGGGGAGCTGGCCCAGGCGGTGGCAGGGCAGCGGGGGCTTGCCCGTATGTCCGCCCAGGCGGTGGGCGGCGCGGTGGGGCACAATCCCATTTCCCTCATCGTCCCCTGCCACCGGGTGGTGGGGGCTGACGGCAGCCTGACGGGATATGCGGGCGGGGTGGCCAAAAAAGAGCGGCTCCTTGCTCTGGAAGGCGTGGACATGGGGAAGCTGTTCCTGCCCGCAAAGGGAACAGCATTATAGGGAAACCGTATGCGCAGGGTGAAAGGAGACGATGCTGTCGTCAATTCGCCCTGCGCATTGACTTAGGACGGATTTCAGGCTATAATAAATCCGGGACTATAAAAATACGCGCATGCGCGGAAAATTTCGATTATGAGGTGCTATATGGTTGACAGGAAAAAGAAGATGTTGCGGAGGAACGGATACCTGGCGGCGGTTTGTGCCCTTCTGCTGGCGGGGATGCTCAGCGGCTGTGCCGGCGGCGGGGACGGGGGAGCGCAGAGCGGGGCTCCTTCGGAGAACGCGCAGCAGGCGGAGAGCGGCGGCTCCCAGGCAGAGGCGGCCCAGGACGGGGAGGAGGGTCAGGAGGCCTCTGTGTCCTTCGAGGCCCGGGACATGGAGGGGAATGCCGTCACCGCGGATATCTTCGGCCAGTCCAGGCTCACCATGGTGAATGTATGGGCCACCTATTGCAATCCCTGCCTCAGCGAGATGCCGGACCTGGGGGAGCTGGCCGGGGAATACGACACCGCCGACTTCCAGCTGATCGGTATCATCAGCGATGTGCCGGAGATAGTGAAGGGCGTGGATGAGGAGAAGGCGGAGAGGGCCATGGAAGAGGCCCGGAGCCTGATAGAGAGCACGGAGGCGAGCTATACGCACCTGCCGATCAATGCCTCCCTGCAGAAGGCCCTGCTGGCGGATGTGACGGCGGTTCCCACCACATTCTTCGTGGACGGGGAAGGCAAGGTGCTGGGCACGGTGGTAGGAGCCAGGGACAAGGAGAGCTGGAAGGAGCTTATAGACGCGCTTCTGGCGGAGCTGTAGGAGCCGAAGGGATATGGAGAGGCGGCGAGGAAGCGGGATGGAGCCTGGAAGGGCAGCGGAGGGCAGGACATTGGACAGGGACAGGAGAGACGGCAGGAGCGGCGGGCACAGCAAAGGCCGCGGGGATGCCGGGGGCCGGGGCAGACCCGGAAGGTACGGATGGCTCTTTGGCCTGCTGGCCGGGGCAGTGTTTTTAGGGATAGGCGCGGCCCGGGGAGAGCTGGCCGCAATCTGGCAAAAAGCGGTGATGATCTGCATGGAGTGCATCGGGATAGGATAGGGGAGGTTCCGCCCCATGGGGCCTGCGGGTTCCGGCGGCAGGGCGGGAATTGGGATGAAAAAGTTACGAACGGTTGTACAGATTGCTTTTACCATATTTACCAACGGATACGCCTATGGCTTCCTGAACGGGAAGATTTACCAGGGGTCGCTTAAGTACGCCTGCGTTCCGGGGCTGAACTGCTATTCCTGCCCCGGCGCGGTGGCTGCCTGCCCCCTGGGGGCGCTGCAGGCCCTGCTGAACCGGAGGGGCTTCCAGGTGCCCTTTGCCATGCTGGGGTTCTTCTTCCTCTTCGGGAGCGTCTTCGGGCGGTTCATCTGCGGGTGGCTTTGCCCCTTCGGGCTTGTGCAGGATCTCCTGCACAAGATTCCCCTTTTCCGCAAACGGAAGAGGCTGCCCTTCCACCATATCCTGAAATACGGCAGGTATGCGGCGCTGATCGGGCTGGCGGGCATAGGCTCCCTGTTCCTGTTCGGGGGCTTCGCCAAGGTGCCGGCCTTCTGTAAGTACCTGTGCCCCTCGGGGACCTTTTTCGGGGCGCTGCCCCTGATGGCTTCCAATGAGGCCCTGCGGAACCAGGCGGGAGGGCTGTTCTTCTGGAAGCTGGGGATTTTGCTGGTATTGCTGCTTCTGTCCGTGAAGGTCTACCGGCCCTTCTGCCAGTACCTGTGTCCTTTGGGTGCCATCTACGGCTGGTTCAACCGCTTCAGCCTGGTGCAGGTGCACTGGGAGAAGGAGCGCTGCACCTCCTGTAAGGCCTGCCAGAGGGCCTGCCCGGTGGATCTGGCCCCGGAGGAGATCTCCAGGTCCCCCGAGTGCATCCGCTGCGGGAAGTGCGCGGAGGCCTGTCCGGCGGACTGCCTGCATTTTGGCAGACGCTGAGGCTGCGCCATGGGGCCGGAATTTTGCGGCTATGGCTTATACTGCAGACCGCCAGGATTTACAGTGGTGTCTCCGGGAAAGTGCTTGGCTGGCGGTCTGCAGTCGAGTTGCGCTGCAAATTTAACCGGTGTGCAGTATACATGGCGATTTTCCGACTTTACATAAACCAAATGGAATGTTATAATCAATACAAAAAGCGAGGGAACCAGAATGGATGTAAAAGAACAGATCGCGAAAGCGGTGGGCAGGATCGCCAATGACAAGAAGCTGCAGGAGCAGTTCCAGAAGGAGCCGGTGAAGGCCCTGGAAAGCATTCTGGGCATCGACCTGCCGGAGGAAGCCATCGACCAGGTGGTGAAAGGCGTAAAGGCGAAGCTGACCACTGACAGGCTTTCGGATTCGGTGGACGCGCTGAAGGGATTTTAAAAAAAATAGGTCATATAAAAGAGCGGGCGAAAGCTGTGCAGCAGAAGGCGGCATCATATGTGCGGTAAAACCACGAGCGCATATGATGCCGCTTCCTTAATGGACATGCTTTCGGCACAATATGACAGAGCGTATCAGGGGGGTTCGGGAAAGGCGGGGAAAATGATGGAATGGATTACGGACATGGACGGCGCCATACTGCTTTTTATCCAGGATGCGGTCAGGAATCCCGGGCTGACTCCGGTCTTTATCGCCATTACAGTGCTGGGGAACGGAGCGGTGGTATGGATTCTCACGGCGCTGGGCCTGCTGATTCCGAGGAGGACCAGGAAGACGGCCCTTGTCTGCGCCGCGGCCCTGCTGCTGTCCCTTTTGATCAACAATGCGGCATTAAAGAATATCGTGGGGAGGATCAGGCCCTATGACACGATACCGGGCCTTGTCCCGCTGATTGGAAGGCCATGGGACTATTCCTTTCCTTCCGGGCACACAGCCAGCTCTTTTGCGGCGGCATGGGTTCTGTACCGCAGGCTGCCGAAGCGCTTCGGAATCCCCGCTCTTGTGCTGGCAAGCCTGATAGGGGTTTCCAGGCTGTACCTGGGCGTGCACTATCCTACGGATGTGCTTTTCGGTGCCGTCAGCGGAATCGGGTGCGGCTGTATGGCCTGTGTGCTGGTTTCGGCATTGGCGCGCGATTGACAAGAATCAGTACATTGAGGTATGATGGGAATAATACGGATGTGGCTGAGGACGAAAATTCAGCGGACTTACGGACAGAATGGAGGAAAAGCGTGGAGAACAGACAGTTGGACATGGACAGGATTTTGACGCAGGTGGATGCCCTTTATGAGCAGAACCGGGGCGAGGAGGCAGAGCAGCTCATGCTGCAGTCTGCCGGGGAAGCCGCGAGCCTCGGGGACGAGGGCGCCCGTCTGCAGCTGCTCAATGAGCTGCTGGGCTATTACCGGGAGACCAGCCAGAGGGAAAGGGTCTACCAGACAGCCGCCGAGGCCATGGAGCAGGCGAGGGAAATGGGGCTGGAGGGCACGGTCCCCTATGCGACGACCCTGCTGAACATCGCCACCGCCTACCGCGCCTGCGGCAGGCTCCAGGAATCGAGGGAATACTAGGCGCAGGTGCAGGAAATCTACGACAGCCAGCTGGAGCCGGACAGCATGCTGATGGCGGGCCTGAAGAACAATATCGCGCTGCTGTACCAGGAGACGGGGGACTTTGCCGCCGCGAAGGAAAAGCTGCTGGAGGCCCTGGCAATCGTATCGGGGAGGGGCGTGGCCTACGAGACGGCCGTCACCTGTGCAAATCTGGCCAGCACCTGCATGCAGCTGGAGCAGAAGGAGGAGGCGTGCGATTACGCCCGCAGGTCCGTGGAGATATTCCAGCGGGAGAAAGTGGAGGACAGCCATTACGCCGCCGCCCTTGCCACGCTGGGAGCCTACAGCTATCACGGAAGGGATTTCAGGAAGGCATTGGAGTATTATACCCGGGGCATGGAGGCCGTAGAGAGGAACCTGGGCAGAAACGAGTATTACCACAGGCTTCAGGAGAATGCCGCCGCCTGCGAAAGGGCATTGGCCCTGGAGGGACAGGGGGTAGGCCTTGCGCTGGCCAGGCAGTATTATGAGAGCTGCGGCAGACAGATGATTGAAGAACGTTTTCCCGCATATGCCGGGCGGATCGCCGTGGGGCTGGCGGGCAGGGGATCCGACTGCTTCGGCTATGACGACGGGGCTTCCAGGGACCATGACTGGGGCCCGGATTTCTGCATGTGGGTCACGGACGAGACCTATAAGGAGATTGGGGAAGCGCTGCAGAAGGCTTACGAGGGTCTGCCGGAGGAGTTCGGCAACTATAAGCGCGCCCCCCGGGTAAACGGCCGCAACCGCCGGGGCGTGATCAGGATATCGGAATTCTACAGAGGGCTGGTAGGGGCGTCAGAGTACGGGGAGATCGACTGGCGCAGCGTCAGCGATGCGGGGCTGTCGGCCGCGGTGAACGGGGAGATATTCCGGGACGACGAAGGTATCTTCACAGCGTTTCGGGACAGGCTCAAGGAAGGGTATCCGGAGGACATCCGATATCTGAAGCTGGCGGAGGGCGCGGCCAGATTCTCCCAGACCGCACAGTACAATTATCCCAGGATGCTGGGCAGAGGGGACATCCTTACCGCCCAGATGATGGTGTGGGAGGGCCTGAAGGAGGCCATGAAGCTGCAGCATTATGTGGAAGGGAAGTATCCGCCCCATGACAAGTGGCTCTATCGGAGCCTGACGCAGCTGGAGCAGGGCAGTGAGATGGGAGGCATGCTCCAGGATCTCTCCAGTAGGCTGGCCGGAAGCGGCGTGCTGAAGAATGCGCTGGACGAGGATTCCATTGAGGACAAGATCGAGCGGATAGCCGCCTATTTCGCGGCGGAGATGTACCGGGCCGGCTTTATCAGCGACACGGACAGCTATCTGGACGCCCACAGCGAAGAGCTGGCTTACAAGGCCTCTTTGTGGGTGCAGGAGAAGGAGGCGCTGGTGGAGAGGATCGCCGGGCTGGAGTTCGAGGCCTTCGACAAGGTGAAGAACGAGGGCGGCAGGGCCAGCTGCCAGAACGACTGGGCCACCTTTTCGATCATGCGCAAGAGCCAGTACCTGACATGGAGCAAGCCCATGCTGATACAGTACCTCTACGACTTCCACAGGGAATACGGCAGGGGGCACAACCTGATCGAGGAAAAGTACGGAAGGATGATGGAGAGCACCGCCCCGGAAAAATATGAGGAGATCAAGTCCTATTTCCCGGAGCTGAGCCAGGACAAGAAGGACATCATCGAGCAGATCGTCCTCTTCCAGGTGGGCTGGATGGAGAGATTCTCGGAGGAATATCCGGAGCTTGCGGGCAATGCCAGAAGGATACACACCTATGAGGACAGCAGCGAGGACACCTCCTATGAGACCTATCTGCGGGGCGAGCTGGGGACCTACTCGGACAAGATGCTGGAGCTGTACGGCAGATATGTGGTGGACTATGCCAGAGCCGGGAGGAACCTGACCCGCGATATCATGGAATTAAGTGTAAAAATGTACGGCTATGCGGATGTGGAGGATGCGGAGCGCAAGCTGGAAGCGGCCTGGAAAAAATAAGGCATGAGAACGGCATCTGACAGATTCTGCATGTCCGAATAAATGTCGAAAAACTGCACACTCTGTAATGCGGGGAAAGCAAAACAGCCTCGCGGAAAGGAGTGTATGCGGAAAATGGACGTGAACGGATTAGGATTGGGCGGATGGAACGGGGCGGGAACGCCCTATGCGGCCGCCATGCCGGGACAGCTGCCGGTAGGCTTCGGCATGGCCCTGGCCATGAACGAGGCGGCCATGAACGGCTATGCAGGGCTCACGGAGGCGCAGAAGGAGAAAGTCATCCTGCGCTGCAGGGACGCCCGGACGAAAGAACAGATGCAGGATATCGTAGACTCCCTGGTACCAGGTGCGGATGTGGGGGAGATTTATGAGGAAGCGCGGGAAAGCGCTTTCTGAGAGACGGACGGCGGAGGGTATCAGGTATACCATCCGCCGTCTATGGTTATGACCTGGCCTGTGAGATAGGCGGGGGCCGCGGCCAGGCTGAGGGCCAGCTGGGCCACCTCCTCCGGCCGACCCAGCCTGTCGGCAGGGATTTCCTCCCGCAGGGCATCCAGGTCTTCCGGGGAGAGGGTGCTGTTCATGGCAGTGTCGATGATGCCGCAGGCAATGGCATTGACCTGTATGTTGCTGGGAGCCAGCTCCTTGGCCAGGGCCTTGGTGAAGGCGTTCATGCCCCCCTTGGAGGCGGAATAGGCCACCTCCATGGAAGCGCCCTGGGTTCCCCAGACAGAGGAGATGTTGATGATCCTTCCCTGATGCCTGCGCAGCATCAGGGGGATGGCGGCCCGGCAGGTATAGAAGCAGGAGTCCAGGTTCACTGCCAGGATTTCGTGCCACTGGGCCGCAGTCATGTCCGAGAGCAGACCGAAATGGGCCATTCCGGCATTGTTCACCAGCACATCGATCTGCCGGATCCCAGAGAAGAGCTCCGCCACATCCTGTTCGCGCCCCATGTCCGCCCGGACAGCCCTGCAGGAGATTCCGCAGACGGATTGCAGCCCATGGGCCAGCTCCTCCAGCTCCCCGACGGAATGTCTGCAGGTGAGGATCAGGTCGAAGCCGTTTTCCGCGAAAAGCGCTGCAGCGGCCCTGCCTATGCCCCTGGACGCGCCGGTGATCAGGGCGGTCTTTCCTTTTTGTACCATGCTCATGTCAGTCTCCTCCGTTTCTTTCCATATTAGCAGGGCGGAAGGGGAAAGTCAATGGGGCTGGGGATTCGGGAGGCAGGAGGGGCTTGTAAAGGAATCGGAAAGGGCATATAATAGTCTGTGGAACTGACAGGAAGCAGGGATATTTTGATAGGAGATGAACATGATGTATGATTTGATCGTCATCGGTTCCGGCCCGGCAGGCCTTTCGGCTGCCGTATATGGAAAGCGGGCGGGGCTGGATCTGCTGGTGCTGGAGAAGAACCCCATGAGCGGCGGGCAGGTGCTGAATACTTATGAGGTGGACAATTACCTGGGGATGCCGGGCATGGACGGCTTCGACATGGGGACGCGGTTCCGGGAGCACGCGGACAAGCTGGGCGTGGAATTCATGGAAGCCACGGCCCTTTCCCTGGAGGACAGGGGAGGGCATAAGCTGATACGCACGGATCAGGGGGAGCTGGAGGCGAAGACGGTGATCCTGGCCACGGGGGCCGTCCACGCCATGCTGGGCGCGCCCGGCGAGGAGAGGCTGGGCGGAAGGGGCGTGTCCTACTGCGCCACCTGCGACGGGGCGTTCTTCCGGGGCAGGACGGTGGCCGTGGTGGGCGGCGGGGACGTAGCCCTGGAGGACGCCATCTATCTGGCCCGCACCAGCGAGAAGGTGTACCTGATCCACAGGCGGGACGAGCTGCGCGGGGCCATGGTGCTGCAGCAGGAGCTGAAGGGGCTGCCCAATGTAGAGATCCTTTACAGCCATGTGGTGGAGGAGATTCTGGGGGAGGATACGGTGGAGGCCGTGACCCTGAAGGACTGCAGGACGGAGGAGACCTTCCGGCTGCCCGTGGACGGCGTGTTCGTAGCGGTGGGCATACGGCCCCAGACGGAGCTGGTGCGGGGGCTGGCGGCCTGCGATGAGGGCGGCTACGTGCTGGCGGGGGAGGACTGCGCCACCGATGTGCCGGGACTGTTCGTGGCGGGGGACGTGCGCAGGAAGCCTCTGCGCCAGATTGTGACGGCTGTGGCGGACGGCGCCAATGCCGCGGTGTCCGCAGGGAGCTGCTGCAGGGAATCCTGATTTTTTTGATTTCTTAAAGAAAACGAAAGAAATTTTGAAAGAAAGAATTGCCCCGGGGCAGTTCTTTTTTGGGGGAAAATACCGGAAAAGCGCATAAAACGGGAGTTTTCAGGCATTTTGATTTTTTTCTTTCCGGGTTGACAAAATTAAGAAAGAGTGATATATTTAGTAACAGATGTAATAAATCTGTAATAAATTAGGGATAAAGATGTAACGATCGGGAGGATTTCACCCCGTATACATAGTTTCAGTTTCGATTCGGAGAGGAGATAAACATGGCACATAAGACGAAGAGGACGGCAGTATATCTTTTGACGGCGACGATAGCTTTTACAGGGATGGGCATGACGGCACAGGCCTCCTCCATCCTGCCGGGCGGCGGCGTGAGCCTTGCGCTGGAGAACGGGAACAAGCTGGAGGACGTCACTGAGGACAAGTCCTCGCTGCCTATCCAGTCTATCATAGAGAGCATTCCGCTGGCCAATTCCGACGCGGCCCAGGCGGAGCCCACAGAGGAGGATATGTTCCGCAACCTGGTGATTGCGCAGGTGGACAGCTATGTGAATGTAAGGAGCACGTCCAGCGAAGAGGGCGAGATTCTGGGAAAGCTTTATGACAATTCCGTAGGAACCTTCATTTCAGAGGAGAACGGCTGGTATCAGATCAACTCGGGCAGCGTCACGGGCTATGTGAAGGCAGAGTACTGCGTCACCGGGGACGCGGCGGTGGAGATTGCCAAACAGGTAGGGAAGCGCATCGCTACTGTCACCACGGAGACCCTGTATGTCCGGGCGGAGGCCAGCACGGAGTGCGACATCATAGGTATGGTGCCCCAGGCTGCGGATTTGTTGGTCATGGAGGAGACAGAAGGCTGGGTGAAGGTAGATATAGAGGAGGGCCAGGGATGGATTTCCACGGAATACGTATCCCTCCACAGTGAATTCGTCCAGGCGGAGTCCAGAGAGGAAGAGGAAGCAAGACTTGCGAAGGAAGCAAAGGCGCGCGAGGAAGCCAGAGCGGCAGCGGCAGCAACCGAGTCCGCAAGAGCAGCACAGCAGGCGGCAAGATCCGAAGCAAATCAGGAAGTTATCGCGGCAGCACAGGGAACTGCGGCATCATCTGAAGGAAGCGCAATGGGTAAGGAAGTTATCAACTATGCGACACAGTTTGTCGGAAATCCGTATGTATACGGCGGTACCAGTCTGACCAACGGCGCGGACTGTTCCG
>OFHB01001117.1_pt1 | contig 16001 bp, 18 predicted proteins | sample 1521881 | NCBI WGS metagenome assembly OFHB01 (sample SAMEA3504090, study PRJEB24116) | mouse gut metagenome | biome: mouse gut; feature: mouse-associated habitat; material: faeces | place: Denmark | collected 2011
GCTTTCTTGCAAAAGTCTATAGTCCTGAAAATTGGGAAACTTTTAATTTAGTGATAGTTTAAATTTCAAAAAAGCAGATGAACTTTTCCGTCATTTCAGAGGAAAGGCTAAGGTTGCTTTTGGAATAGGGACTTACATTTCCAATGATACTGATGTAGATCCACTGAATATTGTTATGAAAGTTACAAAATGTAACGGTCAGGATGTTGCAAAATTATCTGATGTAGAAGGGAAGGGGATGTGTAAGAATCCTGAATATGTAGAATATTTGCAGAGGTGTATTAATTGGAGGATGAACAATGAATAATATTTTACTTATTCCAGGTAGTTTTAATCCAATTACGAATGCACATATTGAAATGGCCAAAACTGCAAAAGAGAAAGTTAATGCAGACGAAGTTTATTTTATTCCTGCTCATGATACATATGTTGCTAAGAAGAAAACTTTAATTCCAGGGAAAAGTAGGTGTAGATTGATTGAAGAAGCTACACCAGATTATATGACATATACTTCTCTTGAAATAGATAGTTTTCTACCAGTTAAAACATACGATACTGTTTCTAAATTAAGAGAAAAGCTTGATAGAGATTATAAGTTTTATGATTTTTATATTTGTTTAGGAATGGACAATATAAGAACTTTAACAACATGGTATAATTGGCAACCTTTTGTAGAAGAAAATATGTTTGTTGCTTGTGCAAGAGAAGGACAAAATCTTGACAAGACATTGAAGGAGTCGGGTCTATCAAAGTACGAAAATCATTTTGTAGAAATAATGATTCCTGAAAACCATATCTCTTCAAGCTTGGTGAGAGATTTGTGTGAGCAAGGTAAGTTTGATGAAATAAAAGAGATTGTTCCTGAAAATGTATACGAGTATTTACGGAGGTTTTATGATGTGCTTAACAGAATTTAATGCAATAGAAGTAAAAGATAGGTGTGTGAAGTGGATCAAAAATTTCTTTGAAGAAAATGGGAAAGGTTGTAATGCCATTGTTGGTATTTCCGGTGGGAAGGATAGTTCTATTGTAGCCGCTTTGTGTGTAGAAGCACTTGGAAAGGATAGGGTATTTGGTGTTCTTATGCCAAATGGTCTTCAATCAGATATTGACTGTAGTTATTCATTGTGTAAGCACCTTGGTATAAATTTCGCTTTAATTCCAATCGGGCATACTATAAATACTTTGAAATATGATATCCTTGGTGCTTTTGATTCTAACGATAGTCTATCAGAACAAGCAGAAATAAACCTTCCGGCTCGTATCAGAATGTCAACCCTGTACGCAGTTAGTCAGAGCATGAATGGTAGGGTTGCGAATACATGTAATCTATCTGAAGATTGGGTAGGGTATTCTACACGATATGGTGATGCAGCAGGTGATTTTAGTCCATTGTCTAATTTGACGGTTACAGAAATTAGGCAGATTGGAAGAGTCTTAGGATTACCAAATGATTTAATTGATAAAGTTCCTACAGATGGACTTTGCGGAAAGACGGACGAAGATAATCTTGGATTTACTTATGATGTTTTGGATAAATACATTCGTACTGGCGAAATTGAAGATGAAGAAGTAAAGAAAAAAATTGACACAATGCATGAGAAAAATTTATTCAAATTACAGTTGATGCCGAGTTTTCATCCGTAAATAGGATTGATATATAAAGAAGGAACGGAGGTAAGGTTATTTGGCAGTAGAATTAAAGGTTAATGTAATAAACCAACTTAAATTGCTTCGCCAAAGCACATTTAAGGATATATATTGTTTCCTTGATGAAGATGTACAGAATGCTCAGAGAGCAAAAGCAACAGAAGTAAAGGTTACTGTTGATAGATGGGGAGAAGGAACAGTTTCTATTGAAAACAATGGTAATATACTTACTAATCCACAGGCGTTATTTTCTATTGCAGAAAGCGATTGGGATGAAGAAGTAAGAAATAGTGAAAATCCTTTTGGCATGGGATTCTTTAGTAACATTACTGTTAGTAATCTTATCAATGTTCATTCAGGAAATACATATATCACATTTGATGTAGAAGATATGATTTCTACGAACAATACAGAAATCAAAATAGAAGAAATAGATGAATATTATGACGGATTCAAATTAATTCTTAGAAATTTTGATTTTGATACAGCAAGTGAATATAAAATTCAAGAACGTGTAGAAGTTCTCGGAAAATATATTCATGAGTTAGATATTTATTATAATGGAGAATTAATTGAAGAGAAGGATCTGACTGAGGGAGATGGCAGTAAGTATCAATTTTCTGTAGATGATGAAAATTGCAAAGGTTGGATTGCATTAGGAAATAATTACTCTTGGGGAAATAATGTCAATGTATTTTACAAAGGAAGGTTGGTTGCTCCGTTAGAAGGATTGCCATACTTAAAAGGTGATTTACATGTAAGCGACAAAACTCTCAATTTAACATCTCCAGATAGAAAAGATATTATCAAAGATGAAAAATTGAATGTATTTAAAAAGGTAATAACAGAACATGTTAAAAAATACTGTACATCTTTATTGGTAAACGGAGAAGAGAATATTAGTGATTATGCTTCTTGTTTTGGTTATTATGTGAATAAAAAGAATGTAAAAAATAGCATCAAATTTATGACATTCAAGAGCAAAAGTGAAGATGACATTAAATATCTAAAAGGAATTGCTATTGCAAGAGGGAAAAACAAAGATATCAAATCATTTACAGGTTATGAAATATATCTGAAAAAAGATGCGTCCAAACAAAATGAGCAAATTGTAAATGAAGTTACTGTAAATCCTAAATTACAAACGGCACCAGAGGAAGCTAACGGACGAATTTATCATGAAGCATCGTATTCTCATAGAGATGGATATGTAGAAGTGCCAGAAATAAAACAAAAAGATTTGACGGAAAAGAGAGGTTCTTTGATTATTGATTCAGTGGAGCCAACATTCTTTATAGGATTTAATGAGGTAGAGCAGTATGAGTATAAGTTAAATATTGCGAAACATTATGACTTGAAAATAATTGTGAGTCGTAATGATGTAGAAACTTCTATATTAAAATCTATGAAAGAATCCGATAATGTGTTACATATTTCAGAGCTGAAAGAAGAAATAACAGTTAGAGGATATTTGTCCAATACAGAATTATCTACTAAAGAAAGTAGAGCATTGATGATATTTGATATGATTAGCAGAATTCTAGGATTCGATCATAATGTATTTGCAATTGGTGATTTAATGGTAACAAAATCTGTTTCAGTAGAATCTATTGGCATTGAAGAAGAAATGGTTGAACCAAATATTGTTGTATTGAAAGATGAACTGAATGATAAAGTTTATGTGGATAGAAGCATCATTAACAAGAATAAACTGAGAAATGATACAGATGCGAATTTAGATATATTTGATTATCAGTTTATTATGGCAAATTTTAAAGAAATGATGAAACAGGTTGCATTGGTGGCTGGTATATCACCAAATGATTGTGAAGTAAAAGTATTAGATATTTTAGGAAATTGTGCTTGAAAAAATAGACTTGAAACCGAAATTTCAATGTAAGAAAGGATTATAAAATGGCAGAATTATATTTAAGAGGCTGGCTAGTTTGTGATGATGGAGTATCAATTCAACCAGTTAAAGGAATAAGTTGGGGTGATATTATTGCGGAAGAAGTTGCAAAATTTTTAAATGGTACATGGTCAGATTATGGACTTGGTGAAATGTGTGCAGTTCATCCACATTGTAGATTGAGAATATGGTATTCAGATTTTGAAGGGACACTTGAAGAAATAATGGAACAGTTTGATATGAAGTTATATGGTGGCAAAGTAGAATCTGAATATCATCAAACAGGTTACTCAGAATATACAATTACAGGAATAGATATTGATAACTTTACCATTGGTGGTCACGATTTAGAAATGGAGCTGTCGTCTCATATCGGTAAGTTTTGTCACTTTATTTTAGAAACTGATATAGAGTAAATGAAAGCGTTCTTTCAAGAGAAAAAAATATAAAGAAAAGGAGAATAAGATATTGAAGAAGAAAATTTTAGGTTTATTAGTAGCAGGAGTTTTAGCAACAAGTACATTAACAGGATGCAGTACAGAGGCAGAGCGAGTAAATTATAATCTAACTCAGCAAGCAGACAATTTTAATGTAGTACGTCAGCTCACAGTGATTAACTGTATTGAAGGAGATGTTTTGTTCCAAATGACAGGTAAGATGTCAATTACGGCAGACACAGCAGATAATCAGTTAGAAATTATTGTGGAAGATGGTGGTACATATGTGAAACATTTTGTTGGACTGAGTGATAATGTGACTTATGTGGTTGAGGATCTGAATCTAGGTAATAATGTAGTTTCAAAATATAAGTATACTCTGAATTTTAATCCTAATATGTGGATTCCTGTAAATGTAGAAACTATCGATTAAAAGGAGAAGATATTATTGAAAGAAACAGTTCTGATATTATGTATGCTGTTTTGCCATATTGTAGATGACTATTACCTCCAAGGATGGCTTGCATCAGCAAAGCAAAAGAAGTGGTGGGAACAGAATGCTTCCAGCCCATTATACAAAAATGATTATATTATAGTATTGGTAGAACACGCATTTAGTTGGACTTTTATGATTCATATTCCAATAATTATTTATTTTATGGTTTGTGAATTACAGCCAAACATCTTATTGTTCATTGCAATATTTACAATGAATTGGTTGATGCACACAATTACGGATAACGCAAAAGCAAATTTGATGAAAATTAACCTAATTCAAGATCAATGGATACATATAGCACAGATTTTTGTTACATGGACAATATATGTAGTGATGAGTAATAGTATTTTGTAAATATAAAAAGTTATCGAATAAGAATTTGGAAGGAGAGGTATATGTCAGAAGAAATTATTAAGGTTTTGGATGCGTTAGCTGAGAAATTTGGAATTGCGGTTAACTGGACATCAGCAAATTTAATTCCATATTTGGAGCAGTTGTGTGGCAAGTATGTAAATTACGAGATTGCAACAAGTATTGTATGGTTGTTACTAGGAAGTATTTGTTTATTCACAGCAAAATATGGTTTCAAATTAACAAAGAATTTTATCAAGAAATATGAAGAAATTAAAGGATATAATTATAATGACGTATGGGCTGCTCTAAGTGGCATATCTACAGGAATGTTGATTATTATTGGTGTAGTAGTCCCGATTTGTCAAATATTTGATATAGTTACATGCTTCACATTCCCAGAAAAAATCATTATTGAGGAATTAAAAGAGATTTATGCAAGTTTTAATCAATAGCACAACATATACATACAATATATAGAATGATAGCACGAGAATAAACACTATATATTGATGCAGAAAGCGGTTGAAATTCTTATTTCATAGGGTAAGTTTGGAGGAGGTGAATATTTAAAATTGAGTTTTAAAGTGATAGATAAAGAGACAAAGGATATGCTAAATACTATCATTGGTAAACACTATAATTTAGAAGTAATGAAAGATAAAAATTGCGTATGTGCTATCAAAATGACACCAAGCGATTTACAAGATGCTCATTTGGTAAAGTACAATAATGTAAAACTAATGAATGTTAATGGACTTGGAATCGGATATGCACATTTTCTTACTGAAAATCGAGAGTATTTATTACTTCCTTGGTGCTATATCGTTTCAATGATTCCAAGTGGGAATGAGGATTGAGGTGATAATATGATTACAGAAACAAATAATACTAAAAATTGTCGGACTTGCAATAAGTCAAATGTATGCAAATATTCTGATAGAGTTTTAGAACAGACAGAAAAATTAATTGATGACGTTTCAAAATGGAATTTACCTTTATCTGTAAATATTAATTGCAGAGAATGGGCAGATAGAAAAACCAGTACATTGAGATAAGGAGAATAATAATAATATGGGATTAAACTGTAATCCATTAGGCAAAATGAGAAGTATCACAAAAAAGTTAGAGAACAAGTTAGCAGAGGAAGCAAAGTTGCAGAAAGAGAAAAAGAATAATAAGAAAAATAAGAATAAATGACACTAATTTTTCAGAACAGTAAAAATGAAGAAAGAGTAATTGCCAACCCATCAAATGTAGAAGAGGTAAGTAAGGAAATAAAAAAGTTTGTGGACGATCACAATTTTAAAAGTTATTACACAAGAGTCTGGGAAGAAAATGGGCGCATAAAATTTGATGTAGGAAGTAATACAGAGTTTTTCTATCTCGAAGGAATAGCATTTGAAGAATATCAAAAGGTAGCGCAATAACAAGTAAACAATTCACACGATTATTCATAGACAATTCCAATAATTACAACTGAACAGTTATATCCGTTTTGGGTGGTGAACAGCATACCCTTGGCTTAAATTACGCAAAAATTCAGTTCAAACAAGTCATAAACCACTGATGACATAGATTTTATATAGATTTAATCTCTATGTTCCAGTCTGAAAAGGCTGTTGAAGTTATATATGATGTGAAAATATTTTAAGAATTTTATTTTACAGGAGGACATTTAACTTGGCAAAAAGCAAAGAAAGAAAGGCTCTGAAGAAGGGCAAAGCAGCGTTTACATTGATTGGAAAAGCAAAGGTTACTGATAAGACATTTAATCTGGATAATTCCTATGATTCTGGATGGACTGATAATCAGATGTATCTTGGCGTAGATTGTGGCAATGGCAATATGGTATATGGTGAGATGCGTGGTGGCTTCTTCCCTGATGATGACAATATCCTTAAAGGATTTAGTAAGGACGAAAAAGATAATGAGGGAAAGAGTAAACAGGTAGAAATTGCTTGGGAAGATAGATTTGATGAAGAATTGTTAGATACTATCGCTGATACATCATTTATTAAAGTTGGTGTTGAAAAGGATGTTAAGGGCAAGACTGTTTATAAGAAATTCCTAAGTGCATATGATGCTGTTGAATATCTGAATGAACATCTTAAAGATGGAATGATTGTAAATATAAAGGGTGATATCGGATATAGCGAATATGAAGATAATGTAACCGTTAAGAAGGAAATCACATCAATCGTATTGTCCAAAGTAGAAGATGAAACAGATTTTAAGGCTACTTTTACACAAACAATCTTACTTGGATTTGACAGCATTGGTAAGAAAGATCCAGAAAAAAATACGATTGCTCTAAATGCCTATGTTGTTGATTATGTTGGCAAGCCTAAGATTAATGGTAAGAAAGTAGAAATTAAGAAGAACATTACTTATCCAAAGACATTTGAAGTTGCCATCAATGATAATCCTGAAATTACTGCAAAGATGTTACAGAAGTTCTTCAAAGTAAAGAAAAAGGGTAGTATTAATGTCTTGACAGTAATGGGTAATTTGATTGAGGGTGCTGCCATTGTAAATATCACTGATGATGATATTCCAGATGATATCAAGGAATTGATTGAAATGGGATTGTATTCTGAAGAAGAAGCAAAGGCTAAGTGTGCTGTCGGTGGTAATAATCGTGAACGCAGAATGGTTGTTCTCAAGCCTGATATTACATATGTTGGACAGGATGATGAAAGAAAGCCTACGGTTGCTTTTGAGGAAGCAAAGTACGAAGATACAGATTTGTATTTCTATGAACAGGCTCTTAATGATGCTGGTGTAGAAGTGAATGATACAGATGATGGTGGATCTGATTCTGATGAAGTATCAGAAGAAGATGATTTACTTGCAATGTTAGATAATATGTAATTCAGGAGGTAGAAAGATAAATGGCATTTAGACAGGCAAAGGCAGCAAAAATAGGTGGTAAGTTTTTAAGTTATGGTGAGTCTGGAAGTGGCAAGTCCACTTTCCAGCTTACATTTCCCAAAGTAGCATGTATCGACTCAGAGACAGGTATTGCCCATTATGAAGGAAAAGACATTTTTATCAATAATGGGAATACATACAATAATTTAGTTATGGTAGATAATACTTCTGATCTTGATGAATTAGAGACTGATTTGGACGCATTTATTAGCGGCGAATATGATGGGAGTATTTCAACTCTGTCAATTGACTCAGAAACAAAATTTTATAACACTATGCAGATAGGGGCAACAGAGGTAGAAGAGAGGCGTGCCAGAAAGAAGGGTGGAGATGTTGATGATGCTGGTATCAGTGTAAAGCAGTGGGGACGTATCAAGATTATTAACATGAAACTTCAGCAAGCAAAGATTGATCTTTCTTCAAAAGGTACACACATTGTATCTGTTGCGCAGGAAGTAGAAATCAAAGACGATGAAGGCAAAAAGACGATTGGTTATAAGCCTGATATGCACAAGTCTGTAAAGTTTGATTATGATACAATTCTTCGACACTACACAAAGAAAGATAAAGATGGAAATGTATCGTTCTGGGCAGAAGTTATCAAGGATAGGACTGGTGTAACAAAGGTAGGAGAACAGATTGAAAATCCTTGCTTTGATATTTGGAAAAACTACTACGAGGCAATGAATGGTCTTGAAACAAATAAAACATCATATAAAAATGATTTGAAAACTTCAACTGAATCAATGGTAGATAAGGCTGATAAGGCAGAAGCACTTGCTAATGAGTGGAAAGACATGATGAAACAGCTTAAAGAAGATAAGAATATGGATGCAATCAGTAAGATTAATGCTTTAATCAAAGAGAAAAAGATTGATGTTAAGAAGATTGAATTGCAGACCGTTGAGGATCTGACAGAATTGATTGATTTCACAAAGTTGCAGTTAGCATAATGCTTATAAAATATATTTGCTCTGGTGTATGTTTTATGCCAGGGCAAATAGATTAGAGGTGATAATTTGGCTCGTGCAAAGAAAGAACCTAAAAACAAAGATTGGGTTGAATTATGCGAATATGTAAAGAAAGAAATTTTGCAATATGATGACAATATGAAGATTCCTACATATCTTGTTTTGAAACTTCAAGGATTAAAAAAAGGTCAGCATATTGCAAATAATAATATAGAGACTAACGCTTGCTATGACGATTATACATTATTGTGTGCGTTTAAGATATGCAAAAGAAAAATCATAGATTATATCTCAAAAAACGAAATCAAAATAAAAGACGAAAATCATAAAATCAATCTGATCGTTAAGATGGTTGAACCAGAAATAAATGATGTGTATATCAGATTACAACAGGCAAAAAAGAAAGAAGAAAAAATACAGAATGATTCCTTTGAAAACCAGTTCAATCAGGGAGCAGATTATTCAAAGAGAACAAAAGATGTGAATGATAGATTAAAAAACTTATGGTAGGTGAATATATGCCAAAAGTAGAAGAGTTAACGGATAGAATATTTGAAAAATTAAAAGTTATTGAAAGAACCAATAATGATAAGAACGGAAAAGCATGTTGGGTTTGTCAGTGTGAATGCGGAAATATTGTTATTGTTAGAGGAAGTGATTTAAAAAGAAAACATACAACATCATGTGGCTGTAGACAAAAAAGCATTGTCTCAAATATAGGTTTAAATAATAAAAAATATAACACTTATGATTTGTCTGGCGAATATGGTATTGGTTATACATCAAAAGGAGAAGAATTTTATTTTGACTTAGAAGATTATGAAAAGATAAAAGATTATTGCTGGTCTAAAGATAACCAGAATGGATACATATCAGCAAAAGATAAAAACAACAGAATTATCAAAATGCACAGATTAGTTATGAATTGTATGAATGAGGATTTAGATGTTGATCATATTAAGCATAAAACATTTGATAATAGAAAATCAGAATTAAGGGTTATTAAAAGAAGTCATAACTGTATGAACCATAAGATTAGATATGATAATAAGACAGGTGTTTCTGGTATATATTATGATGAAAATTATAATAAATATCTTGTGACTATTGGTGTAAATAATCAAAGTATTTACTTGGGATGTTTTAATGATTTTGATAAAGCGGTTAAAGTAAGAAAAGAAGCGGAGGAAAAATATTTCGGAAAATATTCCTATGATAATAGTATGAAAGGGGAAATTAATGGCTAAAAAAACAATTACTCCTTTCCAGCAAGAATTAATAGATACAGTCAAAAAAATTTCTGAGTATAAATTAAGCTGTGAAGCAAATATTACAGCTATCATATATTTGCGTCCAGAATTATTATATGAAACAGATTTAGAATTATCTGAATTAAGCAATAATACTTGGAGAGTTTATTGGGCTATAGCAAGCGACATTATAAAAAAAGAAAACAAAAAAGTATTAGATGATATGACTATAGGATTCTATTTAGAGAAACATCCTAAGTTGAAAGCAAAGTACGATGAATATGGTGGATATGAAACTATTGAAAAAGCTGGTGCGTATGTCAAGGTAGAAAACTTAGAAGGATATATAGGTGAATTGCGAAAATGGAATTCGCTTATGAAAATGGCAAAGAATATCTATTCATTTAAAGATAATTTGAGTAATTATTGTGATATGTCCTCAGAAGATATTTACAATGAACAAGAAGCGATTCTGAATCATATTTTTATCAATGCGGATGAGGAAACAAAATCTTATTCAATAGATGATGGCATAGATGAACTTATTGATGAGTTAAATCGTGGTATGGCTGTTGGCCTTCCATATAATGATATGCCACTTCTAAATAAGGAAACTGGTGGACAATTAACTGGGAATGTTACTCTGATTGGTGGCTTGTCTAATATGGGTAAGACAACACTGGCAAGGTCTTTATGCATCCCTACAACAATTAAGAATGGCGACAAACTGGTAATTATTTTGAATGAAGAAGGTACTAAGAAATGGCAGAGAGAGTTATTAGTTTGGGTAGCCAACAATATTTATAAGTTTGATTTGCAAAAGTTTGTTGTCAGAGATGGTAAGTACAGTGATGAAGTAATGGAAATGCTTAGAAAATGCGCTGATTGGATTAAGACAAAAGCGAGTGATAATACAATTACACTGATTCCGTTTAATAAATATCGTACTGATAAGGCAATAAAAGTAATAAAAAAATATGCAAGTCTTGGAGTTAAGTATTTTATCCTTGATACGTTTAAGGCAGACTCAGGAAGCAGAAATGATAAAATGTGGCTTGAGATGCAACAGGCAATGGTTGATATTTACGATACTGTAAAAACCGATGGTGGTAAAGACGTACATATTGTAATTACATTTCAGTTAGCAAAATCATCAGCAAGACAGAGATTTTATAGTCAGGATAATATTGGACAGGCGAAAAATATTATAGATGTTGCAAGCACTTGTATTATGATTCGTGATATTTTTGATGATGAATACACAGGTGAAAAAAATGCTTTGAAAGTATATCGGTTAGAAGGCAAGAATGGCAAATCAAAAATTCCTGTTAATTTGGATCATGAAAAGCATTACCAGCTATTATTCATTGTAAAAAATAGAGAAGGTGTTGCGAATAGTGTACAAATTGTAGTGGAACATGATATGAGTAGAAATTTGTTAAAAGAAGTTGGTTTTACTTCTGTACCAGTAGATTTTTAGAAGAAAGGCGGTGAGCGTACATTAATGCAGATGACCTAAAAGAGTACATAATAGAAAATGATTGTGTGTTTACAATTCTTGAATCTTTGGGATGTCATGATATTAAAGAGTATCAAGGTGAATGGCGAGCCGCCTTGCCAGAAGGAACAAATAGAACTGCTGTATGTGTAAAGAAAAATAATTTATCATCTGCTATCCGATGTGCGGAAGGAAATAATGTTGGTGATATTTTCACAGTGGTCATGGATATAAAAAATTTATCGTTTGGTAAGGCAAATAAATATATCCATAAATTATTGGGTTTAAATTACACATACAAAAGCAGTAATAAAGAAGAAAATAAGAATGATCCGTTGCAAATCTTCAAAAAGGTAAAGCGAAAACGGCATACACTTGATAAAGACATTCCGATATATGATGATTCCTGCATGAAAGAATATGTTGATTTACCTTATATTGGTTGGATAAGAGAAGGTGTAATGCCGTTTGCTTGTAAGAGATTTAATATTGGATATTCATATGATAGAAAAAGGATTGTCATACCTGAACGTAAATGGGATGGAGATGATAACGAATACATAGGAGTTAGCGGAAGAACTATCATAGAAAATTATGAAATGTTAGACATTCCAAAATTCTTTAAATTATCAAACACATATCCTCGTAGCGAAAACATTTATGGATTGAATGAGAATTATAAAACAATTCAAGAAGCTGGATATGTAGTCTGTTTGGAAGCACAAAAATCTGTCTTAAAAAGATATTCAAGAAAAGATGGGACTGCAACTGCAATAGGAAAGTGTGAATTTTCCCCAGAACAAGTAAAGATTTTGATTAGTTTGAATGTTGAAATTATCATAGCTCTTGATGAGGGTATAGATATTAACTTAATTAGAAAAGAGTGTGATAAATTTTATCCGATCAGAAAAGTGTCAAAGTGTCTTATATGTATGATAGATGGGGATTGATTAAAGAAGGCAGTAAGGATAGTCCGGCAGATATGCCAAATAAGATATATGAATTTATGCTGAAACATAGAACAATATATGATGAAAAGGAAAGGAGATTGTTGAAGGATTGGCAAGAAAAACAAAGGAAGAGTTAAAAGAAATTTGCAAGCAGTTAAATGTAGATACTCTTGATAGCTGGAGCAAATATCATTGCTGTGTTCAGGACTGGTGGGAAGCCTTTCTGAAATATGTGCTACATGAAAAAGAAGATAGAACAAATGGCATTTATGCTGTATCAGGTGGATATTGCCACGATATTATAGAGAAATTTTATAAAGATGAAATTAAATATGAAGATATGATTGATTCATACGAAGATTCACTTCTGACAATGAATATTGCAGAACTTAAATATGATAGAAATGACTCTGAAAAGAATGAAAAAATTGCAAATAAATATGAAAATTGCATCCGTCATTTCTTTAAGAATCACGATGTAATAAAGCAGCCACATAGGATTGAACATTTTATAACCATTAGAATTAGCGAAGATATTGTCTTACAGGGATATATTGATTTTTTGTTTACAGAGAAATATCAAGATGAAGATGGAAATGAAAGAACAAGAATTAGGATTGTTGACTGGAAAACAAGCACAAAATACACAGGTAAGAAGATTGATGAAGAATGCGGACAGTTGGTAATTTATGCTGAAGGTATTCGACAGGCACTAGGCATTCCGTTAGAAGATATTATTTGTGAATGGAATTTTCTAAAGTACGTGACAGTTACTTATGAACAGAAAAATGGCACTCTTAAAGATCGACATATTGAAAGAAACAGTATTGGAGAGAGTTTGGTAAATACGGCAAAGATGTGGTTAAAGCATTTTGGCTATGAAGATGATATTGACACATATGTAGATACTATGATTCTGGATAATACAATTGATTGTTTGCCAAAAGAAGTAAGAGAGAAATTTACAATCAGAGATTGTTATGTGGAAGTTTCTTTAACTGAAGAAAAGATTGAAGCGTTAAAAGCAGATATTGTTGATATAATCCATGATTTTAGAAGAAGAGAAGCAGAATATAAAGTTACAAAAGATGAAATGTTATTTTGGCAAGATGTAACGGATACTGATGCTTATAGGCTGGCGACCCTATCAGGGTATTCAAGGAAATTACATAAACCATACGATGCTTATTTGAAAGAGCAAGAAATGTTTCAAAATAATACAGACGATGAAGAAAATGATAATAGTGATAATTCTTCAAATGATGATGACTTACTTTCGTTTTTGGATAGTCTATAAAAAGAGGTGAAAAAAATAAATAGATACGAAAATTATCATAAGCATGATCATGAAAGTAATGTAATGACTTTGGACTGTGTAGTTAAAAATACTGATTATATAGAGAGAAGTTTAGAGTTGGGGTGTCAAAACTATTTTACAACTCAGCATGGATGGGCTGGTAAGTTCTTAGAAGCATATGATTTATGTAAAAAAAATAATCTTAAAATGATTTATGGTGCTGAATTGTATATGGTAAAAGACAGAAAAGAAAAGGATAATTCCAATTACCATATCGTCATCATAGCAAAGAATCAAGATGCTTTCTATGAACTTAATGAAATCATGTCTGAGAGTAATAAAACTGGATTCTACTATAAACCAAGGATTGATATAGAACTTATTAAGAGATTGAATCCAAATAATTTCTTTATAACATCTGCTTGTGTAGGAGGAATACTTAGACCAAGTGATGATATGAAAATCTTATTTGAAACTGTATATGGACATTTTGGTAAAAATTTTTATTTGGAAGTCCAGAACCATCCGTTTGATATACAGATTAATCATAACAGAAATATGCTGATGTTGAAACAACACTATAATATGCAACTTATCCATGCAAATGATAGCCACTATATATATCCTAAACAAGCAAAGGACAGAGTAAAATTCTTGAAAGGCAAAGGAATTAACTATGGTGATGAAGATAGTTTTGTATTGGATTTTCCAGATTATGATACGATTGTAGAACGGTATAAAAAACAAGGGTTATTATCAGATTGGCAGGTTAAAGAGGCATTAGACAACACATTAATTTTTGATGAATGTGAAGAATTATATTTTGATAAAGAGATTAAAATGCCAACTATTTATCCAGGCTTTACACAGGAACAGAAAGATAAAGAACTGTCAAAACATCTCGTAGAAAAGTGGAATCAAGAAAAAAAACATATTGATAAATCACGTTGGAAAGAGTATCAGGATGGTATTGCTTTTGAATATAAGATTGTAAAAGATACACAAATGGCTGATTATTTCCTCTTCAATGAAAAGATGGTTGAACTTGCAAAAGAGAAATATGGTGGTGTTTTATCTCGTACTGGAAGGGGATCTGCTGTTTCATTTTATATCAATAAATTACTTGGATTTACTGAAATAGATAGGTTTACTGCTCCTGTACCATTATATCCTACAAGATTTATGAGTATAGCAAGGATATTAGAAACCAAATCATTACCAGATATAGATCAGAATTGGGCAGACGTATCAGCACCGATTGCAGCATCAAAAGAATTGCTTGGTGAAGATGGCATTTATTATATGTATGCTTTAGGAACTATGAAAGAGTCATCTGCTTTTAGAAATCTTTGCAGGGCATATGATATTCCAATGGATGATTATAATGAAGTCGGCAAGAATTTAGACGCTCTTAGGACAGATAAAAAGTGGAAACCTATTATAGATGAGGCACAAAAATATATAGGAACTATTGAAAGTATTTCTCCAAGTCCATGCAGTTTTGTATTATCCAATAAACCATTATCAAAAGAATTAGGTTTAATTCGTGTTGGAAATGAATTGTGTGCCTGTATAGATGGTTATACATCTGATGTTTGGAAGTTTCTTAAAAATGACTATTTGACGGTAAAAGTATGGAAGATAATTTCTGATTTTTACAAGATGATTGGTCAACCAATTCCAAATATCAGAGAATTATTAGAGAGATTAGATGATAAAACTTGGAAGTTGTATGAAGATGGAATGACCGCAACATTAAATCAGGCTGATACAGATATATCAACAAATATGCTGAAGAGGTATAAACCAAAGACAGATGCAGAAATGAGTGCATTTGTGGCAGCAATTAGACCTGGATTTGCAAGCCTTGTAAATACTTTCCTTGATAGAGAACCATATAGTACAGGCGTATCAGAAATTGATGATATTCTTCTGCCCAGTTATCATTTTATGCTCTATCAGGAATCAATCATGGCTTTCTTAGTATGGTGTGGAATGAAAGAGGATCATACTTACGATATTATCAAGAAAATCAGTAAGAAGAAATTTACACCAGAAGCAAAAGAGGAACTAAGACAAGAACTGATAGCAGGATATAAAAATAATCTTGGAACAGAAGACGGCTTTGATGAAGTATGGCAGGTTGTTGATGATGCGGCAAGATACAGCTTTAACGCTGCTCATGCAGTTTCGGTAGCTTATGACAGCATCTACGGTGCAGAAGCAAAAAAACATCATCCGCTTGAATATTTCAC
>OFHB01001126.1_pt1 | contig 15919 bp, 9 predicted proteins | sample 1521881 | NCBI WGS metagenome assembly OFHB01 (sample SAMEA3504090, study PRJEB24116) | mouse gut metagenome | biome: mouse gut; feature: mouse-associated habitat; material: faeces | place: Denmark | collected 2011
GCGCGGCGTGGTTTTCCGGCAACCATAAGCTGACCCCGCCCATGACCTTCCAGGCCTCCGGGGACTGGAACCGGGAAAATAATCTCTCCGCCCAGTGGTATGCCTGCAGCAGCTACCGAATTGGCTTCCTGGGGGAAAAAGGCCGGCTGCGGATCCGGGATCTCTTCCTGTACCGCCAGGAATACCCCTCCAGGTATCTGGACAGGCCCATGGACAACATCAAGAGCAATTTTGACGCCCTTCCCCTGCTGTTCCCTCAGATATGGATCTCCAGGGAAAAAGGCGGCTCCCAGGTGTCCGGTCCGGGCAAAGACAGGCCTTTCATCCGTCTCCTGGACGAAAACGGAGCTGAGCCCCAGGGCACTGTCTCCTATGACGCACCGGACGATGTGACGGCCCGGGCCATACTTCAGGATCGGGAGACAGAGCGGACGCTGGCTGTCTTTACCATGAAGCCCGGCCAGGTGCTTCTGGAAGGAGAATTCCGCCTGTGCTTCGACACCCTTCCGGTGTTCCGGTCCTGCAGCCAGGGAGAGATCCTGTTGAAGCATGAGGGATTCTCCTACAGTTTTCAGATTCTTCAGGGCTCTGTAAGCCGCGCGGGACAGGATGGGCTGGTCATCGCCCCCCGGCAGGGTAGGATCTCCTTAAAACTTGGGGACCTCCTGGAGCGTAAAGACATTTTTATGGCAGAAAAGGAAGAGGCTCTGAGCGGGACGGCAGAGGTAAAATCCAAAGGGGACACCGACGCGGAAACAGGCAGCCCCACCGTACAGACAATCCCCGTCCCGCCCCTGCCTCCGCAGATGGAGCCCGGCTCCTGCATCTTCCCCTCCGGCTCCCAGGGAGTGGTACGGCTTCACGCCCAGGAACCAGGGGAAATCCGCTATACCCTGGACGGCACCGATCCCAGAGAGGACTCCCCTCTCTACACAGAGCCTCTGAAACTGTGCCGGGACACGGAGATCCGCGCAAAACTTTTCCCCGCCTCGGGCCTCTGCAGCGAGACTCAGGCCGGAGAATACCGTTTCGGCCTCCAGGGCGTCACCCTCACAAGCAGCACCAGGTTTGACCCAAGACTTGTATTCCATGGCAAGGGCATCACAGATCTTCTGGAACCCCAGCGAGGATCCCTGGACTACCTGGACGGCAGATGGCGGGGAACACTGCAGGATCTGGAAGTCTGCGGACAGCTGCCGGAAGTGACACCGGTGGGAACCATCACCATTGGATTTTTATCCCACCACCGGTCAGGTATTATCTTTCCGGAATCCCTGCAGCTGTACACCGGTCCGGACCCGGATCACCTGACGCTGACGGCGGAGACCGCCATCCCCTGCCGCCCCTGTGCCAGGGAGATTGCCAGGCAGGATTTCTCCCTTCCGGTTCACAGACCCATAGGCTGCTTTGTGCTGAAGGCCCACAGGTATGAAAGGATGCCCCAGTGGTGCTGTTACAGGGGAGCGAAAAGTGTCTTCACCATGGCGGACAACATCATTGTCTCCCCGGACGAGCATGCCCCTGCCGGAATATAAGAAACTGTTGCTGAATCCTACATACAGCCTTGCAATTTCGTCTCAAAACGAGTAGAATTAGTAGGAATCCGCACATTGTGCAAAAAACTACATAAAGAAATGAGGTCGTATCATGAAAAACATTCAAAACAAGTGGATCCGCGCCGCCATCCCGGCGCTGCTGCTCCACTGCAGCATTGGTACAGTGTACTGCTGGTCACTGGTCAGTGATGCCATCGCCACCGAGCTTGGCACCCAGAAATCTGTGGTTGAATGGGCTTTCAGCCTGGCAATCTTTTTCCTGGGTATGTCCGCCGCTTTCCTGGGGCCCTTTGTGGAAAAGGATATCCACAGGTCCTCCCTGGTGGCAGCAATCTGTTTCTCCGCAGGTATGGCGGGAACCGGATTCTTTATCTCCCAGAAATCCATCGTGGGAATCTTTATCTCCTACGGTGTCATCATGGGAATCGGTCTGGGAACAGGATATCTCTCCCCGGTCAAGACACTGATGCTCTGGTTCAGTGAGCAGAAGGGCCTGGCCACAGGACTGGCCGTAGCCGGATTTGGACTGGCCAAGGTAATTGCCAGCCCTCTGATGGAGTTCCTGCAGTCTAAAGTGGGCATTGTCAACATGTTCTATGTGCTTGCTGTGATCTACTTTGTGCTCATGTTCCTGGGCCACCTGCTTCTGGCCAAACCCCAGGGCTGGGTGGAGACCCACGAGAAGAGCTCCGAGAGTGTTGTCAGCATCTTCAAGAACAAGACCTTCCTGGGTATCTGGCTTATGTTCTACATCAACATCACCTGCGGCCTGGCGCTGATCTCCCAGGAGAAGATGATCGTGAAGTGCATCGGCCTGGCCGGCGCGGCAGGCATCATCTCCACCGTATCCGCCATCTTCAACGCTGGCGGCCGCCTTGGCTTCTCCGCCTGGGCAGACACCATGAAGGACAGGAACACCATCTATAAGCTGATATTCATCCTGTCCATCGCATTCACGGCGATCACGATCGTCACCGGCGGCATCAAGAACGGCGAGGGCAACATGGCTCTGGTGGTTCTGGTCCTGGGACTGATATTTGTAGTCAACGCTGGCTACGGCGGCGGCTTCTCCAACGTGCCCACGCTGCTCTCCGACCATTACGGGATGGGCAATATCAGCGCCATCCACGGACTGACCCTTTCCGCATGGGCGATTGCCGGGCTCACCGGCAACCAGATGGCCAACTGGATCGTGGACCACACCGGCGAGTTCATGGAAGTGCACGGCGTCAGCGTCAATCCCGCCGGATACCAGAACGTGCTGTATGTCACCATTGTGCTGTATATCCTGGCGCTGCTGATCAGCTTCTTCCTGGTACGCCCTCCGAAGGAAGCGAACACAAAATAACGTTAAAAAGCCCCTGTGTCCGGTCTGCGTGCCCGGATACAGGGGTTTTTTCAGGCTGTGGCAAGGCAGTCCTCGTACCGCTTCCCCGCCTTGCGCCAGTTGATCAGGCCGAACCAGCCCTCCACATAGTCGGCGCGCCTGTTCTGGTATTGGAGATAGTAGGCATGCTCCCACACGTCTATCAACAGGATGGGGACATATTTCTCCAAATCCGGCACATCCTGGTTGGCGGTCTGCACAATGGACAGCTTTCCGTCCCTGTCGGACACCAGCCAGGCCCAGCCGGAGCCGAACTTGCTCACCGCCGCCTGCTTCATCTGCTCCTTCCACTGTCTGTAGGAGCCGAAATCCCTGTCGATGGCCTCCGCCAGGGCCCCCGAGGGCTCCTGTCCCACGGCCCCTTTCATGGAGTCGAAATACATCTCATGGTTGTAAACCCCGCCGCCATTGTTGCGCACTGCCGTCTGTATGGCATCCGGCAGCCCGCTGATATCCGACAGCAGCTCCACCAGGCTCTTCTTCTGCTGCTCCGGATAATCCGCCAGCGCATTGTTCAGGTTGTCCACATAGGTCTTGTAATGCTTGTCGTGGTGGAACGTCAGCGTCTCCTCGTCCAGCACAGGGACCAGGGCATCATACTCATAGGGCAAAGGACGGACTACAAAAGGATAGGTTTCCGCTTTCATATATTACCTCACAATCTGCCATTCAGGCATTTTTCAGGGGGCTCTGCCGCTCCGCGGGAACAGTTCGGCCCGGAAAGTTAACAGTTCTCTGAAAAGTATATGTAAATTTATCCCAATTATACAGCATGCCGCCTGAAATTGCGTTTCATTTTTCCCGGAGGTCCCCGTCTTCGGGCACCGGCAGGCTGCTGTGCTCCCTTCGGTAAGAGGAGGGGGATGTCCCGCACTCTTTCCTGAAAAAGCCGGAAAAATGCCGGTAGTCCATGAATCCCAGGTAATCCGAGATCTCCTGTATGGACATCACCGTGCGCTCCAGCAGGGACTGAGAGAGAGCCAGCCGCAGCTTCAGGTAATAGCGGTAAGGCGTGATGGAATAGGTCTCCTTGAACAGATGGATGGCCCTGGAGCGGGACAGCGGGACGCATTCGGCTATGTCATCGATGGTCAGGGGACGGGACGCGTTCTGCTCGATAAAGTTCCTCATGGTAAGGGCCCTGGACTGACAGGAGGCCTCACTGCCCAGGAAGCCGGACAACGCCTGGATATACCGGTGCAGAAGGAGCTCCAGCTCACTGCCTGAGCGGACCGGCTCTTTTTCGATGGCATGCAGGATGGCATAGAGGTAGCTTTCGTCACCAAAGGCTGCTATCTTCAGGACATTGCCCAGTTGGTAGTCGGAAAGCAGATGGCCCACCAGGCTGCCGCCTACATTGAACCACACTTTTGTCCAGGGATCCTTGCTGTCCGCATAGTAGTGATGGCTCCTGCCTGGCTGGAGAATGTAGGCGTCCCCTGCAGTGACGGTGACGCTCTCTTTGTCCTGGCGGACATGGCCGGTGCCGGAGAGGACGTATTCGAACACGTAGCAGTCCGCCCGGGGACGATAGATTTCATAGGAGGGGTCGGGGTAGGTGACGCCTGCCAGGCCGGGGACAAAGCAGGCGGAGGCCTGTCCGGTGTAGATGGCGTACTCTTCTCTTTTCCCCTGGTGGCAGATTTGCTGTCCGTCGGACATGATATATTTCTCCTGTTCCGGCTGTGCATCTCTTCCGCCCAGCGCCCGGCCATAGGTAGATATTTCCGGTCACAGGCAGAAATTTGCACGGCAAGTTTTTGCGGCAATCCCTAAATGGGCTGTCGGCTTTTCCTGACCGGTTCATTATATCACATTCCTTTTCCATTTGCCACACAAATCAGACAGCGGGGATGCGGGAACGCCTTTTTTCTGATAGGCGGCATCCGGCAGCACTATTTTGTACATTTCCGCAATTAATTTCCATGGGAAAGATGACGCTGCGGGTTTATACTGGTTCTTGAAGCAGATGACCGGCCGGACAGACGATATGCCGGCAGAATCATAGAAAACGGACATGGATAGCAAAAAGGAGGTTCACAATGGCAAATGTAGCGAGACTGGAGCATCCGAAGCCCCAGATGCAGCGGGCGGACTGGCAGAACCTGAACGGCGAATGGGATTTCGCCTTCGACTTCGGCCGCAGCGGCGTAGACCGGAGGTTTTATGAGAGAGACGGGCTGGACCGGAAGATTCAGGTCCCCTTCTGCCCGGAGAGCGAACTGAGCGGTATCGGGTACAAGGATTTCATCCCGGCAGTGTGGTACCAGAAAAAGGTGGAACTGACCGCCGGGCAGTTAAAGGGAATCGTGCGCCTGCACTTCGGCGCGGTGGATTACGAGTGCCATCTCTGGGTAAACGGGCAGAAGGCCGGGAGCCACAAGGGCGGATATGTCTCTTTCTCCTTTGACATCACCCAATATGCCAGAGAGGGGGAGAACGTGCTGACCCTGTATGTGGCGGACGACAACCGCAGCGGCGCGCAGTGCAAGGGAAAACAGTGCGGCAACTACTACTCCGGCGGCTGCGATTACACCCGGACCACGGGAATCTGGCAGACCGTATGGCTGGAGTTCCTCCCCAAGGCCCATATCGAAAAGGTGTTTTATTATCCCAACATCGCGGAGGGCTTCCTGACCATCCACGCAGTGACCCAGGGAACGGGAACTCTGTGCGCCGAAGCCCTTTATGAAGGCAAAGTCTGCGGCAAGGCACAGGTACAGGCTGTGGCGGGGAACGCTGTCCTGAAACTGCCGCTGTCCGAGCTGCACCTCTGGGAAGCGGGCGCCGGAAGGCTGTATGACCTGAAGCTTTCCTTCGAGGAAGACAGGGTGGACAGCTATTTCGGCATGCGGGAAATCCGGCTGGACGGGGAGCGCTTCCTGATCAACGGCAAGTCCGTGTTCCAGCGGCTGGTGCTGGACCAGGGCTTCTATCCGGACGGCATCTACACGGCCCCTTCCGACCAGGCGCTGCAGCGGGACATCCGGCTTTCCATGGAGGCGGGCTTCAACGGCGCCAGGCTCCACCAGAAGATATTCGAGGAGCGTTTCCTCTACCACTGCGACCGGATGGGTTATCTGGTGTGGGGGGAGCAGGGAAACTGGGGACTGGATCTCAGCAGGCCAGATGGTCTGAAATGCTTCCTGCCGGAGTGGATGGAGGCCCTGGACCGGGACTTCAACCATCCCGCCATCGTGGGCTGGTGCCCCTTCAATGAGACCTGGGACTACGAGGGGCGCAGGCAGGACAATGATCTGCTGGCCATGGTCTACCGGATGACGAAGCTTTTCGACACCACCAGGCCCTGCATCGACACCAGCGGCAACTACCATGTGGTGACGGACATCTACGACATGCACGACTATGAGCAGGATCCGGCCGTGTTCGCCGCCACCTATGAGGAATTCGCAAAGGGAGGCCCCCTGACGGACCGCATGGCGGACAGGCAGACTCCTGTGCCGGGCATTCCCGTGTTCATCAGCGAGTACGGCGGAATCAAATGGGACGTGGAAGGGAGCCTGGCGGACAGCTGGGGCTACGGGGACGGGCCGAAGACAGAGGAAGAATACATCGCCCGCTATCGTGGCCTGACGGATGCCCTGCTGGACAATCCCCACATGTTCGGGTTCTGCTATACCCAGCTTTACGATGTGGAGCAGGAGGTCAACGGGCTGTATACCTATGACAGGAAGCCCAAGATGGACATGGAAATCTTCCGGAAAATCAACAGCAGGAAGGCGGCCATCGAAGATTGAAGGAATTTGAGTTCCATTTTCGGATTCCATGCTGACAATTTTCGTCCAATCTGTTATAATATGTCTTATCAGAAGCATGCTTTTCGCTTCTGATAAAAGGCACGTCTTGTGCGCCGCATTCAAGTCTCCTTACCCGGGGCAGGGAACGGCCGGGTAAGGATATTTTTTAAGGAGGTGAAAGCCATGACGAACAATGAACTGCTACTTGCCATATCCGATCTGCTGGATGTAAAGCTGAAAGCAGAGATGCAGTCCCTGAAGAACGAGCTGCATGAAGAGATTCGGGCTGTGAGAGATGAACTGCACGCTGAGATTCAGGCCGTAAAGAATGAACTGCACACGGAAATTCAGGCTGTGAAAAGCGAGCTGCGCCTTGAGATCCGGGCTGTGAGGGACGACCTGCACGCCGAAATCCAGGCTGTGAGAGATGAGCTGCACGCCGAAATCCAGGCCGTAAGGGATGAACTGCACGCTGAAATCCAGGCCGTAAGGGACGAGCTTTATGCCGAAATCCAGAGCCTGGACGCACGGGTCCGCCTGCTGCAGTTGAATCAGGAGAATGTCATCATGCCCAGGCTGGACAACATCGAGTCCTGCTATACGGCTACCTTCAGGCGATACCAGGATTACGGGGACAAAATGGAGTCCGTCTGCGAAGACGTAGACCTGCTCAAAAAAGTGGTGATGAGCCACTCGGAAAAACTGCAAAAGCTGGCTTGACGCTTTCGAACAGGGCAAAGCCATGCATGTCGGCAATATCTGACCGTCCCGCAATGACTCTGGCTCATTCGCCTGTAAATTCAACTTTTACATAAGAACCCCGTGGCCTGTACGCCGTTATCCTCCGGAATAGTACACCCACAGGTCCTGCCGGTACAGGCCACATCGGGCTGACAATTCCTTAAGACAGCTTTCTTAAAACGACCGCAACAATCCCTGAAGCCCCTCTTCCTCATATATCCGCTTATAATAGGCCACCTCATCCCCGATGAGCCCGTCAATCACCTGCATCCCCAGCAGCTCCACCGGAGCCTTGTCATCCGTCAGGATATAGCCGCCTGCCTGATACTCCTCCAGATGCTCTGCCGTCCGCTCCATCATGGCGTACAGCGCCTCATCCTCCAGCGCCCGGCGCTTTGCCTGGAAGCTCTCCACCATGGCCTTATTGTCCGAAGCGAAGAGCTCCCGGTTGGTGGAGCCGCTCACTTCCACCGTACAGACCTCCCCAAACACGGAGGAAATGGTATCCGCCAGATACTGGTTGATATTGCCCTCGCCGCTGCCCCGCATGTTCATGTTCACCACCATGACGCCGTCCTCCGCCAGATGCTCCTTCACCAGCGTGAAGAATTCCGTCGATGACATCTGGAAGGGAATGGTGATGTCCTGATAGGCGTCCACCATAATCACGTCATATTTTTCCTCCACTGCGTTCAGGAAGGCCCTGCCGTCATAGGTGGTCACGGGCACATCCTCCGGCAGGTGGAAATACTCCCGGGAGAGGGCCGTAATCTTCTCGTCGATCTCCACGCCCTCAATCTCCATGTCTCCATAGTATTTCCTGCACTGTGTGGCATATGTACCGGTGCCCATGCCCAGGATCAATACCCTGCAGTCCTCCGGCTCCTTTCCCTCCACCATCAGCGGCGCCGCCATGGCATAATCGTAATACATGCCCGTGAGCCCCTGGTCCTTCATATAGATGGACTGGACTCCGAAGAGCACGTTGGTGGAAAGTATGACGCTCCTGTCATTTTCCTTCACCTGGAGATAATTGTAGACCGACTCCCCCTCGTAGGCCAGGTTGCTCTCCCAGAAGGCGAAGCTGTTGGAATGCCCCAGCGCGCAGCACAGCAGATAGCACAGAAGGGCAGCCGCAGCCCTTCCCATCCCCCGGATGCCCTTCTTTCCCGCCGCGCTGGCAAAGTAGGCAATGGCCAGAGCCAGCAGTATCCCTGCAAAGATCAGGAAGGTGACGGAGGTCCCCACGGAAGGGATGGTGACGAAGGTGGGCACAAAGGTGCCTATGATGCTGCCGATGGTGTTGAAGGCCCCCAGGTTCCCCACCACTTTCCCGCTCTCCTCCAGATTGCCCACCGTATATTTCGCCAGAGAGGGCGTCACCGTGCCCAGCAAAAACAGCGGGAACACAAAGACTGCCATACAGGCCGCAAAGGCCGCCACGATGAGGAAATTTGCGCTCACGGAGAAGATCAGCAGCGCCGAAATCCCCAGTATGATGTACTTCCCCACCACGGGGATGGCCGCAATCCACACTGCCGCTATCAGCATCCTTGTGTAGAGCTTCCCCGGGTCCGGATTCTTGTCCGCGCTGCGCCCGCCGTAGATGTTCCCCAGCGCCATGGCGATCATGATGGTGCCGATGATGATTGTCCACACAATCTGGGAGGAGCTGAAATAGGGGGCAAGCAGCCTGCTGGCCCCCAGCTCCACCGCCATCACGGACATGCCGGCGAAAAACTCCGTCAGGTACAGAAATACCCGATTCTTCAATATTTTAGGTGCATTGGTCATGCTCATCTTTTATTCTCCCTTGGCTTGCTTTTCCCCCTGCCCCTCATGATACGGAACCTTCCTCGAAATCCCGGCCACTGGATTCGCCATGCGTCAATCTTCCATGGCCATATACTCCTGCGTTCAAGCTTGCCGCATATTCCCGATGGAAAAAGCTTCCTATGGCAAACATTAATGACCCCCCACATCAATCACAGTCGGGCATCATTCACAGCCGCGCCACATCCACCAGCGTCAGCTCCTGTCCCGCGTTCTCCAGACTTGTCACCAGAGCCCTGGCAGTGTCCAGGGAGGTCAGGCAGTTGACGCCTGTCTCGATGGCCGTCCGGCGGATCAGGAAGCCGTCCCGGGACTTGTCCCGCCCCTGGGTGGGGGTGTCGATTACCAGGTCGATGCGGTGCCCCAGAATCAAGTCCATCACCGTGGGCGATTCCTGGGAAATCTTGTTCACCTTCCTGGCCTTAACCCCGGCCTCGTTCAGGGCCGCGGCCGTGCTCCTGGTGGCATAGATGGTATAGCCCAGCTTCGCGAAGCGTCTTCCTATCTCAATGGCCTCTCCCTTGTCCGCGTCCTTCACGGTGATAATCATGTTCTTATGCCTGGGCAGATTCACCCCCGCCCCTAAAAACGCCTTGTACAGCGCCTCATGGAATTCCTTCGCAATCCCCAGGCACTCTCCCGTGGATTTCATCTCCGGCCCCAGGCTGATCTCCGCCCCCCGAATCTTCTCGAAGGAGAACACAGGCATCTTGATGGCATAGTACTGGGCCTCCGGCTGCAGCCCCGGCTCATATCCAAGCTCCCTGATCGTCCTGCCCAGAATCACCTCCGTGGCCAGATCCACGATAGGGATACCCGTCACCTTGCTGATATAAGGCACCGTCCGGGAGGAGCGGGGGTTCACCTCGATGACGTATACGTCTTCTCCGATGGCGATGAACTGGATATTGATAAGTCCCTTTACGTGCAGCGCCTTTGCCAGCCGCCTGGTGTACTCCGCAATCTTGTCCTTCACCAGCTTTCCGATGGTATGGGCGGGGTAGACGGAGATGCTGTCCCCGGAGTGCACGCCCGTGCGCTCGATATGTTCCATGATGCCGGGAATCAGAATGTCCGTGCCATCGCAGACTGCGTCCACCTCGATTTCCTTGCCCTGGAGATATTTGTCCACCAAAATGGGGTGGTCCTGAGCGATGCGGTTGATGATGGCCATGAACTCCTCGATCTCCTGGTCGGAAATGGCGATCTGCATGCCCTGGCCGCCCAGCACATAGGAGGGCCGCACCAGCACAGGATAGCCCAGGCGGTTCGCCACGGCCTTGGCCTCCTCGGCGGTGTACACCGTTCCGCCCGCCGCCCGGGGAATGCCTGTCTCCTCCAGGATTTTGTCGAAAAGCTCCCTGTCCTCTGCGGCGTCCACATCCTCGGCTTTGGTGCCCAAAATGGGCACGCCCATCTTCATCAGGCTCTCCGTGAGCTTGATGGCGGTCTGGCCGCCGAACTGCACCACTGCCCCGTCCGGCTTTTCGATGTCCACGATGGCCCCAACGTCCTCCGGGGTCAGCGGCTCGAAGTAGAGCTTGTCCGCGATGTCGAAGTCCGTGCTCACGGTCTCCGGGTTGTTGTTGATGATGATGGTCTCGTACCCGGCCCTGGAGAAGGCCCAGGTGGCATGGACGGAGCAGTAGTCGAACTCGATGCCCTGGCCGATGCGGATGGGGCCGGAGCCCAGGACCAGGACCTTCTTCCGACGATCCCCGGCCTCCCCATGGAAAGCACCGGCGCCAGTCCCGGAAGGATGTCCGCAATTGGGGCATTCTTCTGTATGAATCGTTTCCGCACCGCAAATCATTTCCGTATTGCAAATCGTTTCCGCACTGCGGAACTTGAAATTATTTAATGAGTCATTTTCGAACTCAATGCTTTCCCCCGCGCTTGCCTCGCACTCTCCGCCATATACGGAATAGTAATAAGGAGTTGACGCAGCGAACTCCGCCGCGCAGGTGTCTACCATTTTGTAGACAGCTTGGATGCCGTTCTCATGGCGCATGGCCCGGATGTCCGCCTGGCTCTTTCCCGTGAGTCTGGCAATCACATTGTCAGGGAACTCTATCCGCTTGGCCTCCCGCAATAAATCCGGAGTCAGCTCCTGTGTCCGCAGGGCCTCCTCCATCTCCACCAGGATTGCAATCTTATCGATGAACCAGATATCTATCATGGTGATATCGTGAATCTCCTCATAGCCGACGCCCTTGCGGACAGCCTCGGCAATCATCCAGATCCGCCTGTCGTCCACCACCTTCAGCCCGGACTTCAGCTCATCCACGCTCAGCCCGCTGAAATCATAGTCCAGAAGACAGTCCACATGCTGCTCCAGGGAGCGGATGGCCTTCATCAGAGCTCCCTCAAAGCTGTCGCAGATTGCCATGACCTCGCCAGTGGCCTTCATCTGGGTGGTCAGCGTGCGCTTGGCCGTGATGAATTTATCGAAGGGAAGCCTGGGAATCTTCACCACGCAGTAATCCAGGGCGGGCTCAAAGCTGGCGTAAGTCTTCCGGGTAATGGCGTTCCTGATCTCGTCCAAAGTATAGCCCAGCGCGATTTTAGCCGCCACCTTGGCGATGGGATAGCCCGTGGCCTTGGAGGCCAGGGCGGAGGAACGGCTCACCCTGGGATTCACCTCGATGACGCAGTACTCAAAGCTGGTGGGATGCAGGGCGAACTGCACGTTGCAGCCTCCGGTAATCTGCAGTTCATTAATGATGTTCAGGGCGGAGGTGCGCAGCATCTGGTATTCCTTGTCGCCCAGGGTCTGGGAGGGAGCGACTACAATGCTGTCTCCCGTATGCACGCCCACCGGGTCGATGTTCTCCATGTTGCAGACCGTGATGCAGTTCCCCGCGCTGTCCCGCATGACCTCGTACTCGATTTCCTTCCAGCCCGCTATGCAGCGCTCGACCAGCACCTGGCCCACCCGGGAGAGACGTAGGCCATTCTCCAGGATCTCCTCCAGCTGCACCTGGTTGTAGGCGATGCCGCCGCCGGAGCCTCCCAGGGTGTAGGCCGGACGCAGCACCACGGGATAGCCGATGGAGCCCACGAATTCCACCCCCTCCTCCACGGTCTCCACCACCTTGGAAGCTGCGCAGGGCTCTCCGATGCGCTCCATCAGGTCTTTGAACTCCTGCCGCCCCTCGGCGTTGCGGATAGTGGCGGCAGTGGTTCCCAGAAGGGTCACGCCGTGGGCCTTCAGGAACCCGGATTCCTCCAGCTCCATCCCCAGATTCAGGCCCGCCTGGCCGCCCAGGGTGGGCAGGATGCTGTCCGGCTTCTCCTTCTCTATGATTTGCTCCAGCACCTGGACGGTGAGGGGTTCGATGTACACCTTGTCCGCGATGTCCCGGTCTGTCATGATGGTGGCGGGGTTGGAGTTCACCAAAATCACCTCCACGCCCTCCTCCTTCAGAGAGCGGCAGGCCTGGGTGCCCGCGTAGTCGAACTCCGCCGCCTGGCCGATGACGATGGGGCCGGAGCCGATGACCATGACTCGTTTTACGTTGGGATTCTTAGGCATTTTCGCTCCCTCCTTCTCTCATCATCCGGATGAATCTGTCAAACAGATACCGGGAATCCTGGGGTCCGGGACAGGCCTCCGGATGGTACTGCACCGTGAAGATATTCTTGCCCGTATACGCAAGCCCTTCGTTGGTGCCGTCATTCACGTTGACGAAGGCCGGAACCGCCACTTTAGGGTCGAGCTTTTCCATGTCCACCACATAACCGTGATTCTGTGAAGAAATATACACTCTGCCGGTAGCCAGATCCTTTACCGGATGGTTCCCGCCCCGGTGCCCGTACTTCATTTTATAGGTATCCGCCCCGGTGGCCAGCGCCATGAGCTGATGGCCCAGACAGATGGCGAAAATAGGGATGTCCGTATCGTAGAGCTTCCGGATCTCCCCGATAATGTCCCCGCATTCCTTAGGATCCCCGGGGCCATTGCTGAGCATGATGCCGTCGGGCCTGTCCGCCACGATCTCCTCCGCGGAAGTCCGGGCCGGATACACCGTCACCTCGCAGCCCCGCTCCGCCAGGGAGCGGGCGATATTGGCTTTTGCGCCAAAATCCAGCAGCGCCACGCGAAGGCCCGAACCGTTGAGCTCCTTCACCAGCGAGGGCCGCGGCTCCCGGAGGCCCTTTTCATAAGCCGCCCCGTCGAATCTGGCCGCGCCGGACAGAGGGCCATTGTCCGCCAGGCCGGCTGACGGCCTTACCGTATATTTCTCCCTGCAGGTCACTTTCTCCACCACCTTGCCCGTGGTGTAGGCCCGCAGCCTGGGCAGGATTTCCGCCGCATCCGGATATTCCCGGGTGGTGATCATGCCGTTCATGGTACCCTTCTCCCGGAGGATCTTGGTCAGAGCCCTTGTGTCGATGCCCGCGATGCCGGGCACATTGTTCTCTTCGAGGAATTGCTGCAGACTCATATCGCAGCGGAAATTGCTGGGAATGCGGGAAAGCTCCCTCACGATGAAGCCGTCCGGCCAGGGCCTTGAGGATTCCATGTCGTCCCTGCAGATGCCGTAATTGCCGATCAACGGATACGTCATGCACACTGCCTGTCCCGCATAGGAAGGGTCGGTGAGCACTTCAAGGTATCCGGCCATGGATGTGTTGAACACGATTTCACTGATGATTTCCCTCCGGGCACCGATATGGGTCCCCCGGAATACAGTGCCGTCTTCCAGGATCAAAAACGCTTTCATAGGCTTTTCCCTCCTCCCGCCCCGGTCCCGCAGCCATATCCCCGCATAAAGCGCCCCGCTTTCCGCCTGAATCCTCCGCGGCGCGCTTCCCGCAGGGCGGCCGCACCGGGGAAGGCATTTTATTTCTGTATATACGCTCTCAAAACATTCGCATTATTATAGCACAGAAAACGGAATAGGGCAATCATTTTTCGCAGGTGCATTACAGCATCGTCTTGTATCGGCATTTTGCAGCAGTTACGGCATTCCGCCAGTTTCCCCGCCGTCCCTCACGTATAATGCTGCATCACATACTGCACCTCCGTGTTCCCCCGAAAAGTATTCTTCCCCAACTGATAAGCCACGGAGACGCGGAAGTCCCCTCTCCCCGCGTACAGCGCCTCCTCGCTGCCCGGGCCGAACTTTTCCTCCAGGAACGCGCCGAACTTCTTCAGGTCGCCGAAAAAGACAATCTGGCGCCGGGTGCCGGTTTCCGTCCGCACCTGGTATCTGGCGCAGGTCTGGTTGGCGCCCATTTTGTGCCCTGACAGGAACAGCAGATCCTTCTGGGCGAACAGCGGCCTGGGGTTGCCTACGCCGAAGGGCTCCAGCAGCTCCAGCTCCTCCGCCAGCCCCATGTCCCCGTAGTCTATGGGCATGGGCACATCGATATGCACTTTAGGGATGAAATCCTCCGGCTCCAGCGCACAGTTCCGGTTCAGGTCCCGCCGGAAGGCCTCCACATCCTCCTCCCGCATGGAGAGGCCTGCCGCCATGGCATGTCCTCCGAACTTGGTGAAATACTGCTTTACCTCCGTCATGGCCTGATACATATGATACCCCTCCACGGAACGTCCTGAGCCCTTCACTCCGTCCTCTCCTCTGGTAAGAAGAAACACGGGATGGTTGTAATGCTCTCTGATCCGCCCCGCTATGATTCCTGCAAGGCTCTCATGCACCTGTGGCAAATAGATCACCATAACTTTATCTTCTTCCATATGCCCTTGGGCGATCATCGCTTCCGCCTGCTCTACCCCGCGCTGAGTCAAGTTCTTCCGACTGTCGTTGAGCTCCTTCAGCTCTCTGGCGGCGCTCATGGCCTCCACTCTGGTGGAAGCGGACAGAAGCTCCAGCGCCCGCTCCGCCGTCTTGCGCAGCAGCGCCTGGTGGCCCAGGTGCACCCCGTCAAAAAAACCCAGGGCGATCACTTTTCTCTTCTCGTTCATGGGGACGGCTCCTTTGTTGAGGCATACCTTCCTTTGTGTACAAAGGAAAAGGAAGGGAAAAAGAAAAACTTTTTGTCCGCAAAGCAGAGCTTTGCTCATGGGGTGATGATAGCCTGCTTCCCGCCGAAAAAGTTCTTCACGGACACCAGCTGCCCCTTCTCCCAGCGGCTGAGGCACAGGAACGTCCCGCCGGGGGCATAGACCCGGTAGGTCCCCGGGGCCGCGTCCCCGGCCGGGAGGGGATTGCCGTTGCGGCAGAGCCGCTCCAGGCGCTCCTCCGTCAGGCGGAAGGCCGGATATTGGGCGAAGAACCGGTCCACGGGCAGGAGAAGGGCCTCCCCCTGGGCCTGGACCTCCTCGATGGTATCCACCTCGCCGCCGTTGATGTGGGTGATGACGTCACCCGCCTTCAGGCCGCAGTCCCGGCCGGGATAGGAGGCCCCTTCCCCGGTCTCCACCGGTGACAGGCCCACCACCAGAACGCCGTCGGAAAACAGCTTGATGCCCACGGTATGCCCCACAGGCACCAGCATCCGGGCGGACTCATTTGAAAAAACGCCGCTCACCTCCGCCGCTTTCGCGGGCGCTCCGGCGCAGAGGAGCAGGGCCAGAAGGAACGCCGCGCCGCCCCGCAGCAGTCCCTTCGCGTGTTTTGGTACTTCATACAATGCGATCACCCCTTTCAATGAAACCACATCCGCCAGCAGATTTT
>OFHB01001127.1_pt1 | contig 15909 bp, 13 predicted proteins | sample 1521881 | NCBI WGS metagenome assembly OFHB01 (sample SAMEA3504090, study PRJEB24116) | mouse gut metagenome | biome: mouse gut; feature: mouse-associated habitat; material: faeces | place: Denmark | collected 2011
CCGCCGTCCGCCAGCGCGCGGGAGCGCAGCAGCCACGCCGCCGCGTCCTCCTCGCCCTCCGCCAGCTCCCGCAGGGCCAGGCCCATCAGAAGAATCCGCTTCCCCAGGGGATACCGCCGGTCCTGGAGCATGTCCACGCACCACTCCCGGATGTGGGGGAAGAACACCGCCAGGGGCTGACCGTCGCGGAGGGACAGGGCTTTCCGTTCCGCCTTGGGCAGGGGGTCGGCCCGGAACTCGATCCCATCCGGCAGGTTCCACAGCAGCTCCAGCACCCCCTCGCAGGCCGGGGACAGGCTCCGCTCCAGATACCCGGAGGCCGCATAGGACTTGGTCCGGGGGAAGGTCTGGCACACCGCCGGCAGGGCCTCGGGCCCCTTCTCTACCTGCAGGTCGCACAGACAGTCCTCCCGCAGCAGGGGGCACACGCCGCTGTCCATGTCAAATTCCCCGAAATGGATGTCCGTCAGGGGGCCCTTGCGGATGCGGCGGAGGCCGTGGTCCATCCGGGCGTTGAATTCCTCGGAGCCCTCCTGGCGTTTCAGAGAGAGGTAGTCCTTTTTGTTGAAGGAAATCCGCCAGCCCTTGCAGCAGGAGTAGCGGCAGCCTGCCGCCAGACAGCGGAAATCATCGTAGTACGCGGGGCGCAGTTCGTTGTTGATCTCAATCCGAGTGGGCATGGTTACACCTCGTTTTTTGGTAGAATGGGGGAGGGAATGCGAAACGGGGACCGGGCTTGCGCCCGGCCCCCTTTGCTATGCGTATTGACTGGCGTTTCAGCCTTGGGAAGATTAGCCCAGCAGCTGGAGCACGCCCTGAGGCACCTGGTTGGCCTGAGCCAGCATGGCCTGGGCGGACTGGACCAGGATGTTGTTCTTGACGTAGCTCATCATTTCCTCGGCCACGTCGGTGTCGCGGATGGTGGACTCGGCGTCCTGGATGTTCTCGGCCATCACGGACAGGTTGTTGGCGGTGTGCTCCAGACGGTTCTGGGTCGCGCCCAGGTCGCCGCGGACGCCGGAGACGTAGTTGATGGCGTTGCGGATGGTCTGGATGGCATTGGCGGCATCGTCCTGCTTGGCAATGCTCAGGTTGGCAATGCCCATGGCGGAGGTGTGCATGTCGCCGATGGAAACATTCAGCTGGTTGTAATCATCGGAGGTGTCGCCGATCTGGAGCTTCAGAGCGGTGCCCTTGTCGGCGTCGGCGCTGGCTACGCTCATGGAGAACACGCCGGCCAGCTGCTCCTTGGTGGTGTAAGTGTTCTTGGAGTCGGCCTTCTTGTAGATGGCCAAACCAATGTTGGTGTCACCGTTAACTCCGTTGTTCACGGAGACGGTGAAGTTGTCCGTCTCGCCGCCGAATGCCTCGGAGATCTTGCCCAGAGCCAGATTCAGATCGGCGGCCTCGGCGGTGGTCAGCTTCACAACGCCCTCGCCGTCCTTAACGGTGCTGTTGGGGCCGACGGAGATAGTGACCTTCTTGCCGTCCAGCTCGATCTCGGTGCCGTCCTTCAGATCGTCGGTCGTGATCTTGAACACGGTGTTGGCGCGAACGCCGGCGCTCTCCACGGAACCGGCGGTGACAACGTTGGTACCGGCGGTGTGGTTGCCCTTGAAGTTGCCGGCGGTAGCGGTCATATCCCAGTCGAAGTTGCCCTTGATGTTGTCCTCGGTGGGATCGCTCTTCAGAGTGAAGGTCAGCTTGGTGCCGTTCAGCTTGACATCGTACAGAGTACCGTCGCCAAAGAGATCGAGGTCCGTAATCTCTGTTGCATCAGTATCGTTGTTCAGTTTCTTCATAACCGCTGCGGCTACATCCTTGGTAGTGGTAGCACCAGCCAGGTCAATGTCATCGAACGACACACCATTGATCTTGAAGGAACCAACCGGGTCAGCAGCAGCGCCGCCGCCAGCAGCGGGGGCCGCAACAGTTCCAATGGTTGCTTCGGTACCATCCCAAGTGGTGTTGTCAGCGTCAATTGTGGCAGTTACGCCGCCAGCGTTGATGGCTACATTGCCGGTCCAGTCAGCCGCAGCAATATTCTGAGTGGCAGTTCCATCAGGGGTCGTGACGGTAACAGTCACATCATTAGCATCTGCACCGCCAGCCAGCGCGGCTTCGCCGATATCACCATCGGTGGTTGCATCAACAGTGCCAGCGCCAGTTACTGTGAAGTTGGTGAAGTCAATGCCGTCATTACCGCTCTTATCGCCAAGGGCTTGAATCAACGCTTCAATATCAGATGCGGCATAAACACCACCAGTACCATTGGTGCCATCCAGTGTAACGGTCACCGTTTTAGAAGCCTGATCCCAAGCAGCTCCCTCGGTACCAGTACTATCAGCTACGATCTTAATGTTAATGCCGTTACCCGCAGCACCCTGAGCGTCTGCATCAGTGAAGGTCAAATTGGCCAGAGCATCCTCGCCGGTAACCGTAGCACCGGTATCCGTAGCGGCGGTAGCATAGCTCATTTTGACATCGCCGGCAGCGGTGATGCCAGTGGCATTCACATTTGTGACCTTATCGGGCAGAGTATTCGCGGCAGTGAAGGTACCGCCAGCAGCGCCGCCGCCGGCGCCGGCAGTGGGAGTCAGGTCGGCAAAATCGACCTCGAACACGGTGTTGACGTTCTTGGTGGGCTCAGCGCCGTCCAGGAAGGTCGCTTGACCGGTCTTGTTGGTGGGGTCGCCCTTGCCGTCCCACACGTTAGAAATGATGCGGTCAGCGCCGGAGACGGTGGTGGCAACGCCGTCGGCGTCCAGAGAACCGTCCAGCAGCTTGATGCCGTTGAAGTTGGCGGAATCGGCGATACGGTTGATTTCGCTCTTGAGCTGGTCCACTTCCTTCTGCAGAGCGGCGCGGTCAACCTCGTTGTCATAGGTGCCGTTGGCGGACTGGGTGGCCAGGTAGTCCATGCGGTTAAGCATGTCCTGGATTTCCTGCATCGCACCTTCGGCGGTCTTGACCAAGGAAATGCCGTCCTTGACGTTCTTGGAGGCGGCGTTCAGACCGGTGATCTGAGCGCGCATCTTCTCGGAAATGGCCAGACCGGCGGCGTCGTCGCCGGCGCGGTTGATCTTATAACCGGAAGACAGCTTCTCCAGGTTCTTGCTGAGAGCGGAGGTGTTGGTGTTGTAGTTGCGGTAGGCGTTCATCGCCATAATATTATGCTGAATACGCATGCTAGTTTGACTCCTTTCAGTCTATTAGTGTGCCCCGGAGCATCCATTTACCAGGGCACAGGTCTGTGTTGCGCCCGCCCTCCCGAAGCCGTGGCCACAGCCGCCGGGCTCTTGGGCGCGGAATCTATTTCCACCGGCCTAGGACCGGGAGAAATCTAAAAAGGGAAGTCGGAGGCGTGGCCCCTCCTGGGGCCGTCCGTCAGGCAGGCGGGCTTCTGTCCGCCCTCCCGCTCCAGCACCGCGCCCCGGACGATGGGGATTTCCCGGGGGGCTTCCACGGCCAGATAGGCCCGCCCGCCCTCGGAGCGGCAGAGCTGGACCACCACGTTGTCTCCGATGGTGAGATATTCGCCGGGGGTCAGGGATATTTTCAGCATGGGGGAACCTCCTTAGTCCGCGCCGGCGCGGTCCGTCGCGCCGGGTGGTGAAAAAATATATTATGCTGAGTGGACCGCCCTCTCGGGCTTCGGACGCGCGGGGCGTCCTCTTTTATTCCCACCCGGGACGGCCCTGGAGCGCGCTGGGCTCGCGGGAAAAAGGGCTTTTCCCGTCAGCGCAGCGCGCTCCGCCGCGAGGATGGGCGGAGCCGCCGGCGTCCCGACCGGCGGAGATTTATTTTATCAGGCGATCTGCGCCAGCCCCTGGTCCCGGAGCTCCTCCGGGGTTCCGGCGGGGCCGTCCACGACGATCAGCCGCTTCCCCTGCTCCTCCAGCTTGTAGCGCAGGCACTCCCGGAACATGCCGAAGCCCAGGTCCAATACGTTGGGCTGTTTCAGCCTCCGGGCCAGCTCCGCCAGATCGGCGTCCCGCACGCACACGGCGTCCCAGGCGTTGGCTATCCGCCGGGATTCCTTGTGGATGAAGTCCCGCCGCTGATTGGCGATGCGCTCGTGCTGGAGGCGGAGCTTTTGCAGCTGTTTTTCATAGTTTCCGGAGCCGTACTGCATCCGGGAGAGCTTCCGCTGGATTCTGGACAGCTTCTCCTTGGAGCGCGCCACGCCGGGCAGGTCCGGGCTGTTTCCCTCGCTGTCCACGTAAAAGCGGTTCAAGGAGTAATTCAGGCCGAGGGTCCTTTCCGCCGTCGGAACGACGGGCTCCGGCTGCCGGACGGGACACTTGAACGCGATGGCTGCGAAATATTTTCCGGACCGGGTTTTTCTGACGGTCACGGACACCAGGGCCCAGCGTGGCAGGGGCCTGCGGTGGACCTTCGCCCGGAGGAAGCCCAGCTTCGGCATCTGGAAGCCGTCGGCGGTCAGGTAGATGGACGGGCCGGTGCGGTACTCCCGGCAGTAGACGGTGAAGGAATCCCGGCAGGCTTTTTTCGTCTTGAACTGCGGGGCTCCAAAAGCCCCCGGCGCGCGGAAGAAATCCAGAAACGCCCGCCGCAGGTTCTGGTGGACGGTGCACAGGGCCTGGCTGTCCACCTCCTTGAGGAAGGGGGCTTCCTTTTTATAACGGGCCGGGGTAGGGATATACTGCAGGTCCGTGGCGGCGTAAAACTCCTGCACATCGGACAGCATCTTGTTCCACAGGTACCGGCAGCAGCCGAAGGTCTTTTCGATCAGCGCCGCCTGCTCCGGCGAGGGGTAGAAGCGGAGCTTGAGGACGGTGTACTGCGTAGTTTCTTCCGGCTGCGCCGGGTTTTTCGCTGTTTCCGCCGTCATGCGCGTCTCCTCCTTCCGGTGGCGAGGGAGGCTGGTTTCGGAATGTATACCTTTCCGAACAAAAATGATCAGACCAAAAAATTCTGAAAAGTCCACTTAACTTTTGAGATATACCGCCGATTATATAGTTGTAAACAAACGCGGGGGAGCATTCGGAAAGGTATACCTTTCCGAATTTCTGATCCGCAGCCTTGACGATATTCAGCGGACGCACTTGTGAAACGGCAGCGGAAGAGGGCGGCACATGAAGTGCCGCCCTCTTCCGCTGCGCCTGTTCCGTTTTGGATGTTTCATAAAATCGGGTATATCCTGTTCATGATTTGCTCACGCATTCCAATACCCTGCCGGGCCCCATTTTCTTGGTTGTCATTTCCCAACGCATGTGTTATAATCAAGTTACACAAAAAACAAGGAGGGCCATCTCATGAAATTGTACTTTTATGGCGCGGACCAGTGCGTTACTGGCAGCTGTCACTGCCTCGAGGTCAACGGGAAGCGAATTCTGATCGATTGCGGCCTGCAGCAAGGGCGGGACGAAATCGACAACCATGAGCTGCCCTTCGCCCCCAATACCATCGACTACATCCTGGTTACCCACGCCCACATCGACCACTCCGGCCGCATCCCCATGCTGGTCAAGCAGGGCTTTAACGGCCAGATCTGGACCACCCGCCTCACCGCCAGGCTCCTGGATATCATGCTGGTGGACAGCGCCTACATCCAGATGTCCGACGCGGAGTATGATAACCGGCGCAACCAGCGTGCGGGCCGCCCCTTCGTGGAGCCCATCTACACTGTGGAGGATGCCATGCGCACCATGGCCTATGTCCATACCTGCGAATACGACCAGGAGGTCGGCATCTGCGAGGGCGTCACCGCCACCTTTACCGACGCGGGCCATCTGCTGGGCTCCGCTTCCATCACCCTGGAGCTCCATGAAGGGGGCTTGCGGAAGACCATCGTCTTTTCCGGCGATATCGGCAACATCAACCAGCCCATCATCCGGGACCCCATCCTCCTCAAACGGGCGGACTATGTGGTCATGGAGTCCACCTACGGCGACCGGAACCATCAGGAGGTCTGGAGTTACACCTCGGAGCTGGCCAAGGTCATCGACCGTACCCTGGGCCGGGGGGGCAACGTGATCATCCCCGCCTTCGCCGTGGGGCGGACCCAGGAGATTCTCTACTTCCTGCGGCGGATCAAGCAGGAGCATCTGGTCCACTCCGTTGACGATTTCCCGGTATACATCGACTCCCCCCTGGCCAGCAAGGCAACCACCATCTTCTGCGGCGACCTGCGGGGGTATCTGGACGACGAGGCCCTGGCCTTGGTGAAAGACGGGGTAGACATGTTTTCCTTCCCCGGTCTGCGGCTGACGGAGTCCCTGGAGGAGTCCAAGATGCTCAACGCCGACCGGACCCCCAAGGTCATCATCTCCGCCTCCGGCATGTGCGACGCAGGCCGCGTGCGGCACCATTTGAAGTACAACCTCTGGCGGAAGGAGTGCACCATCGTTTTCGTAGGCTACCAGGGGGAGGGAACCCTGGGCCGGACCCTGCTTAACGGGGCCCAGACGGTGAAGCTCTTCGGCGAGGAAGTGGCGGTGCTGGCGGAGATTGAGAACTTCAAGGGCCTTTCCAGCCACGCCGACCGGGACCACCTGATTGAGTGGGCCAAATCCTTCACCAGCCCCACCCATTTCTTCGTGGTCCACGGCGACCGGGAGGTGGCTCCCTACTTCGCCGACACCCTGGTGCGTCTGGGCTACCGAGCCCACGCGCCCCAGTATACGGAAATCTACGACCTGGCCGCCGACAAGGTGCTGGAGCTGGGCTACCTGCCGGAGCGGAAGGTCATGACTCCCGCCGGCAAGGTATCCGGACCCTATCAGCGGCTGATTTCCACCGGCAAGCTGCTCCAGGAGGTCATCCTGCGCAGCAAGGGCCGCGCCAACCGCGATCTAGGCCACTTTGCCGACCAGCTCAAGGCGCTGATCGAAAAATGGGAGGCATAATTCCAATGGAATGGCTGCGCCATTCCGTTGGAAGCGGAAAGGACCGGCCCGAGCGCGGGCCGCAAAGTGGCTTTCCCGCGTACACGCTGCGGGAAAGCCGATTGAATTGTGTTCGCCGCTCCGGCGGCGAAACACCTGCGGAGGGCTTTGGTATATATGCCGGACTTACAGAAAAACCAACTCCATACCGTGACCATCACCGGCTACACCGCCGAGGGGCTGGGCGTGGCCCGGATTGACGGGCAGGTGGTCTTTATCCACAACGCCGTGCGGGGCGAGGTCTGCGCCGTACGCATTCTGAAGGTGCAGAAAAACGTGGCTTACGCCCGGGTGGAGGACGTTCTGGAACGTTCCTCCGCCCGGCGGGAGCCGGACTGCCCCCACTACCCCGCCTGCGGCGGCTGCGACTTCCGGCATGTCTCCTATGAGGAGGAGCTGGAGGCCAAGCGGCAGCGGGTGGAGGACGCCCTGCGCCGGGTAGGCGGCGCGGACGTGGCGGTGGAGGAGATTCTGGGTTCCGGCCAGGTGGACGGATATCGCAATAAGGTACAGTTCCCGGTCAGTCCTTCGGGACAGGCCGGGTTCTACCGTGCCCGCAGCCATCAGGTGGTGCCCGCCCTGGACTGCCGGCTCCAGGCTCCCCAAGCGGGGGCCGCGGCCGGAGCGGTGGAGGCGTACCTGCGGGACTTCCGTGTGCCGGCCTATGACGAGACAACCCGCCGGGGGCTGCTGCGGCATATTTATGTCCGCACCAACCGGGAGGGGCAGGCGCTGGTCTGCCTGGTGGTCAACGGGGACCGCCTGCCCCGCGAGGAGGAGCTGGTCCAATACGTCCGGACGGCCTGTCCTTCGGCGGTGGGCGTCCTTCTTAATTGTAATACCAGGGACACCAACGTGGTTTTGGGGGAGAACTATCGGACGCTCTGGGGAGAGGACGCCCTGACGGACACGCTGTGCGGGAACGTCTTCCGGCTCTCGCCCCCCGCCTTCTACCAGGTCAACCGTGCGCAGGCGGAGCGGCTGTACGGAAAGGCTGTCGAGTACGCCGGACTCACCGGGAAGGAGACGGTCCTGGATCTATACTGCGGCGCGGGAACCATCACCCTGGCCCTGGCCCGGCGGGCCGGACGGGTTATCGGCGCGGAGATCGTGCCGGAGGCGGTGGAAAACGCCCGGGAGAACGCCCGCGCCAACGGCGTGGAAAACGCGGAATTTTTCTGCGGCGACGCCGGCGCGGTGGCGGAGAAGCTGGCCTCGGAGCGGCTGCGGCCGGAGGTCGTAGTGGTGGACCCGCCCAGGAAGGGGCTGGGAGAGGAAGTCGTGCCCGTGATCGCCTCCATGGAGCCGGAACGGGTGGTGTACGTCTCCTGCGACCCGGGAACCCTGGCGCGGGACGTGAAGCGGTTTGCAGAGCGGGGATACCGGGCCGTGCGGGCGGCTGCGGTGGATTTGTTCCCGAGGACGCGGCATGTGGAGACGGTTGTGCTGCTGCAAAGAGAACACTCGTAGAAATCCTGCGTTCCCAACATGCTGCCTGTCGTGTGGTGTTCGATGCCGAGGACGGTGCACTCCCCAATACAAAAAGCGGGGGCCGGGCGAATGCCCGACCCCCTTGACTTATGCGTATACGATGGCGTTTCAGCCTGCAGGGAATTAGCCCAGCAGCTGGAGCACGCCCTGAGGAACCTGGTTGGCCTGGGCCAGCATGGCCTGGGCGGACTGGACCAGGATGTTGTTCTTGACGTAGCTCATCATTTCCTCGGCCACGTCGGTGTCGCGGATGGTGGACTCGGCGTCCTGGATGTTCTCGGCCATCACGGACAGGTTGTTCTGGGTGTGCTCCAGACGGTTCTGGACAGCGCCCAGGTCGCCGCGGACGCCGGAGACGTAGTTGATGGCGTTCTTGATGACGTTGATCGCCTCGGCAGCGCCGGCCTGGTTGCTGATGTCGATGTCGGCGATGGTCTTGGTGATCTTGACTTCCTTGCCGTTCTCATCGAGATAGGTGCCGGTACCCATGGCATCGGTATGCATGTCGCCCACCTGGACCTTCATCTGGTTGAAGCTCTCGCTGGTGTCGCCGATCTGCAGGGTCAGGGACTTGCTGTCGTCCTCCGCCACAGCGGCCTGGGCGGCGGTCTTGAAGCCGAAGGACTCCTCGATGGCCTTCAAGCTGGTCAGGCTGCTGTTGCCATCCTTGTCCACAAAGTCCTGCTGGCCCTTCTTCTCGGTGAAGGTCATGCGGGTGCCGTCGTGGCCCACGGTGTAGGTGGAATTGCCGTTGGCAACCTTGGTCAGACGGTCGGCGGCCTCAATGAGGTCCTCCTTCTTGCTCAGGTCCAGATCGCCGATATAGACCTTGTTGTCCGTATTGGCATCCAGCTTGTCCTTGTCCGCCTCGTCGGTGGTGAAGGTGTAGGTGGTCTTGCCGATGGTGATCTGGTTGCCGTTGGCGGCCATGGCGGCGGACAGGTTGAAATAGGTGCTGGCCAGACGCTCGCCGGCGGCCTCGCCCTTCTTGGCAATGTTGGTGGTGGACACGTTGTAATCGCCGCTCAGCTTGGGATCGCCGCCAGCCTTGCCAACGGTGGTGGCAACATCGTCATCATTGGCCGCACCGGCAGTGTCAGCGGTAAAGGTCACTTTGTTCGCGGTGCTGGTGGGGGTGACACCAGTAGGCTTGGCAGCAGCCGCGGCAGCCTGCAAGGCTGTGGCGATTTCAGCGGCGGTGGCATTTTCAGCAATCTCGACCTTGGTATTGGCGCCAGTAGCAGTACCGCCGGTCTTGGTAAACTCATAGGTTTTATTGCCAACGGTCAGGGTGCCGCCGATGACATCCTTACCGGTCTTGCCGGTGAAGTCTACTTCGGTCTTAGCGGCAACGGCGGCGGCGCCAGCCTTGCCGGTAGCGGTCAGGGTACCATTTGTAATGCCGGTCCAAGTGCCGGCAGTTGCCGAATCCACAGCGGTAGCAGCTTCGAACTTAACTGTGGTGCCTGTTACAGTGGCTGTCAAAGTCTGACCATCCACCGTAATTGTCTTACCATTAAACGCAGCGGCGAGCTTGGTAGCATCGGCCTTATCAGCATCAGCAACAGCCGCGCTGTCAACAGTCAGGCCAGTGCCAAAGGACAGCGTCAGCTTGGAAGCTTCCTTGTCCAGCGCAGCGCCAGCCAAGTCAATTTCGATGCTCGCCTTGGTACCAGCAGTGGCATTGCCCTGTGTCACAGTAGCAGTAGTAGCGGTAGGAGGCGTTACGGTCACAGTGGGAGTAGTACCGGCGGCAGTGCCGGGAGTGGTGGTAGCAGTGGCAATCTCGGTGGCCTTGGCCGTACCGGCGGAGACGCTGACCTTCAGCTCGGGGTCAAAGTCCACATCATCCGGGTTGGTCTGGGTGAAGGTGATGCGGTTGCCGGTGGCACTGGCCTTAAACTCGGCGCCATCCGCACCAAACTTCACAGCGTTGCTATCATAAGCGGTGCCGTCTTCGTAGGCGAAGGATACCTTGGTGGTAGTGCCGTTGCCCAGAGCGTCGGCGATGTCCGCAGCGGACAGAGCGGTGGTAGATGCATCGGCGGTAAGCGTACCAATCAGCTTGGTACCGCCAACATCAATGGTAAAGCTCTGGCCCTTGGTTCCGCTGACCGCCAGGTTGTGCAGGTCAACAGACATGGTGGTGTCTTCAGCAGCCTCACCGGCCTCGGCATGGAGGACAGTGTCCTTGCCCAGGATCTTGCCCACATCGGGCAGCATGCCGGCGGCGGTACTCTCCGTGGCCTCAACAGCAGCCTTGCCGGAGCCGTCCAGGGAGCCGTCCAGCAGCTTGATGCCGTTGAAGTTGGCGGAATCGGCGATACGGTTAATTTCAGTCTTGAGGTTGTCAACTTCCTTCTGGAGGTTGGCGCGGTCGACCTCGTTATCGTAGGTGCCGTTGGCGGACTGGGTGGCCAGGTAGTCCATGCGGTTGAGCATGTCCTGGATCTCCTGCATGGCGCCCTCGGCGGTCTTCACCAGGGAGATGCCGTCCTTGACGTTCTTCTGGGCGGCGTTCAGGCCGGTGATCTGGGCGCGCATCTTCTCGGAAATGGCCAGACCGGCGGCGTCGTCGCCGGCGCGGTTGATCTTATAACCGGAAGACAGCTTCTCCAGGTTCTTGCTGAGAGCGGAGGTGTTGGTGTTGTAGTTGCGGTAGGCGTTCATCGCCATAATGTTGTGCTGAATTCTCATTTTCTTGAGTCCTTTCAATAAAATATGGGATTTGCGGTCCGGCGCGCCGGAATTCCCTTTCCGACGCTGGGACGGAGCGCCTCCCTGTTCCGATGCCGTGGCCTTTGGACATCAGAGCAGTTCAGCGCGGGATCTATATTCCAGCCGGTTCGCGCAACCGGGCGGAATCAAAATTATTGGATGGACAGATCGTCCTCCCACACGGCGGGTACAATCTGCGCCAGCTGGGCGCGAAGGATTTCCGCCTCTTCCATGGAGCCGCTCTTTTCCAGCCGCTCCGCCACCTGTTCCATCCGGCGCACAGCCTTCTCCCGCTCGCTATTCCAGCGGAACACCGCCTCCGGCCGGTATTTGGCCCTTTTCCGGGCGGACAGCTCCGCCAAGCAGGCGGGCGGAGGATTGCCGCCGCGCTCCAGCACCGCGCCCCTCACAATGGCGACATCGAGGGGCGCGTGGATGGTCAGGTGGGCGCGTTCGCCGCTGAGCTGATCCACCAAAATGACGGTATCGCCGTCTACGGTGAAATACTCGCCGCGCCTCATCGTAATGCAAAGCATGTTGTCTCCTTAAGCCGCATCCGGCCCTGTCCTTCCGGCCGGTTTCTGATTTACCCCGCGCAGCTGCCGGCCCGCTCCCTTCCGATCTACTGTAAAAGGTCGCCTGGGGCAGGCCGCAGGTATCCGCCGCCTCGGCAAGGGTCATCTGTCCGCGCCGCCACTCCCGATGGACCTCCTCAAAATTCTCCGGGAGGGGCCGCGCCGGCCTGCCAAAGCGGACGCCGTTTGCTTTGGCCGCCGCGATGCCCTCCGCCTGCTTTTGGCGGCGTTCCGCCCGGCGGGTCTGGTCCGCAACGGCCAGGGCAAGCGCCGAAACGAAGGTCCCCAGCAGCTCCTGGCTGTGGGGCAGGTCCGCCGCGACAATGTCGGAGGCAATCTCCTGCGCCAAGTCCCTCAGCTGGCTCTGGATATCCTTTTCTGAAAAAATTGCGGGCATGAACAGCCTCCTTTCTTTCAACCGCCGATTCTGGTTCTGCCGAGCGGTTTTTGCTGAGACGGAATGGGTAACCGGCCTTTTCTCCGCACAATTTGACAAGAATGATGGACGAAATGGTATACTATCCCGTCCAAAAAATAATTTTCAGAAAAGTATTATCTGCGCCGAAATAGTGCCGATAAAAAGGACAGAGACGAGACAATAATTCTTTAAAGTTATCCGGACGGAAAAGTATACTATTCCGTCCGGATATATTTTGTTTCTGCACAGCCCGAAGCCGCCTCCGCGCGCAGGGCGGCATCGCGGAATGTGGACTTTGGAATGCCGCAGGCGTCCGCCGCCTCCCGCAGCGACATCTGCCCGCTCCTCCACGCCCTTCGCAGCCGCTCAAAGCTGTCCGGCAGCGCTGCGCGCTCGCGCCCGAACCGCACCCCTTTGGCCTTGGCCGCCGCGATGCCCTCCGCCTGCCGCTGGCGGATATTGGTGCGCTCATTCTCCGCCACAAAGGACAATACCTGCAGCACGATGTCGCTGAGAAAGGTGCCCATCAGATCCTTGCCCCGCCGGGTGTCCAGCAGCGGCATATCCAGCACCACAATGTCGATACACTTTTCTTTGGTGAGGAGCCTCCACTGCTCCAGGATCTCCTCATAGTTGCGGCCCAGACGGTCGATGCTCTTGATGTACAGCAGATCGTCCGGTCTGAGCCGCTTCACCATCCGTTTGTATTGCGGCCTTTGGAAGTCCTTGCCGGAGTGCTTGTCCACGAAAAGATTTTCCTCCGGAATGGACAGATCCCCCAAGGCGGTCATCTGCCGGCCCTCGTTCTGCTCGCGGGTGCTGACTCTGACGTATCCGTAAATGTTGGTAGACATGGAGTCCCTCCTGTTTCTGTTTCTACAATGGCTCCTTTGAAGCGGTCCTGTAAATCTGCACAGATTGCCAGATCATTGTACTACCGGAAATCCTGTCAATCGAGGAGATATAAATGTAAAAGAATCCCGGGGGAAAAGTCCATTGACCTTTCCCCCGGGATTCTTTAACGCACGGTGTAAACTCCGACCGTCGGGCGGGACCTTCCGCTTTTCCCGCAGAAAGATAAATTTTTACGTGCATTTCCCTTCGAATTGGTGTATGATAAAGACGCTTATCAATTTTCCCATTTCAGGAGGACAATACCATGAATACCTGCATCATTCCCCACGGCTACCGCTCCCCGCTCTACGGCTACGACATGCAGCGGGCTATCGAATTTGTGAAAAGCAGCTTCCAGGAGAATCTGAAATTTGCCCTGAACCTCCGCCGGGTGTCCGCGCCGCTGTTCGTGGACCGGAACTCCGGCCTTAACGACAACCTCAACGGCGTGGAGCGGCCCGTGGGCTTCGACATTCCCGCCGTGGAGGGGGCATACGGAGAGGTGGTCCACTCCCTGGCCAAGTGGAAGCGCCTGGCCCTCAAGCGCTACGGCTTCTACCCCGGCAACGGCCTGTATACGGACATGAACGCCATCCGCCGGGACGAGAGTCTGGACAACATCCACTCCGTCTACGTGGACCAGTGGGACTGGGAGAAGGTCATCACCAAGGCCGACCGGAACGTGGACTTCCTCCAGTACACGGTGCGCTCCATCGTTGGGGCGGTGTGCGACACCTGCGACGCCCTGCGCCGGGCCTTCCCCCAGGTCAAGACCCGCCTGGACCGGGAAGTCAGCTTCATCACCACCCAGGAGCTGGAGGACATGTACCCCCACCTGCCCCCCCAGGAGCGGGAGACGGCCTACATGCGGGAGGGCCATAAGACGGTGTTCCTCATGCAGATCGGCAAGACGCTGAAAAGCGGCCAGAAGCACGACGGCCGCGCCCCGGACTACGACGACTGGGAGCTGAACGGGGACATCCTTATGTGGAACGACGTGCTGGGCCGGGCCTTTGAGATTTCCTCCATGGGCGTCCGGGTGGACCCGGAGAGCCTGGACCGGCAGCTGACGCTGGCAAACTGCGAGGACCGGCGGACCCTGCCCTTCCACAAAATGCTCCTGGCGGGCGAGCTGCCCCTGACCATGGGCGGCGGCATCGGCCAGAGCCGGGTGTCCATGTACCTGCTGGGCAAGGCCCACATCGGGGAGGTGCAGGCGTCCATCTGGGACCCCCGCACCATTGAGGCTTGCAAAGAGGCGGGGGTGATTTTGCTGTGAGGGAGGACGAAACCAGGGAGGAGAAGCAGGGCCGGCTGAACGCCGGCAGCGCGGCCAAGGCGGGCATCAGCTTCGGCAGCGCGCTGGCCATGGTGATCAGCTACACCACCTGGCATTCCGTGGGCTGGGCCATCTTCCACGGGCTGCTGAGCTGGGCCTATGTGATCTACTTTGTCCTGCGGTACTGAGGGAACGGACCCTTTCCCGCGAGCTTCCCGTCTTTGGAAGGGAAGCGGCTTTTTCGACAGTCTCGGGCGCGCAATGCGCGCTCAGCGTGTCGAAAAAGTCTTTTCGCCCCGCTGAGTGCGACTTTTTTGAACAAAGAACGTTCAAAAAAGTCGTTGATTGAACGTGAAAGACACCCCTCCTGGGTTTCTTTCACACTATCTTCCTTCCCGCCATCGGAGCAGAAGCGGCTTTTTCGACAGTCTCGGGCGCACAATGCGCGCCCCTACATTGCGACGGCGGTTCCGGTTTTGCCCGCCACGCCGTCCCGGGCCTTCTCCAGCAGGGTGATGAGGGCGGACCGCCCCTGCCCGGACCGGGCGAACTCCACCGCCGCCTGCACCTTGGGCAGCATGGAGCCGGGGGCGAAATGGCCCTCCGCCATATACCGCTCCGCCTCCGGGTATTTGGCCCGCATGGCCTCCAGGGTTCCCGTCTCCTTCACGGCGTCCCCGTCCAGGACCACCGCGCCGTTTTCCAGGTAGGGGTTGGTTTCGCTCCGGGTGATGAGCCTTCCGTTGCCGATGATCAGCATGAGTCTCCCTCCGTTCTTCTTCAAACTGATTGTTTGGCCCCATCATATTTCTTGCAAACGGGGCGGGATGGTGGTATACTAACCACAAATCGTAACCAGACGAGGTGGTTTTCATGGACGCGTCCATGCTGGAGTTTCTGCTCCGTTTAGCCAAGGCCCTGGCCGCCCAGTTCGGGCCAAGCTGCGAGATTGTCATACACGATCTGAAATCCAACGACCCGGACAGCTCCATCGTGGCCATCGAAAACGGCCACGTCTCCGGCCGCAAGCTGGGGGACGGGCCGTCCCATGTGGTGCTGGAGGCGTTGAACAGCGGCGGCGCGGTGGAGGACCGGCTGAGCTATCTGGCGAAAACCGCCGACGGCAAGACGCTGAAGTCCACCACCGTCTACCTCCGGGACGAGCACCAGCAGCCCATCGGCATCTTCTCCATCAACTACGACATCACCCTGATGCTGGCCATGGAGGACAGCCTGCGGCAGTTCACCGCCCCCAAGCAGCCCGAGGAGGCCCCGGAACCCATTGCCCAGAACGTGTCCGACCTGCTGGACGAGCTCATCGAGCAGAGCGTGAAGCGGGTGGGCAAGCCCGCCGCCCTCATGACCAAGGAGGAGAAGGTGAAGGCCATCGGGTTCCTCAACGACACCGGGGCCTTCCTCATCACCAAGTCCGGGGGGAAGGTGTGCAAGTATTTCGGCATCTCCAAGTATACCCTATACAGCTACATTGAGGAAGCCAAAAACGGAACAAAATAGGGCGGACGCCGGGCCGGTTGCGACAACCGGCCCGGTTTTTGTTAGAAGCTGTGCCAATAGCCGAAGTATTCAGATTCGCGAGTCAGAATTGCCGGTGGCAAGGCGAAA
>OFHB01001129.1_pt1 | contig 15908 bp, 9 predicted proteins | sample 1521881 | NCBI WGS metagenome assembly OFHB01 (sample SAMEA3504090, study PRJEB24116) | mouse gut metagenome | biome: mouse gut; feature: mouse-associated habitat; material: faeces | place: Denmark | collected 2011
AACGTGTGCCCACCGGGCACACATAAAAAGCAGACGGATTAAAGTCCGCCTGCTTTTATGTAAATATACTCTATTCAATTAACAATACATATTAACACGCTGAATCTGCAGACTGTGCTGTTACTGACCTGGTCCCTGCTGTCCTTTTAAGTTGACATCTTAACCAACAGTCTGTTCAAAAAATAGGAACCCACCATACAAAAAATTCCGGCAAGACAACCGTACCAGTTCAACTGCACATCGGTCATCTGAAAATGCCTGCCATCTACATACTGCTTAAAATATTCCGTATAGTAAGCCAGCATATAACAGACCGCTCCTGACAGCAAAATACCCACAATCCGAAAATATCCTCTGAATATGACCATACTGACAAAAGCCGTAACCAGTCCAACTACAAAAAACAAGGCCAGATGTGCTCCATAACGAATCATCCGGCTGACTGTTTCTATCTGTTCCTGCTCCGGATCCTCAAACACTGTTCTGGCAATCCGGCCGGCCAGCCGCATACTTACATTCGTAGAACTGACACCGCTCTGAAATGAAACAATCATAACAAAATATACCAGCAGCGCCAATGCAAGAACCGATGCAACGATCACCGTAAGTTCCAGCCACAGATTTTTATGTTTTCCCTGATTCATTCCAATCTGTTTTCCTATACATTCATATTCTGAATAGTCCCGTACGTCTCAATTCTGCTCGCATCCATCTCAGACATGCCGATAAAGATCGCCCCGTATTCAAATTTGCCATTCTGCTTGTTCTCAACACGCACCACTTCCAGAAATACATGAAGGACTTCTTTCGTCCAGATCGTCAGAAAAGCCTCATAGACTGCGCCCATCTCCAATCTTTCCGCACAGACAAAACCAACTCCCGTCTTGGAGCAGTCATTGATCGCAATGCCTATGTTCTCCGCCTTGCCGCCCTGATCCATTCTCTTGACCACCAGCTTGCCTTCCAGTTCTATCCGTTGATTCTTTCTTCTCTCCTGCATAATTCTTTACCTTCCTCTTACCTAAAAGTAATTCCATATATACTTCTGTTTCTATTCTACTCTATTTGTTGTCTTTTGTAAAGGAATCCGTAAGGAACATTGCATCCCCAAAACTAAAAAATCGATACTTTTCCCGCTTTGCCTCCTCGTACGCATGCAATACATTCTCCCTGCCCGCCAATGCGGAGACCAGCATGACAAGCGTAGATTCCGGAAGATGAAAATTGGTGATCAGGCAATCCATAATCTTAAACCGGTATCCCGGATAAATAAAAATCTCTGTATTATCACAGCATTCCTGCAGCGTACCGTCCTCCCGGGCTGCGCTCTCAACTGTCCTGCAGCTTGTGGTTCCCACACAGATCACCCGCCCGCCTTCCGCCCTGGCATGGTTGATCTTCTCTGCCGCTTCCCTGGTCACCTGATAGTACTCGGAATGCATATGATGCTCCAGGATATTCTTTGTCTTAACCGGGCGGAAGGTCCCCAGCCCCACATGAAGGGTCACATAGGCCAGCTTAACACCCTTGCGCTCCAGAGAATGAAGCAGCTCCTCCGTAAAATGAAGCCCCGCCGTAGGTGCCGCCGCAGAGCCGTCATATTTGGCGTACACCGTCTGATAACGGTTTTTATCCTGCAATGTATGCGTAATATAAGGCGGTAGAGGCATCTGTCCCAGACGGTCTAAGATTTCTTCAAAAATGCCCTCATAAGAAAATCGGATCAGGCGGTTTCCCTCTTCTGCCATCCCAACCACTTCTCCGGTCAAAAGACCGTCGCCGAACAGAATTTTGGTCCCGGTTTTTGCTTTTCTGCCAGGCTTTACCAAAGTCTCCCACACATCATCTTCTCTGCGTTTTAAGAGTAAAATTTCAATGTTCGCATTGGTCTGCTCTTTACTGCCATATAAACGCGCCGGAATTACTTTTGTATTATTAAGAACCAGACAGTCGTTCGGTTTCAGATACTCCGTAATTTCCGAAAAGATGCGATGGTTCACCGTACCGAAACTCTTATCCAGTACCATCATCCTGGAGCTGGAGCGGTCCAAAAGCGGATCCTGCGCAATCAATTCCTGCGGCAGATCATAAGAAAAATCTTTTACATCCATTCACTGTTCTCCCTCTTATCCCAAATCAATTCCATTTTATTTTATAATAGCCGGAAGAAGCGCTGTTCGCCCTGTCTATTCTTAAGAAATATCTGCCTTTGTTTAAGCCTGTCTTCTTCCCGGTCGTCGTGGAAGACTGGTACAGAGTAAGCTTCTTTGTCCCCGAAGTATAATACATCTTTTTCACACCGATTTGTTTGGATCCGGCGTAAATAGTCATCCGAAAACAGCCGCTGGTTTTGACATTGTAATACAGACGCAGCCGCTGGCTTTTGGTCAATTTGATCTTATACCAGTCCGTATTGGAAATTCCTGCCGGAATCAAACCCGTTTTCATTTTATTTTTTTTAAGTTTCAGGGCTTTGGATTGCAAGGCTCCGGATTTATCGTTCGTCTTTGTAAACGTACGGGATATGCTGACGGCGTTTTCCGCCCTCACCCGGATATAGTATTCCTGCTTTTCCCGCATCCCGAACGTAAACGTATGCCAATAGGCGTTTTGGCTGTGCGCTGCATTATAAAAGATAGACTTCGACGATAGCAGCGTCCCTTTGGTACTGTTATACAGCGCAAGGTAACCTCTTGCATGGCTCACCGCACCTGCCGGATTTGAAATCCGCACGGTTAAATAACCGTCTGCAGCCGCTTTATACTTTAACCATGTATACGCTCCGGACGACTCGTAGGATTTCTGATTCGAAATCGTAACGTTTTTATTCTGATTAAAATCATACTCCTTCTCTTTTTCTTTTACCCTGTCATCTGCAGAAACAATCCGTGGAACTATACATACCATGCAAACCAGGACAAAAAACATATATCTGCGATATCGACGTCCCATATCCTTCCCTCCATTTCTCATTGGATTTATTTATTATAACAGAACTTTGGTCATTTTACCATAACAAAGGTTTCATAAAGGAAAGACTCACTGTAAGAAGCTGATACATCAAATAAAGGGCAGGCAACCGCCCACCCTTTTGTTATTCTTTATTTCCAACTCAGTTTATAATAACCGTTTACCAATTTATTTGCCGGTTTCACCTCAATATAGTAGGTTCCTGTTCTGATCTTCGGCCATCTTACCTGATATTTTTTACTGTAATTATTCAGCCAAATCGTCTTTCCGTCATCTGTTCTGCAAGTTACTGTTTTCGCATACGGATAAATCCCAGGTCCTTTCACAGAAAGATTTACTGAGCCTGTTAAATACGGGGTCAAATTCACATTCATCTTCTGAGGCTTTTTCAATGTAAACTTATACCAATGAGAATTGGAAGTACCTGCTGCAATCACACCTACTGTGGATCTGCCTCTCTTCAGGTTCAACGCTTTTTTCTTTTTCGTGCCGCTCTTATCTTTCACTTTTTTAAATTTTCCAACGACATTCACGCCGCCAACAGATTTAATACGAATCTGGTATGTCCTTCCCTTCTTTACGCCATAGCACTCGGAAGAGAAGCCTGCCACGTTTGAACTTGTATCATAAACAAAAGCGGAAGATAACGGCTGGCTTTTTGCCGTATTAAACATCTGAACCTCGCCTACCGAATATCCGATCTCTGGTATTCTGGTAGCATTTACAAAGCGAATCTGCAGATAACCGTCATTCGGCGCCTTATACGAAATCCAGTTATAATCGCCGGCAATCACCGAGCTTGCAGCATCCGCAATCGCAACCGTACCTCCTTTACCAGGCATACTGTGGACAGATGCGCTGACCGGATCCGGTGCCGAAACGACTGCAACCGAAAACAACATTGCCGCTGCAAGTATCAAACTTGTTACTTTGTTCAATAAACTTCTTCTTTCCCTTTTCATACTTCATGTTCCTTTCCATATATTTTTTATTAAAATACTTTACTTTTTTATTATAGCACGCATAAAATATTTTTCAATACTTTTCCTATTTTCTTAGCTCAATTCCCATCGCTTCTAACGCTTTTAATATTCGCTCCATAGCGCCGGTCAGATCGGCTTCTTCCAGATTCTTATCCCTGCCGCGGAATGTCAGGGAATATGCGACAGACTTAAAGCCCGGCGTAATCTGGCTCCCCTCATAAACATCAAACAGCTGATAACTTTCCAGGTACGCGCCGCCCTTGGCATCGAATACTTTTTCAATATCCCCCGCTAAAATCTCCTTCGGCACTACCATGCTGATATCGCGGGTCGCTGCCGGAAACTTCGCAATTCCCTGGTATTTCCGGTCAAAACTTGCGCTCACTAAAACCTCCGGCATATCCAATACCGCAATATACACACGGTCTTTGATCGCATAATTTGCGGCAACAACAGGATGAACCTCTCCGATATAACCGATCGTACGATCCTGGTAAATCATATCCGCCTGGCGTCCCGGATGCAGATACGGCCTGGCGGAATCCGGACGATAAGAAATCTTATCGTTCATGCCGATTTTTAATAAAAACTCTTCTGCCACGCCTTTTAGCGTATAAAAGTCTCCCTCTCCGTACATACCAAGCGTAAACTGCATCCGCTCCATGGGAAGCTCCGTTACGGGAAGCTGCTTCGGCAGATAAATATTGCCCAGCTCATACAAACGTACGTTTTTATTTCTTCTGTTATAATTGGTTGACAGGGAAGTCAGCATTCCGTTTAACGGGATCGTCCGCATAATGGAAAAATCTTCCCCCAGCGGATTGGAAATCGTCACCGCCTCCCTCAGTTTAGAATCTGCGGGGATCAAAAGCTTATCGAATACTTTCGGACTTTCAAAAGAGTAGCACATCCCCTGGGAAAATCCGCAGAACTCCGCCGTATCTCTCGCAGCTTCTTCGATACGAAGTTTAAAAGAAAGCTTACCTGTCGTCGCTTCTCCGGTGGGAAGTGTCGTCGGAATATTATCGTAACCGAAAAATCTTGCCGCTTCCTCTGCAATATCCGCATCACATTCCAGGTCCTGCCGCCAGGAAGGTACGACAATCTCATTTGCGTCTTTATCATACCTAAGTTCCAGGCGCTTAAAATAAGAAAGCATCTCTTCTTTTGAAATATCCGTACCAAGCAAGCGGTTATACTTTTCCGGTTCAAACGGAATGCGCCTTCCTTCTTTCTTCACCGGATAAACGTCTACCATACCGCCGACGACTTCACCTGCTCCCAGTTCCTCGACCAGCTGGCAGGCGCGGTTCATCGCTTCCATCGCATTATTTGGATCGAGTCCTTTTTCAAATATGGAAGATGCATCTGTCCGAAGACCGATTTTTTTACTGGAAAGACGAATATTGGTTCCGTCAAAACATGCCGCTTCCAGCAGCATCGTCTTCACATCCCCGGTGATCATAGAATTTTCTCCGCCCATAATTCCGGCGATTCCTACTGCTTTTTGGGCGTCGCAGATCATCAGTACGCTATCGTCCAGTTCCCGCTCCTGTCCGTCTAACGTAACAAAAGTTTCGCCGTTCTTTGCACGCCTGACAATAATTTCTTTTCCCGCGATCGTGTCCAGATCGTACGCATGCATCGGCTGTCCGTACTCCGCCATCACATAATTGGTAATATCCACCAGATTATTGATCGGACGAATCCCCTGCGCCGCGAGTCGTCTCTGCATCCATTTCGGCGACGGAGCGATTTTAATATTTTTTACAACTCTTGCCGCATAACGGGAACAAAGATCGCTGTCTTGTACGGTTACTTTAATATAATCGTTTACGTCTTCTTGATTTCCTGTTTCCCTCACAACCGGCGGCTGAAATTCCATCCGAAACGTAGCGGCCGCCTCTCTGGCGATTCCAAGCACAGAATAACAGTCTACTCTGTTGGAAGTCACTTCATACTCGAATACCGCATCGTGCAGTCCCAGCGCTTCCACAGCGTCGCTTCCGACTGCAGCGTCCGTATCAAAGATATAAATGCCAAGCTCCGGCGCTTCCGGATACATATCACGGCTGGAACCCAGTTCTTCGATGGAGCACATCATACCAAACGATTCCACACCGCGGAGTTTTCCCTTTTTAATTTTAATTCCGCCCGGAGTCATAGTTCCGTCATGTCCGCCCGCTACTCTTCCGCCGTCCAATACAACCGGCACTTTATCTCCTTCCGATACGTTGGGAGCTCCTGTTACAATCTGCAGATGTTCTTCCGTTCCGATATCCACCTGGCAGACAATTAATTTATCTGCGTCCGGATGCGGCTCTATCTTTACAATCTGTCCCACAACGATCTTCTCCAAATCCGCGTCCAGTTTCCGATACCCTTCTACCTTTGTACCGGACAATGTCATTGCGTCCGTATATTCCTGTTCCGTCGCCGAAAGTCCAGGAACAAGCGCTTTTATCCATTCAAATGATGTATTCATATTCTTTCCTCCTCCATTTAGAACTGTTTTAAAAATCTGTCGTCGTTCTCATACAAAAGACGCATATCGTCGATTTCATACTTCAGCAATGCGATCCGCTCCAAACCGACGCCAAATGCAAAACCGGAATATTGTTCCGGATCGATCCCGCTCATGCGCAGCACTCTCGGATGTACCATACCGCAGCCCAAAATCTCGATCCAGCCGCTGCCTTTGCAGAATCTGCATCCCTTGCCGCCGCATTTAAAACAGGAAACATCTACCTCCGCACTCGGTTCCGTAAACGGAAAATGGTGCGGACGGAATTTCACTTTCGTATCCTCCCCGAACAGCTCTCTGGCAAACTCTGCCAGAGTCCCTTTCAGATCGGCAAACGTAATATGCTGATCGATCACAAGACCCTCGATCTGATGAAACGACGGCGAATGTGTCGCATCCACTTCATCCGACCGAAACACCCGGCCCGGCGCAATCATGCGGATCGGCAGCTTCCCTTTTTCCATCTCGCGGACCTGTACCGGAGATGTCTGGGTACGCAGCAGAATCGATTCGTTAATATAAAAGGTATCCTGCTCATCCTTTGCGGGATGGTTTGCCGGAATATTGAGCGCTTCAAAATTATAATAATCCAGTTCAACTTCCGGACCTTCAACCACTTCATACCCCATGCCGATAAAAATACGCTCCACTTCCTCTAACGCTATCGTATTGGGATGTCTGTGCCCGACTTTATTTCTCTTAGCGGGAAGCGTTACGTCAATGACTTCTTTCTGCAGGCGAAGTTCCATTTCCTTTGCCTCCAGCGCCGATTTTGCGTCTTCCAATCTTTTTTCAATTTCCGCCCTAACATCATTGACCATCTGCCCAAACGCCGGACGGTCCTTGGGCAGGATATCTTTCATGCTTTTTAGTACAGCTGTCAATTCTCCTTTTTTACCCAGAACGGCAACCCGAACATCATTCAGCTTGCTCAGATCCTCAGACGATTCAATGTGCCTGATTGCTTCCTCTTTGATTTTCTGCAATTTTTCCTTCATTCTGTTTCTCCCTTCCTGATCGTTCCTCCTGCGGAACACATATCTTTTACATGGCAACAAAAAAGAGCGCTTCTTCCCTTCTCCAGGGACGAATCACTCCGCGGTACCACCCAAATTCCCGGGAACAAACCTCCCCGGGCACTTACTCTGTGCGTAACGTACACAAACCGTTATGGACTACTCAACTCGGTTCACCCATACTGCTCCGGCGGGAACGTTCGGTCATTCCTTACATAAAGAAGCTTCCAGCCGATGACTTCTTCTCTCTGATAGGTGTGGCATGACTTACCTCTGTGCGAACCGTCCGGTCCGTGCACAGGACGCCTTCACTGCAGTTATCCGTATTTGTTTCTCCATGTGAAAACTATTTCTTGCATAGTAACACAGCATTCGTAAAAATGCAATAAAAAAGTTCCGAAAACAAAATTTCGTTTCCGGAACTTTTTCGGCAAATCATAACCGATCTTTCTATGTTCTCAGCGATCGGACAGGACGGAACTTACAGAAACTTCTACAGTCCCTTTTTAATGCCTGCTTTTTTGATCTGTGCTTTTAATTTCTTATTCTTCTTTAACGTCTTCGGCAGTTTGATTTTAATCTTTGCACTTGTCTTTTTAAATGCTCCGCCGCCGACGCTCTTTAATTTCGACTTATTCTGCACTATGACATTCGTCAGCTTTTTACAGCCTTTGAATGCGTCTTTTCCGATCTTCGCCACGTTTGCGCCGATCGTAACTTTCTTTAATTTTTTCTTGCAGCCGTTATATGCCTTTGCGCCGATCTCCACGATCTTGTACGTCTTTCCCTGATAGGAAACGGTATTGATTTTCACGTTTGAAACGTCTTTTCCCTTGATCAGCTTTGCTGTAAGCGCTGCGGCGCTGACTACCTGGTATTTGACGCCGTTTACTTCAAACGGGTCGTTATCTTTTAGGGACGTGTCTGTCTTGGGCGTATCTTTTATAAGAGTTTTTCCTTTTAACGCCGCTAAAGCGTCCTTCAGCTCCTTCAACGTTGCGTCTTCCCTATCAGCAACTGCTTTTGCATCCGCAATTGCTTTTTTCAATGCATCAACCGAATCCTTGGTATACCCTGCAGTATTTTTCAGTTTTGCTTCTGCCGCCGTTATCTCTGTTTTCAATTCACCGCGTGCTGTATTTACCTCTGCTTCCTCTGCTTTCGTAACAAGCTGTATGTCTTTGATTACATTTAACGCATCTTTGATGTCTTCTGCCGTAACGTTTGGATTTTGAAGCATGCTCTTCACAGAAGAAAGCGCTGCCTGAATTTTTGAAACCGTTTCTTCCGTATAACTATCCAGGTTTTCCATATCGATTTCTTTGACTGCATCCTTCAGGTCATCGGCAATCTGATTGAAATTCTCTACTGTCTGATCATAATCTGCAGGCTTTTGTTCCAGTTTTGCGGCTGCGCCCTGCAGTTTCTCATAAGCCAGTGTAAAATCCTCCGCCGTACTGTCCGCATGTTCAATGACCGCCTGCGCCTCCTGACGCGCTTTTACAAGTATCTTCCAGCTGCCGTCCGTATATCCTGCCGCCAAAGTATCCGGATATTCCTGCACTTTATTCTGCAGAATCTGAGACGTAGCTTCCTCTCCTGAAACTTCTTTGGAACCGGTAACCTTCACATAATCAATCTGTCCTTTGAAGCTGTCCGTTTTGCTTCCAATACGTCCGATCGGAACCATCATCGTCCTCACCATCGCATTCGCATTAGAGATCTGTTCACTTCTTTCCACATCGGGATGATTATCGTAATAAAATGTCGGGCTGTCGTCTACAAGGCTTCCATTCACATACAACGCCACATCTTTCTGTCCGCTGTGGAATTCCAGCTCTACCCACTCGCCAACCGGAAGCGTATAATTGAAAGAATAGGTATATCCCTCTCTCGAAAAACCTACGTTTCCCGTCTGTTTTACCGATGCTTTCAACGCATAAGTGCCGATATTCCCAAAGGAATCCTTGGATTCGCAAAGAATCTGTTCACTGTCCTCTTCTGCTCCGGCTTCTTTCTTCACTCTCATGGTAATTACAGCATCCGATCCTACCTGATCCAACGGCGTCTCCGCATAGCTTTCTCCTCCTTTCAGAGAAATCGCTTTACTGTTGTTGTCTGCTTCCGTCTGTTCTGCATTCTTAACTTCTGTCAAATCATTTTTATTTACGCTTGCATCTGCCGTAAGCGTATCGTCAAACGTCCAGTCCGCAGCCGTATTTGTCACAAAATCCAGTTCCGCATACATATTTGTATCCGGCGCGGTTCCCGTTTCGGAAATCAGAGCCGTAAAATCCGTTAAGTTTCTGTCTTTTGCATCTCCCCATAATTTCGCGCTCATCATTGGGAGCGCATCAAAGAAGCGGTCGAACGAATCATACTCGGCAATCCCGTTTGCCCGTGTGTCGATATTGTCGTGCCATACGGCATAGCAAGCCCCAAGCATCTGATCGTCTCCGGCCGGTACGATATAACCGCCCAAATTATTTGCCTGCCAGTTGTTATAAAGATTTGTTGTATTCAGATAATCTCCATAACCTCCTCTGCTGCTCTTTCCTATTCCGCTCGGAACCACATAAAGAGATCCGTCCAGGGTATTGATCAAATCATAACCAAGCTTATGCATATCACTCGGTACGGAATAGCCTGTATTCCATACATTAAGCTGAACATCGTCTACCGCAACCGGAGTTTCCCCCCGTTTATTTGACAACGATCCCCACATACGAACCGTTCTTCCGGTATTTTGTATATATTTAATCATTTCATCTGAAAAACGCCGGAACATTTCAATGCCTTCCTGCCCTTCTTTTCCATGAAATTCATCCGTACCGATATGTATAATCGTCTCTTTGTCAAATACCGGATTCTCCCCGTCAAAATAATCCTGCCATAACCGCTTTGCCAGATCGTACGCGCCTTCTTTTTCCAAATTTAATTCATCAATAATGTGACGGCTTCTATTCGTTGGAATACCTGTTTTTACAGTCATAAATTCCGGAAATGCCCTTGTAAACGGCAACGCATGCGCAGGCATATCAAGTTCCGGTATAATGCTTACGCCAATCGTCCTGCTGTCCTGAATAAATGTACGGAATTCATCTTTTGTATACGACACATCCTCAGAAGTCGCTGATTTATTCGTATCCGGATTTACTACTCCGGACTCCAGACGAAATCCCGCATACGTTTCTTCAATTGCCTGTTCAATCGTAGGATAATCTTCCATAAAAATCAGGTTATCGCTTAAATGAACCTGAAAATTATTCATTTTATACCAGGACATATTCTTAGCAAATGCATACAGCGCATCCAGTGAAATCGGCTTCCTTGCCACATCAAGGCTAAATCCCCTTACTTCAAATTTAGGGTAATCCCGAATGAGTCCTTTTGGCATGCTTCCGCTTGTCTGTTTTAAAATCTGCAGAATCGTTCTCGTCGCCCAGTATGCACCGGTAGCTTCTTCCGCTTCCACAAAAACGGAATTATGAACCGAAAGCGTATATCCTTCTTTGCCAAGACCGTTAGTATCGTCAGTCAAGGAAAGATAAAAATCTCCCATTTTAACGCTCATCCAGTTCCCGGAAATTACTTCTATCTCCATTCCGGTTATTTCTTTATAATCTTTGGCAAATTCCCCGGCCACATCAAAAAGCGCGTCGTCTCCTACCACGATTTTACTGTCTGCCTTCACAAGAAACCGGCCTGTTCCCCCATGCCACTCCTGAAGTTCTGGAATGACAGCAGGCTTTGCATTTAACGACTCACTTTCTGTGTACTGTCCGGGAACCGTAATCGTAAACTCTTCCGTTCTGGCAGAAGATTCATCCGCTAGCGTCACTTCATAAAATCCTTTTACCGTCTTTTGTGAAATCGGCGTATAAATGGTTCCGTCTTCATCGACCACCTCTTCGTAATCCGCACAAAAACGGACTTTCGCTCCCTCAGGAAGATTTTCCGGCATAGAAAGTTTCGTATCGCCTTCTGCAACTTCAGGTTTTTCTATTTCATCTGCAACTTTCTGTGCTTCTGTTCTCCTGTCAGGAATTTCATCGGAATATACTTCGATCTCATATAAAGAAGCCGTATCCCATGACGTTTCCGACGGATCGATACTTTCACTGTGTACGGTTTCGATATACAAACGCAGGTAAGACCCTGTCACAGGCGCATCTAACGTAATGATTTCTTTATTTTTCTTAGGATAACCCGTATTTGACCAAATTGGATCATTCCAGTTTTGTCCGTCACTCGATACTTCAAGCCTGTAATTTTCCACATTTCTACGTTCCCAGTAGAGCACAATGTTCTTCATTGTCTGAGGCGCATCCCATTGAAGCTGTATCCATTGAGGACCGGCTCCTCGCGCCGATGACCATCTGGAACTCTTGCTGGATGAATCTCCATCATTCACTTTACTTGCCGGTGTAGAGCCAGCCTCCACACTTGACGCCGTTGCCGTTGCGCTGACGGCAGAATTCTCGGAGTCTGCCGCATGAACCCTTACAGACGGAAACGAAACTGCACCGAACAGCATGCTCATCGTAAGCATCCAGGCACCGATCCGCTTTAATTTTTTACGAAACATAACATCTTTCTCCTTTCCATTCGTTAAATTTCTGCTTATATGTGTTATTATACAAAAAAATAAACTTCTTTTCAATCATTTTCATAAACTTGCATAAACAACTGCAATATTTTACGGAGAACCGCAACAATAATCTGCAGTTCTCCGTATAATATCAAACCTGCTATTTTATTTTTTTAATCCCCGCTCTCTGAATCTGTTTCTTCAGGTTCTTATTCTTTTTCAGATTCTTGGGTAATTTTATACTGATATTCTTTGCGGTTTTCTTAAATGCGCCGGAACCGACCTTCTTTAATTTTGACTTGTTCTTCACATTGACGGTCTTTAGCTTATTGCATCCTTTAAATGCGTTTGCTCCGATCGTTTCCACATTGACTCCGATTGTAACTTTTCTCAATTTGCAGCCATTAAATGCTTTCGCATCAATCTGAATGACTTTATAAACTGTGCCGCTGATTGTTACCGTACCCTGTACGGTAACGGAAGATGCTTTTTTATTTTTACATTTCGCTGCCGAAACCGTTTTCTTTGCCGTATCCAGCACTTTATATTCCACATCTTTCACAGTTATGGTGTCGCCTTTTTTCACCGCAGGTTTGGACTGTAAAACCAAACCCTTTTGCGCCTTTTCCAGATTGAGAAGCAATTTGTTTAATGCTTCGGCACTTGCATCGGAAGAGACTTTGCAGGCAGCGTTATATGCATCGGAAAATATCTTCCAGCTTCCGGGCGTATAGCCCGCCCCGTTCGTATGATAAATATTCTGCGCTTTTTTTACGGCTTCTGCAAGCTTCTCCTGCGCCGTCTTCAGCTCTCCTTTTGCAGCATCCAAATTCTGCTGTGCCGCCGTCAGCGCTTTGAAAGCCTGCCAAAAATCTTCTGCCGTCTTACCGTTTTCTGCCGCCTCTTCTGCATTTGCGCGCGCAGTTGTAAATTCTGTCCAAATACCGGCATCAATTCCTGCGGATGAAGTATCTTTTGCGGCTTTTTCCAATGCTGCCCTTAAATCATTTTTTATCACATCCGCGGATTTCTTTACAAGCGCCGCATTCCCGGCACGCAGAGCGTCTGTTTTCTGATACAAAACCGAATGCCGTACACTTCCCGCTGCAGCCGCTTCGCAGCCTGCAAGAGCCTGTGTAAGCTGGTCAAAAGATTCCTGTATATACATTCCCTCATTTTCTTTGGCATTGACAGCCGCCTGATATTCGTTCATAAATTCTTCATACGCCAGAGCATAAATCGGCTCTGTCTTCGTATGAGAAGCATCATTACTGCACTGATAGATCCATACACCATTTTCCGTTTCCGTAACTGCCCGGCTGAGAGAACCCGCATCCCAAGTATGACCAAAAGCCAAAACTACTTCTCCTTCCTCTATCATACCATGGCATTTTGTGCAGACCTGATCTCCTGTATATCCGTCTTCCTCACAGGATTCTGCAAGTTGATTCTTCCTGACGACATTGTGGGAGCAGCCCGCATCCGGCTGCGGATGGTCTTTTGTCACCCAGATTCTGTAGCTTACGCCATTCATTACAGCCTGCGTTATCCCCTCGCCAACTCCGGTAAACGTGAGAACCGAAACAATCGACCGATTCTCCAGATTTACATGTTTCGTCTGGTTATATTTACCGTTTGTCGGATAGAGAATCATGATATTGCCGTCATCCCAGATGTAAGCGATCAGGTAACGCCCGCCGTTTTTAATTCCGGATGCTCCGGATACTTTCCGGTATCCCGGAATGATATCTCGATCAGAAGCCTCTTCCTGTTTCTCCAGAAGCGTCAGCTCATAACCCGTATCATTTGCCTGAAACTGGCTGTTTCTGTTGAAATTCATCTGCGGAGCATAGAACATTACATATCCTCCATTATTCTGCTGTCTGATATAGAACGTATCTTTGCCCGATACAGGAGATACCTGCATATTTGCAGCATTTACATTGAAAAAACTATCGGCTCCCGCATTTGTCAGGTATAGATTTTTTGTTTCATTTTTGATCTGCCAGTCATTTCCGGATGCGGTAAATGTAAATTCTGCATCCGAAATATTCAGAGACTTATCCACGGTTTTTACAAAACTGTCCAAGCTGGAGTCAGAGTCGATTCCGCTGTGACTGCACATTCCAAGATAGCTGTTTTTCACCACAGACACAGATGCCGTAGAAGCATCCGGCTCTGTATCGATAGTTACATCCCCTTCATATGACAATGTGTAGTCCTCTCCTTCTGCAACTTCCACTTTAATCGGAGCGCTGCCGAATGCTCCGTCTGGAACGACCTCTTTGACGTCATAGCTGTTAAAAAAGATTCCTCCTCCGTTGCCTTTTTCCCACAAAAGAGCAAGGGAACCGTCTGCCTGTTCCGTCAGACAGCAATATGCAAAAGCTCCTCCGCCAAGCGAATACGCATTCTTTAATTCCATCGTATGATTTTCGTCGTCATTTACCAGAAACGTATGTATTTTTCCGTTGGCACGTCCGTTCGAAGTCGGGCACGCTACCATAATCGCCTGTTTTCCATCAATCTTTTTAGAATAAGAAATAGCGGACACATTACAGCCGGAGGTGACTGAAACTCTGGTATTTACAGGACGCTTGAAGTGATATTCGCCGGTTTCATCTTTTTCTGCATCTGCATAACAAATTGCATTATTTCCGTTACGGAAAAACATACGCAGCGTGCCCTTCCCATCTTCAATCTCCACAATTTCATTTTCGGAAGACCACATATCCGGTATATCCTCTGTCCGTTTCCAGGTTTTTCCGCGATCGCTGGAATAGACGATGCTTGCATTTTCCTGTTCGCCCTGGATGGTGCCGCTGTTGTCATATACGCCGAATACGATCGTTCCGTCGCTGGTAACGATACCCTGTCCCGGTGAAACCAGTATGGCATGCTCATTTTCATGTCTTTTGACCTGATCGTTAATATCCACCGGATCTGTCCAGGTTCTTCCATGATCTTTGGAAGTGACCATCCAAATATGGGCAATACAATAGATATGGTACTTCGAGCCTTCATAGTATACGTTCTGCTGTACTTTTCCGAGAGGATCCATATTTACCTCCGTAGCCGAACCAACCTGATTCTGTTCTAAGCTGTTGATGTATTCTCCATGATCGTTGACGGAATAAATATTATACCATTCATCCACGCCATAACCTGTCGGCGCATGATCTTCTCTCTTTAGGATCGGAGCATATCCGTCTGTAAAATCCCCCACATAATACGGATATGTAATAAGGTCTTCGTCAGTCGGTTCGGTCAGAACCTTTGTATAATCCTCTGTTAAAGCAAGTCTGCGTTTACCGTCTACCGTGACATATCCCGTTCCGGTTCCTACGCTTCCGGTACATGGAAGATTTTTATTGTTTCCAATGTAATTTTCTACGTCTCTTCCCTCTTCATGTGCATACTGATGCCTGTTCTGATAAAGCGTAGTCGCTCCGGTAGGATTAACATCCGCAAAACAATACACCGTCCCGTCCGGTCCCTCCAGGATACAGGAATCAATGATTGTAGTTGCATCGCTCCAATAAGGAGCGCTGGTATTCCGACCCGAAAAGCCATTGCTGTCCGGGAAAAAAAACGGAAAGCTGTAGTTCCATGTTTTTCCGCCGTCGCTGGATACGGAAGCGATAATATCCAGCCCGCCGCCGTCTGCAGCATATTGGAAGTATATTCCAGAGACTTTACCGGCGGATTATCCACACCGTAGAAACCGATAATCCTGCTCTCATCATACAGCGGAACCACCACAAGGGAATGGATGTCCTGCTGCTTCAGGTTCTCGTACTGGAGCGGGTCGCTGTCCCTGATGT
>OFHB01001132.1_pt1 | contig 15883 bp, 21 predicted proteins | sample 1521881 | NCBI WGS metagenome assembly OFHB01 (sample SAMEA3504090, study PRJEB24116) | mouse gut metagenome | biome: mouse gut; feature: mouse-associated habitat; material: faeces | place: Denmark | collected 2011
ACTTGCCGAGTAATTACATTCCTTTATATGCTTTCCGGTCAGTTACCTGGAGAGGGCTGTGGCCCAAAAAGCCTGGTTTTGTTTATAACGTTCGAATGATTCACTAATCAGTTCTTTAAGTTCTTTTTGAGTTTTAAATTCAGTAGTATATCCGGCTGATATAATGTTATCGTCGTGATATTTCACAAAATCATCTCCAACTAAACAACGGCCCCAAACCTCCATGCTTTTAGTATCCAAAAAAATCTGAACATAGCATCCATTGGGAATATCCCTTGTATAACCACACAGTTTTTTGATTCCTTTATAATTAGTCATTTCCGTTATACCTCCTAGATTTTTTATAACCGAATGAAATAGCATCTTCACTTCCCAACTGGTTCCACTCCACAATTTGATTTTCTATTTTTGCTATAAGAAAATGTGTCATTTCATACGAAATATCGTTTTTAATGTAAAGCAGAATAAAATGCATTATATTACAATCTGCCATTTTTAAAGCCTTGACCTTATCTTCAAAGATTAAATCGGGATTTAACTTAGTTTTATTAAGTAAATCTTTGTACATTATTCCACCAACTTCCTTAAATACTTGCACCATTTTCCAGAATCATCATTAAGATAGTAGTAGTTATCATCACTATAAATCCTAACGTATTTTCCTTCGTGATGCTTATCCGAATATTCGCATACCGCATTGGGAGGTAAGTCCACCAAGGGTTGCGAAATAAGAGCCTTATAAAGATGGATTATCCTTTCAATCGTGCTATTCTTCAATTCTATCTCCCTCCATATCAAATTTTACTATTACGTCGTCTCCAACGTAGACATTATAAGTCATTTTCTTTGGATCGAGTCGAACAGTTTCCCTTTCAGAGCCTGTATAAGATGCCCTGAATCTTAAATAATCCGGGTTTACGTGTTTAAATTTTGACAAAGACATTAAGTTTTACCTCCCTCCAGCATGCGCGTTTATAGTATGAGTAATTATTAATACCATCCGTTATGATAAAGTTAATAATATCAATTTTATCGCCGATTCTGACAATTCTGTCTTCAATTAAAATTTTTGTTAAATTTATTTGTGGGTTTTTAAGCTGAAAATCTATCACTTTTGAAAATATTGTAAATGGCAATGGATCATCTATTGCAAAATATTTTTTATCCGAAATAAAGTGCTTCATATTGTTCACCCATTCTTTCTATTATGCTGCACGCAATGTATTTTGAGTAATAATCGCTTGACCCTACGCATATTTTAGCGTCTTCTATAGCTCCGTCTAAGATATTTTTAATATCGCCAGGTAAAAGTTGCCAAAACCCTAAAATTTCTAAAGTATTATATTGCATTAAAGCAATATCCTCAAAAACGTTAGGATCAATTACATCCATTGGAGAACCTGCCGCCTTGGTACGCGCGTGGGCCAAAAGATAATTGCCCCCCGATACACATAAATTAAAAACTAAATCCTTAAGTAAAACGTACATTTAATATCCCTCCTTGAAGCAGTTGCCGCTCATAACAAGATCGCCTGCACAATAAATATCAACATTACCATTGCCTGTAAGAATTGCCTTACCCTTGTACTGCCTAAGATTATTAAACATAACCAGATAAGCAACCATGCAATCATTGTCGGCAGTCCAGCCGGTTACATTTGTAAAAATATAGTCGGAGTTATCAAACATATTTTCCAAGGTCAATTGTGCCCTAGATTGTAGCATCTTACTGTAACATGTGTTAAGTGACCCGAACTTCCATGTTGCTAAATATTTACCATTTCTTTCTATTATTATAACACCATCCATAAGGTTAATAAAAAGGTTGCCGCGATTGGTATAAGCCATTATAAAACCGAATTTATCGGAGCCGTGCCATTTACCCATATAATTGATTTTAAAATTTAAATCATTAATAATTCTTATACCCCTTTCTATCGCCTGATCTTTTGTGGGGTTTTCCAACCCCGCTTCTATTGCGGGGTTGGATCCGAACTTTTCTTTAAGTTCCATTTCGATTTCATCGTCATATTCTTCTCTTCCAGGCATAAAATCTGCCAACACGTGTCCGTCAAAGAAAAAGTCAACGCAGGAAACTAAATTTCTTTCAACGTCATACCTGATTTCGATTAAAGTATCACCAACGCCGTTTCTTTTTTTCTCACAGATAAACCCTCTTTTAAAGCCGTAATCACAGCGTTTCCAGCGTCCAACTTTTATTACTTCTAATTCCATTTGCTTACACATGATAATTGCCGCATCTTTTGCTAATTGTTTTGTCAACATATCTTATCCCTCCCTTTATTTAAAAATGTACAAATCGTAGAGATTTGCTTTGTTTGTTTGTTTGTTTCTATATATATCTTATCATTCTATTTTATATTTGTCAACCACTTTTTTTTTTTTTTTTTTTTTTTTTTTTTTTTTTTTTTTACAAAAAAGCGGCCGAAGCCGCCTTTTGTTATACTATTGACCTATAACCTAAAACAGTAATAGTAAAGTCATTATCAGGGGGTGTACCCGCTATTATTGTTTTGCGCGTGGATACTGCCTCACCGGCCGACACAAGCGTTATCTGTAGCATAACTGCCGCATAACCGCAAAAGATTGTAACCGTACCAATGCCACTCATAGCACACACCATAAATGATGTGGCATCATACGTTACGCCTCCCCACATAGCGGATATTTTAACTTGCATAATTACTCCCGGTATCCCCAGTTGGGTTGTACCTACACGTGTTTCTGCTAAACTTATGGGATAGCCCACATATTGTGGAGGGAGCCAGTTGTATTGTGTGCCCTGACCCGTTAAAACTCTGCCATTAACTGGCTGTTTGAGGGGCGCGGTAAGAGTTTCCAGTTCATTAACTTGCGGCACTAATAACTCTAAAAACGATGAATTATCATCGATCCTATCGGCAACATCCTGCGGCACGCTGGCATCGGCCCAGGCGCCGGTTACTGCATTAGCGGTACTAGTCCAGACCTGGCCTGCTGAGCCACCGTCAAAGACGGTTGCGTCTAACTTGTCTTTTAAATCCTCTTGCACATCAATAATGTCTACGGTAAGGGTATCCACAGTATTTTCTAGCGTCTCCAAACGTGTTGCAATTTCCGGCTCCAAAGGCAGTGTGTACCAATATCCACGGGCAGGATGATCTGTACCATTACCCGCCGTCCAGACCTGGCCTGCTGAGCCACCGTCAAAGACAGATGCGTCTAACTTCTTGTTAACATCCTCATTGATGGTTGTAATCTGCGATTCGATTCCCGCAATCGCCGTGGCATTGGCGCTGATCCTGTTGTCAACATCCTGCGGCACGCCGGCATCGGCCCAGGCGCCGGTTACTGCATTAGCGGTACTAGTCCAGACCTGGCCTGCTGAGCCACCGTCAAAGACAGATGCGTCTAACTTCTTGTTAACATCCTCATTGATGGTTGTAATCTGCGATTCGATTCCCGCAATCGCCGTGGCATTGGCGCTGATCCTGTTGTCAACATCCTGCGGCACGCCGGCATCGGCCCAGGCGCCGGTTACTGCATTAGCGGTACTAGTCCAGACCTGGCCTGCTGAGCCACCGTCAAAGACAGATGCGTCTAACTTATTTTTTAACTCTTCTTGCACTTCCATAATTTCAAGGCCCTGCGATTCTGTGGTATTTTCCAGGGCTTCAAGGCGTGTTCTGACTTCCGGTGCTAACGGAGGCGTAAACCAATAGCCGCTTGTGGGATGCTCTGTTCCGTCTCCCGCCGTCCAAACCTGACCGGCGGATCCACCGTCAAATACAGACGCATCTAATTTTCTGGCGACAGCCGTTTCCAGCGCATCCAGCCGTTGATTGATTTGGATATTATCTTTTTTGATAGCTGACACATCTGCCAAGAGGTTTGTAATCTGTGTGTCATGATTGGCAACAATTGTGTTTACCGCGTCTAATGTCGACTGCATAGCGGCCTGCTGATCCTGCAGGGTGTGTATATTATCCTGCATTGCTGTAAGGGTCAGATTGATTGCATTTACGGTGGTTTTTATAACCGCAACATCCTGCGTGTTAGAGTCAACACGACCGTTTAATGTTGCAATATCATCCTGCAGGTGTGAAATAGAATTTTGCATTGCTGTAATCGTATTACCCTGTATACCCACAGTTTGACGCAGGGTTTCCAGCCTGTCGTCCAGGCTGTCAATATCCTTGATATTTTCCCGTACCTGATCAGATACATTATCCAGGTCAGAGCGTAGACCCGCTAACAGGGTATTGATGGTATTGACCTGATTGGCGATAGTCACTACGGCATCCTGCAAACCCACAAGAGCGGTTTGATGATCATCCACCCGTATTATGATATTGTTAATGTCAGTGCGGTTTAACTCTATTTTGCTGTCCTGATCGGCGTTATGTGCCTGTAAATCGACAATCAATGATTTATGATCTGCCAATGCGGTGTTGATAGTGTCAATATTATTATTCAGTTTTGTTATTTCCGCATTGATTTCATCAATTGATATATTAATTTCATCCATGCGATCGTTTACAGCATCAATATTATTCTGGACGTCCGTAACAATAAGTTGCAAACTATCCAGATTGCTATTGATATCGGCAATGGCCGTATCGTGCCCGTCTAAACGACTATTAATCGTGACGATGCTCTCCAACAGGCTATTGACCTGTGAGATTAAGTCGGCTAACTTGTCATCATGTTGCCCGGCCTGATCCTGGAGATCATTGATATTTTGGATGGACTCATTTACGACCGCAATAATGTTACGTAATTTGTCCAGCCAATCGCTGTTGATACCCGGGTACTCCGCATTAATTAATGGGGCAATGGGTTGTACTAATGTAATCATAATTTTCCTTTCTGGCAATGCCAATGTTTATTTATACCAGGGATATACCCCGTATGGTATACAATCACCAAAGTCGGTTGTATCAAAAGACGCGAAGAAAAGATCGCGAAGTTCTTCTATTATCATCTCTTCAACCGATATTGCTAGGGCTCTATAATCGGCAACAAGTTTGCTATAGTTGCTTCCGGGCGCGGTGCCTTCTTCATGAATGTTATCATTGTATTCATTTGTCGCATTCTTATTATCACTAACATTATTTACAGTATCCCTGCTTATGGATGATATTGTTTCATCATTATGAGTGTTGACTACATTGCTTGTTGTTTTGGTGCTTTCGTTATTTTTTGTTTCATTATCCAGGTATAATTGAGAATTGTTACTATTTCCGCTAGATAATAAATTACCCTGTGGAAATGTAGATAAATCTGTTTTAGATGTAGCTGTTTGTTCTGCGTTATTGCCTGTATTATAATTACCGTCATTAGTAACTGTTCCATTTTCATTGTTATTTTCTGTTGTTTGGCGGTTGATCTGGTGTGTGTCGGTACCCGCATGATCCACTGTACGGGTATAATCATAAGTTTTTAACGGATCAAAACGCAGCGCAATACTAGCATATATTTGATTATAACGGGGCATTATTATGCGCATTCTAGCGGCTAAATTATGGAGCCATTTTTCAACATTGCAAAATGATAAAGCATAGTAAGCATAATAATTATATATAGCGTTATTTAACTCACTTCTGTCCACGCTTGCGTCAAGAGGGTAACTCGACATTGCTGTGTTGTATGATTGCATCGGTATGTTTTTCAATAACATCACTCACTAATTCCTCCACTTCTCCGTTATACACGGTAACAATATTAGTTCCGTGTATTTTATTAAATTGCTTCCATCCTTTATTTCTAAACGCTAATCCGGCCTTAACCTTAAAATTTAACTGTTCATTATTGGCGTTTACTTCATCAACAAGCATTCTTTCTTTTTTATTATTATTAGCAAAATTTATTCCTATTTTACTAAAAAATTCATGTAACACATTAGTATATTCGAAATAAATCTTGTCAGCCGTGAATGGAGCATCCGTTTTTAAAACTGTTAATGGTGTGGCGCTAACCTGGGCCAGGGTATTGCGCATAGACCGTGTGCGGGCAATTACAGGAGCACCTCCTATATATTTTGCATACTGTGCCACAATGTCCTCTAACTGGTTATAATCACCATCAATTAAAATAGGGGTTCTTTGTGCCATAAGATTAATAGAATGAGATATTAATATATCTGCTAAACGTTCTGCGTATGAAATAGCCCAGCGGACATATCCTATTCCCAGCGAATTATTGTAAAACAATACAGCATTGTCACTATCAATTCCAACATATACTTGTTTCGAAAATTTTATCGAATAAAATGTTGACTCAATAGGACGATTATAAATTCCTAACTCACCCCAAGTGGCCCGGGAATTGATGAGACCGTAAAGGGGGTGGTCAAATGCACCCGCTATCCCATCCTCCATTAAACAACGCTCTAAAAAATCCCCGTCCATTTCATCAGGTAAATTTTCATGAGAATACATGCTATATAATATCAAACAGAAATCTTCTATTATTATATTAAATGTTTCTCTCCAAAGTGGATTCGACTGCCTTTGTGCCAATGCAAAACCATATTCCTTAAGAATTGATTTATTAAAAAATTTCATTGTATACCTCCATCAATGAAGAGAGTTTTCTTTCAGTACTGCTTCAGAAAAATCTCCCATTTTATCAGCATCATACCAAAACCTTATTCCGTTTTCTAAAAGTTTCTGTAGTTTACTAGCATATTCTGCGGGTATGCTAACATCAATGTTTAAATCGGCAAATTTATAATAATCAAATACGGGCCGGCGGTTTGTGAAAAAATTAATTGGCATTGTCCTATAAATAGCATAACCATACATTGAAAAGAAATCATCGTATTGTTTTGCTAAATATTGAGGACATTGGGCAACGGCAAAAGAGGGCCCGTATTTATCCAGTCCTAACGTAAACATTGATCCTGCTTGGGTACTAGAAAATTTAACGCTATCAGGTGCATTTTGGGCGTTAAGACTGCCGGTCATCCTATCCGCCACGGTATTGACCGTGCCGCTTATTGCCCCTGCGGCTACAGATTTTAGGCCGGGAACCTTTAAAGACGCTGCCGTAAGAGCCACGCTTGCAATCACTCCCCCTACAGTTTGTAAAGCCTGTGTCTGTCCTTTTGTTGCCGCCCAAACACTATAGCTATCCTGCGTGTAGCCAACCTGAGGCAACTCCCCGAGCGCAAATATAAAATCGGGGTTCATACCCTCAATATTTTGTCCACTATTATAATAATCCACAGGTACTAAAACAGGGTTAATTGGCGGAAGATGATTGCAAAATACCTTAAATGAGGGTGCACCAGTAAATGCTTCATAGGAAAACATCATTGATTGGCCATTATTATTAGTACAATATAGTGCTGTATACGGATACGTATACAATTTATAATTGTTAGGCACCCAACCGCCCTGATCAGCGGGAAAATATTGAGGGAAGGGGTATCCAGCCTGAATAGGGGCCACATTTACGCTAGCAGAGGAAATCCCCTGCGAGTATAAAATCCCTGAATTGCCACCTGTAGCAATAGATGGCAATAAATACGCGGCATATACTGTATAAACATCGGGAGACGATAAAAACATCTCTAAGTGTTTTGTTAGATCATCCGCCGATGCCGTAGCAAATATCCCTCCTACGGCAGGGATATTATCGTATTCAAAGCCGATATAATCCTGGCCGTATACTAATACAGCCGTTTGCATTTTGTGTAATTCACCCACATTGTTTGCTATATGGGGGTGAGTCCATTGACTATAAACGTATTGATTTACTGTAAATTGTTCGGGTTCTAGATGGTCGCCTATACCGTCCTCTTTAACCGTCATGCGCTCTAAAAATTGTGAGCCCATTTTTGCATCGTATATAAACGTCGAAATGACGTCAATTTCAAAGTGAATTTCTGATACATTAGGATTTACATAATAAATCCCTGTAATAAATGCATACCACCAATCCCCGCCAAAAACAGCATTTCTAAAAGCTATATAATCAACTTTAGCCTTGATTAAATCGTCAGCGTTGGCAGGGAAGCGTATTGTCGAATGTTGTTTTATAACGCTAAAATCATTAGCTTGGTATTTAATTTTACCACTAAGAAAAGTTTGAAACGACCCTTTTGAAGACGCAAGAAAAACGTCTCCATCGTTAGGAATAAAATTTGTGGAGCATAACATGCATGTATTATTTCCGGGTAAATTTATAGGATAAGTTGCCATTTTTTTTTTAGTTTCACGTGAAACATTCCATAATGTTTCACGTGAAACTTTCCTCCTTATTACACAGGATTGATTTTTACGGTTACTAAGGCACTGTTTGTTTCAAATTTTCCGTCACCGATATCAACCCGGGCGCTGACCAACACGATATATTCGCCAGGGGCTGAATCTTTTGATGTGGCTACTGTTATCTTCTTTTCTTCGGGATCATACGACATGACTAAGTTGTTAGTGGTAGTCATAAATGATAAATAGGGGCTAATTTCACGGTCATGATAAGTGACCGAATAATCAAACTGTTTTTTAGTATCCAGGCCAATAGATAGTTGCTGTCCGTTATTAACAGTGATTACTGCCTTTTCGGCAGTAGGATCATATAATGCTACAGCATTTGCCCACAATCTGATATTATAATACTGCCACACGTGGAAGAACGAGTTAAGAGTCAACGTGGCCCCGTTTTCAAAATCGCGGAATTCGCGGCGATTGTCCCTAACCTGTGGTGCCCGCTCATCACAAATGATAGCCAATAACCCTGTAACCATCAGATTATCAACATAAAGGATACGCCCCTCTAACTCCGTGTAACTGACATTAAAAGCGGATGCCTTAACGTACAAACCAATTGTGGCCGCATATCTGCTGTCCATAATTATGATCTGGTTAGCCTGAGGCGTCCATGTGATTGCAGGATTAACCGCTTTATTCTGTGCTGCTGCCAATTCCTGGAAATTATTATAGTCGCCGGACGGAAACGTCATGGCAAAACTTATGTTCTGCAGGGTCAACAAAAATTTCATGGCAGATTCCTGGTCTACAGGGGCCGCAACAGCAACTGTTTTAAATACATTGGACAAATAGGCGCTAGCAAAAAGAGCCTTCCAGAGTTCAAATTCACGGATTTCATTGCCGCTGTATAGGCTGTCAATCAACGCCGCAAAAAAATCATCGAGGGCATCAAAACTTGTAAATGCTAACTCCAACTCATCCCGAGCCCGTGTAACCGCAAATAAGTCTTTACGGTTTAACGTAAAATATTCCACCGCCACATCCGGCCTATAATTGTGTAATAAGCGTGATGTAGCGTTGATATCGTACGGGATAGCTATGGCAGGGTTTACGTGTGTATCCTGGATTACGCCCCCCAAAGGATTGCCGCCCTTGACAAGTGATCGAAAAGGATTACTAAATGCCCTCATGTCCATTAAACTCAGCGCAATTTTGTTAAAAAATACGCTGATAAACTCATTATAGGTCGGCGTAAAATCCAAAATCGCAGATTTTACATCCAACAAATTCTTTAGCCCCAATTCAGGCACAGCATCCCTGTAGGCTTTGGATGCTCCGGCCCGTATGCTATTTACGATAGCCATTCCTGTTCCTTCTTTAGCCATAAAACCTCCTTTTAAAATGTTTCACGTGAAACATTAGTTGAAACATTAGTTGAAAAACCCATTGTTATCAATAAAACCCTTTAAATAATCCAGTGGCTGCTTTTCTTTTTCCAGATCCGTGTCGGTGTTGGGATCATTTTCTGTATCCCTAGTCCCCGATGCACCAACCCTTTCAAATAAACGAAAATTCTCACGTTTTAGCAGCGTATTAGAATTTTCCACCTTTTTAACCTGTGCTTCCAGCTTATCCTTCTCAGATATCCTGTCTTCTAAATCTTCCAGTAGGGCGGCATAATCATCCGCCCTGGTGCCGTCACTTTGTTCCATCAATTCTTTAACCAGTTCTCTTGCCCTGTCATTTTCCAGCATTTTAAACCCTTTCTGTCGCCGCCTGCTTAATAAAGGCCGTTTTGCCATCCGGCAACACACAAAATAATTCAGCACCGCTCTTACAATCCTCATAAAATCCGTAGCACCGTACAGGACAGCCCCTGATCAGTCCTATATAGATATTATCGAGACTATTATCACCCGCTACATATTTTGCCGGGGTGTCCGATGTTGTACGATAGACACCCGCAATTTTAGGATCAAAACAGTGGGCAACCTGTTTGCGCTGTGCATAATCTTCAGGGCCAGCGTCAGTCGTGTCATCACTTAAAACCACAGCTGTATGTCCCTGCGTAAACGTCACAAGTATATCGCCACGCACCAGTAGGTGCTGTTCCCTCCAGGGATCAGTTATCGCAGGCATATAAAACGCGCCCGATTTTAGCAATATAGATTTTTCTGTGCGTGTTGTAAAATTTGGCACAATTAAGCCTGCGTATGCAATGCAGACACGCACTAAACTACTGCAATCGCAATGCACGGGAATAGCCACATGACCCGGGTCATATTCTACGATTTTTGACACATCAAACAGGTTATTACGGTCTGTTTGATCGTAGCCAATCTGAATATTATCGCAGGCCCGTTGCATAGCCACAGCGATTAATTCCGCCATTCCCGGATTAACGGCACGGATCACGACCCATTTTTTACTGTGTTGATACAGTATTTGCGTGGCAACCTCATTGCCTGTCTGGTCGCCCGGAAGGCCACCTGTAGTTGTCCCTTTTTCATTGATCCGAGCACTACCAATTATAATCATTAGCTTCCCCCTTTCTAATAGATAAAATGGCCTCGGTGTTGTTATTAATCACCTGTGCCAAGTTATCAACTTCTTCCTTATGCATTGACGTCATTTCGGCTATTAACTTACGACTTTCCTTTCGCTCGTTCAGCCCACTTATAAACAACGCCGCGCATGCCATGATGGGGAAACCATATGATCCTATGATTTCCTTGATAACAGTATAATCCATTATACATTCTCCTTTCTGGACATATTGGCCCTTTACCTTATTATAGCACACCAGGCCAAAAATGTAAATATCAAATTTTGCAAAATAGGTATTGACATTGTTAAAAAATGATGCTATTCTTAATATGTTCCAAAAAAAAAAAGGAGAAAGAAACATGAGAAAAATCACCAGAACATTAATTGAGTATTCCATGCGTTACATCCCGGCAAAAGTTGTTAACGGCACAGCAGAACATGATCCCGAGACGGTTTTTGAATTTGTCGCGGAAAAAAAGCTGTCATACGCTGAATTGTGCGCCGAATTGGCGCAGAATATCGAGACTAGCTTTGTGATTATCGAGGTGACTTGCAAACCTACGCTGTTTAGCATGCCCTTAGCGGATTTTTGTAAAGCGGCCGAAAAAAAGGAGGTAAAATAAAAAATGGAAAATGAAATGATCATGATGGAAGAAACCGGCATCACAGCGGCATTGACGAGCCGTAAGACAACATTTTGCAGCTTTAAGCCTACGACCGATGAGGATCAGGTAAACCTGTTTAATATGATCACTTCCCCGGATCAGAGGCTGGCGGAAATGATTAACTTAGTTATCCCGGTCAAAGATATTTTTGCGGAAGAGGTACATTGCCGCAAGGAAGATGGCTCACTCGAAACAGCACCCCGGATCGTTGTAATCGCCGATGATGGTAAGTCATACCAGGCAGTAAGTCAGGGAGTTTTAAACGCATTTACGATGCTTATAGCATCGTTTGGCCCTCCCACATGGGATGATCCTATCTGTATCCAGCCCTACCAGATCAGCAAAACAGCGGGTGGCCAAACTCGTAATATTCTCAGCTTTAAGGTTCTGGGTCGTAAAAGCAAATTACCTAAATCGTCTAAATCGTCTAAATAGGCGGCACCGGGCTTCGGCCCGGTTTTTTTTTTAAAAAAGGAGACTTTATGGCTAAATGGAAATGGAATAAAAACTATAATAAGCAGTTATCATCTGCGGTAAAATCTTTTAACAGAAAAATAGATTATTATACTAAAAAAGGAATCGGCGAATATTTACCCGATAAAGTAAAAGTATCGTTGATAAAGTCAAGAATTTCAAGCGTAGAAGGTCTCAATCGGGAATTACAATCTCTAAAAGATTTTAATAAATCAACAGCAATTCCTATCATAACAGAAAAAGGTGTTAAAACAACAAAATATCAAATAGATCAGTTAAAACAAAGGACGGAAATAATTAATCAACGTAGAGCTGAACAACGTGCGCGATTGCAGGAACCCGAATTGCGCGGAACCATGGGGACGATAAAACAACAAAATCTTCAACCAAGAAATATAAACACTAATACCGTCACAATGGATCATTGGAAGAAATTCATTGAAGGAATTTATAATCAAACAGCGGATGATTATATCGAACGGTTAAATCGACAGTATAAAGAAAATTTCCTGGACGCTCTTGACACGGCCTTTGGCCAAAAGGCCTGGTTGATAAGAGATTTAACAGAATTAATAAATATTAATGATTTAGTACAAATGCTTTATGATGATCCAATTCTTAGTATTGATTTCATATACGGGGAAGAGGATCAGGATTTAAGAATTGGTGGTATACTAAATCATTTATACGATTATATGCAACAAAATAATATAACTTTAGACCCTGAAATCATAAGTGAGATAGAAAATGCCTAAATTTTGTGCCGATTTTGAAACCACAACTGATAAGACGGATTGTCGGGTATGGGCCTACGCTTTAATTGAGATAGGCAATCTTGATAATTTTATATATGGCAACAATCTTAATGATTTTATAGAATGGTGTCGCAAAAATCCATCAACTATTTATTTTCATAATCTAAAATTTGATGGTGAGTTTATAATCCATTGGCTTTTTATGCATGGTTATACTTGGTGCTCGTCACGCAAGGAATTAAAACGACAATCTTTCACAACTCTAATAAGCGACAAAGGACAATTCTATTCCCTTGAAATATGCCATGGCTTTAAGGGAATGAAAATGGTATCAACTAAAATAATAGATTCACTTAAAATAATACCATTTAGCGTTGAAGATATAGCAGACGGTTGGGGATTACCGCTATCTAAACTTACAATAGACTATGATAAATATAGGTCGAAAGATCATCAACTTACAAAGGATGAGATTGATTATATACACAACGATGTGGCCATTGTAGCATCCGCTCTCAAAACCATTTTTGATTCAGGGCTAAATGAAATAACGCAAGGTTCTAATGCGTTACATGATTTTAAAAATATATTTACAAAGAAACGTTTTGAAAAAGATTTTCCTATTCTTGAATATGATAACGAAATTAGACAATCGTACAAGGGGGCTTTCACGTATTGTAATAAAAAATATCGTGGTAAAGATATTGGGCCGGGTATTGTTTTTGACGTTAACAGTTTATACCCGTCAGTATTATACAATGAATTAATGCCGTACGGTCATGGTGTAGCATTTGAAGGCGAATACACTCCTGATCCCTTATACCCTCTATACGTGCAAATGATAAAATGTCAATTTGAATTAAATGATGGTTATCTTCCAACAATTCAAATCAAAGGATCTTACATGTTTAATCCCGTAGAATATTTAGAAGATAGCGGCGGAGAACAAGTTACGTTGTGCCTTACCAACGTTGACTTAAAATTACTATTCGAACACTATGATGTATTTGATTATGAATATTGTGGAGGGTGGAAATTTAGAGGTGTAAAAGGATTATTTAAAGACTATATTGATAAGTGGATAAAAGAAAAAATAGATGCTGATAAGGCTAAAAACAAAGCTAAACGTAGCCTTGCTAAACTGATGCTAAATGCATTATACGGCAAATTTGCGTTAAACCCAACCGTACAAAGCAAAATGCCATACATGGCACCAGATGGTATTATAAAATACAGATTGTTGGACCCTGAGGCCCGGGATCCTATTTATATACCCGTAGGCACGTTTACAACGGCATATGCACGCAATAAAACTATACGGGCTGCCCAATCTGTTTATGACCGTTTTATCTATGCCGATACCGATTCTTTGCATCTAGAGGGTACCGATATTCCAGCAAACCTGGATATTGATCCATACCGTTTAGGAGCCTGGAAGTGGGAAAAAACGTTTACACGTGCACGATTTATTAGGGCAAAATGTTACATCGAGGAAGTGGATGGTAAAATTGAGGTCACAGCAGCAGGGATGCCAGAAAGATGCTATATGGTAAAAGAGATAGATAAAAACGGAAAAATGATAAAAACTAACAAAGAGGTTACATGGGAGAATTTTAAACTTGGCGCCGTTTATAAAAATAAATTAAAATTTGAGCATGTTCCGGGCGGAATTGTACTTACTCCCATTGACTTTACGATACGAGCATGATATAATTAATGTTGAGGATACGGGTTGCACCACGATTATAGGCTATTGTAAGGATTCCATATGATGATGAATCATACCTGAAAATATAAGCGTTGGAAACGCCCTTAAATCACCCCGTATTCTCACATGATAAGGAGGATTATGGTCAACATTTACTGGGATATCAATCCAATATTAAGATATCAACGGAACTTTAACTTTATATCGTCTGAACGAAAAATAGGTAAAACATATACGACATTATGGTTTTTACTAAAACAGGCAATTTTAAAAAATAAACAATTTGTTTATTTATGCCGCACGGAAAAAGAGCGGCAACAGGGTATATTAAAATCTGCATTTTCAAAAATAATTTCTGAACAATACCCTAATACTACATTTAAATTCACAACATCTGAATGTTACCTTGTCCAAGAAACAGAAGAAAATGAAAAAGAAATGATTCTTTTAGGATATTGCTTAGCGCTGTCAATGGCAGAAGAAGCTAAAAGAAATTCTTACCCCGATGTAAAATACATGGTTTTAGATGAATATTCATTGCCAAAATATTCGACCTCTAAATATGTACACGGGTGGGATGAACCTGATGCCTTATTATCATTGTATCAAACAATTGACGCCGACAGAGATGAGGTTATTGTTTTTTGCCTAAGCAATAACTATACATTTTATAATCCGTACCATATGCATCCTGCATTCAATATACCTTTCACGCCGGCGGGTAAAACGTGGACTTCAGAAAATGTCCTTTTTCAGCGTCCGCAAATGTCAGAGGGTTTAAAAACGCAAAAGGCAAAAACAAGATTTCATAAGATGATTCAGGGGACAGAATATGGCGACCACGCTTCATCGGGAATTTATATTGACGATTCACCGGAATTCATTAAATCAAAAACAGGCAATTGTAAATATATTTTCACACTATCACACAAAGGTGTACAATATGGAGTTTGGAGCGGTATGCAAGTAGGCTTAATTTTTATTGACGATGTGGTGGACAAAACTTGCCCTCTAATCTACGCCTTAACATTCGATGATCATCGTGAGAATACTATGCTTACGCAAAGTAAAGGCTTTGCACCTTTACAATGGCTAAGCAAAAATTATAAAATTGGTAATGTAAGATATTGTAGTCAGCAAATAAAGGCAAAAGCAGAGGAGGCTATAAGGTTATTATTATGAAAATATTGGTTGCATGTGAAGAATCAAAACATTTCCAGGAATAGCCAGGCTATGGCAGAACAGTGAGGTAATGAAATATGATTGAAACAAAAAACGAAATAATTAAAGATTATATTAAGTCACAGGGTTACAACAACATTGTATCAAATGGTTTTACAATAGCGGGTTATAAAGGTAGCACCCGATTAAGCGTAGACAAGTTAAGTGATGACAAAGTCTCAATATCAAAGACAATAATATCGGATTATGACGAACTAATAAAAGCTATTGAAATGACGGTTCCTCTCCAGGTAACTGACCGGAAAGCATATAAAGGAATGTAATTACTCGGCAAGT
>OFHB01001134.1_pt1 | contig 15859 bp, 21 predicted proteins | sample 1521881 | NCBI WGS metagenome assembly OFHB01 (sample SAMEA3504090, study PRJEB24116) | mouse gut metagenome | biome: mouse gut; feature: mouse-associated habitat; material: faeces | place: Denmark | collected 2011
GTATTCTCAAAATCTGGAATTTATGAAAACGCCCGACGAATTTTTCATACCCGACAACGAGGTAATGCTACCTGATGAACTCGATTACAGCAGAGTGAACGAATACGTCCGCTCCGCAGAGGCGTTTTCTCGCTCCACATACCAAAGCGTCTATATCATAGACTATTTCAAGCAGAATTTCCTGTATGTGTCGCCCAATCCGATGTTCCTGTGCGGACTTTCGCCGGAGCAGATGATTGACCTCGGCTACCAGTTCTATCTCAAATATGTGCCCGAGGACGAACAGGCCCTTTTGCTCGACATCAACCGTGTGGGCTTTGCCTTTCACAATCAAATCCCACTCGAACAGCGCAAGGATTGGTACATATCATACGATTTTCATATTCTCAACGACGGCCACCCAATTCTCATTAACCATAAGCTGACCTCCCTTGCCCTGACTTCCGACGGCAGGATTTGGCTTGCCCTCTGCGTTGTATCTGCCTCCACCCACACCACGCCCGGACATATCGAAATGCACCATGTCGGCACCCCCGACTATTTCGCATTTAATCCCGTCACCCGTCGGTGGGATAAGAACACTATGCCAAACCTTACCGAGGGGGAGAAGTCGGTGCTTACCCTTTCAATACAAGGCTATACGATGTCGGAGATTGCTGACCGCATCTGCCTCTCGCCCGACACCGTCAAGAAATACCGTCAGCGCATTTTTGAAAAACTCGGTGTGCGCAACATATCCGAGGCTATCGCGGCTGCCACCAACAACAAGCTACTCTAAATTTTTCGATAGGTAGAAGCGCGGAAAGTGCTTCACATCGCGCCCCACTGCTATATTAGCCAATATCCGGGCACAGATACAGGCTGCTGTTTGCTGTGCCTTTGCGGATTGTTCGCCCTGTTCAATTCTCGGTAACACAACGCGCAACCAGTCGCTGTTGTCAATATTCCAAAACGCACAATACCCCGACATATACTTTGCGGCACACAGGCGCACATCGCCCTTTGCCTCTAATTCAACCTTATCATCGGGTAGCACAACCATAGCCGCGCCACCCTCGATAAAATCAAACGGATATACGACCGGCAATTTACCGCCCAACCGGGCCGATATTCCGTTCATCGCCACATCAACCGCAATATCGGCAGACCCCGTCGGATCTTCCACATATATAATATTGTGGAACCCGACTTTTAGCAAAGCCGTATTGATAGCGTCTGCAAAAGCACCTTTGCCGACTATCATTATCCGGCAGCTTTCAATCTTATTCTTTTCTTCGCTTGTCATACACCGCAAAATTACTCTTTACCCCTCTATCGCACCATACCCAAAAGTGTATATTTTTTTCGGCTGCAAATGCAAACGTACACTTTTGGGTATGGCAAGGAATTTTCAACGGCAGTAACTTTGCAATAGTTAAATCAAAGCTCCAAATATGATGATAAAAAAACTAATGGTTTTGGTTGCCGGTGTTTTTATTACTTGCAGTGTTCACGCAAATAATACAGCACCTGAATATGGCAACCAACAAGACTCAATCGCAATCTATAACACGCTCATCTTCAAGGCTGACTCGTGTTATATGAAACAAAATTTCGAGCTTGCCTCTAAATTTTTTGACAAGGCATTTTCTCTCGGAATTAAGCCTGTTGACAAACACCTTTATAATGGTGCTTGTGCAGCTGCTTTAAATGGTGATGAAAGCGCTGCTTTTAATCGCCTGTTTGAAAGAGTGCGGCTGTACCCTCATTGGTATAGCGACCAAATCGGACAAGACAAGGATTTACAATCCCTGCACACCTCTCCGAAATGGGAAATTCTCTGCGATACTCTGCAAGCCCGAAAGATTTTTATTGAGCGTAACTACGACCACGCACTGAAAGAGCGGTTAGACTCAATCCATTATCGGGACCAAACGCCGCGACATGCCTATATTGCAGCGTTGCGAGCTGTTCCACAGGACACACTGTTGATAAAAACACGCCTTGTGGAAATGCAACGGAATGATAGCATAAATCAAATAGAAGTATTTGATATTCTCGATAGTTATGGTTGGCCTTCTTCCGAAATCGTAGGAGGCTCCAACTTCGCTATCTGGGAGGTTATTCAGCATACTTCGCTTGAAGCGATTGAGAAATACTTACCCCTTTTCCATAAGGCAGCCACCAATAACGAACTCAATAAATCATTTGTCGCAATGATGGAAGACCGTTGCGATATGTGGCGCAATCGTCCTCAAAAGTATGGTACACAGCTAATACAAAACGAAAAAGGTGTAAAAGTACCATATACTCTGCTTGACTCCGAAAAAGTCGATGAATGGAGAGCCGAAATGGATTTACCACCTATGCAGGAATATCTAAAACAAATGAACGGACAATGAAAATCGTAGAATATGTATTTGTCGCATTATCCCTGCTTATGGTTGGCTGTGGCTCGATTAAAGATGTGCCGTTTTCTTCTCATAATTGGCATATAAATCCCATATCCGGCAACATAGAAAGTACGGACACCACCTATTCTTTCACCCTATGTTCTGATGTGGTAGAAACGGAGCTGCCCTTAATTGGAAATGATAAAGAAGCACAGCCATACAAAGGGTTGAAAGCATATTTGAATACAATATGTTCACATCTTGAAGCAAAGTGTGACAGCATTTTATTCTACGCCCCCACAAAAGGATTATTGATAGTGGGTATTACGGAGAATATAATTTGGAAACCACGGTCACAGTCGGCTAATGTTTTGACCGATAAACCATATACCTTATGGGTGCGCGATGATGATGTGGACGATTGGGATAGAAAACCCGATGAAATCTACACAAACGTCCTTATGGATAAAGCGGCAAAGCAGTTATTGGTAATTGACCGTCTTACTTACAAGCGCTCCGATATTGCAATAATACATATTATTCAAACTGAAACCCGCAAATTCAAATCGTTGGGTCTGCCTGATTGGTCCGGCACCTGGGCTGACGTTACTGACCCGACTTGCCTTGAACCTATTGCAAATTGGTTGGAAGGACACCGTAAAATGGCATTTGACATATACCGACAAAGTCACAGGGCTACGGTAATAGACAAATAAAGTCAAACAGCTAATCATACAACATAGATTATCCTCGGCAGCGATTGTCGGGGATTTTCTTTTTGTGTTCCGGCGCCACCGCGCCGTCGCGCTAATGCGGCAAGCCGTCGAGCTTGTAATCTCGACCCATTGAGGGCGTATATCGCTAACATAGACAGCGGACTTCGGATCTATCCTGATGATAGAGCCGGAGTCCGCTGCTTTTCCGGGCCCCTCGGCCACCCCCGAGGGAGAGCGGTATCACTCCGGGGGCGCTTCGCAAAGATAAGGACTGCGACCGTTCATTACGGCCTCTATCATCGGGAGGGTGGAGTATTCGCAAGAGCCTTACAGCGGTGTTCCGGCTGCACAGGACACAGGGCTGCAATTCAATGGCGCATCATCGGCAGTTCGGGCAATAAGAATAGAGAGTGCTTTGGCCGTCGGGGATAACTTCACGGCATAGATTGGTGTGATGCAGCGGCTCGCACCGAGGAGGCTAACATATATCATAGTTTTGCGAGGCAGTTGTTTGAGGGAGCCATACTTGTAAACACGCACGGAAACGCATCTGATATTTCACACTCGCGAAGTTAGCAGCTTTATCTACGCTCGTCAAGGGCAGGTGAATTTGATTAAAAAATCTTCCTTTTTCCGTCGTGCCTATGAAAAAGAGTATTCAGGGGGCAAGCCCTTTTCATCAAACCCTTGTCGGCTAACGTGCCCGGAGGCACTGATGGGTCAGCCGCATATTCTGCGGTGTAAAAATCAAACGCGCCCCGGCGCACAGTAATAACCCCTCAAAAACTTCAAAACCATGACATACGTTAGCTGCATCTCCCTCGATACAAACCGCCGCCTCAAAGAATATCAAGTAGAAGTTATCACCTTCGACGGCGAAAGCGAAATAGTATATGTAATTGCCCGGACAGCCGACGAGGCACAGGAAAAGGCAGCAGCCCAGGTACCCGACGCAGACTACACTATGGTACAAGGCTTCTGCGAATACTAATTTCCACCTCCCCAAGATAGAGGGTTGACCCCACGGGTCAACTCTCACTTTGCTCTTTCGCCCCCTACGCAACATAAGTCTGTCGCAACTCTAATCACTAACCCCTAACCTCTAACCTTCCCCCATAGCCCTCGCCGCCACACCGACCGCCACCAACGTAACACCGCATCGCATCGCTATCGGAGCCGACAAGCACCGCGCCTTGACCGTGAACCATTTGCCCCATACGCCGTGAGAGATTGGACTGCAAGGGGAGAGGGGGCCGCAGCCCGGTGCGCCACCCCCACAGCCTCGACCCGGGCGGTCGCGCCGTTTTGGAACACGCACCCCACACGGGCGCAGATGCAAATATCTCATCGCGCGCTGACCTCCAACCACCCCACATTAACCTCCAACCACTAACCCTTGAAACTCCCCGACGCCGAACTTGCCGCCACCGACGAGCCTGTGCGAGTGTCAGGCTTCGCCGACCGAGGGGCACGAGCCGCATCTGCGCACGGAGCGGTTCTGCCATTGTTCCCTGCGGTCGGCCTCCTTTGCCTTGAAGATGTCCGGGGGAGCGAGCCGGGGGCTTATTTTTCCGTCACAAAGTTAGTACGGTCATTCACTGGCGCAAGGGCAGGTGTGCGCTCCGCGTTCCCCCCTCTTTCGGAGCAAGCTCCTGCAAGAGGGTAATCACCCTTGCTTTTGGCAGCTCATTACGACCGCACTTTTGATTGTTCGTAAAAATTAAGAGCCTCGGCTCACTTCTCAAACCCCCAAACACTTCAAAATCATGGCAAAGAAAACCTCCAAAACCGCAGAAAACAAAAAGGCTAAAACCACTTCGACCCGTGCGAAGAAGCAGACCCAGGCCCCCGTCGTCGATACCAAGCCGACCCTCACCCCCAAGCTCATCGTGGCGCAGCGCAAGTTCAACCGCTGGTACGTCTACTTCAAGGGCGTGGCTCCAAAGGATAATGTAGGGTGCGGCTGCAAGACAGCCCAAAGCGCGATAAGATATATGCACCTGCTCAAAGCCCGGTACGGTGCCGTTATCTCCCAAAACATCTACGACCGCCTCGCTTTCGAGGCCGCGAGAGAGGCGTAATGCCTCTCTCTTTCTCTCTCCCCTTGAAGTCCAACCTTATAAATCTCACGACGATGTACGAATACAAATGCTTCACTCGACAAGGCTCATGGCGCTTCTACGCCGACTCCGATACCGATGCCCTGCGGCTCGCCCTTTTCTACTGCTGGCGCGACGGCGAAGACTTTATAAAAGTGCAAAGCGACTTCGGAGGTCAGCCTTACACCCTGCGACTCTGCAAGATTGACAAGACAAATTCGATAACGACACTTTAACCCCTTCCACACAGCGGTTGCTTCCTCCCGAAGCGACCGCTGACTGTCTTTTCGCCTCGCCGCCACCCTCCTTAATTTTGCCCCTATGATACGGATAGGCTTCTACACCCCCACGGTGATGCTCTCCGCCGACCTCCCCGACGTCAGCATCTTCACCGACCAAGACTTCGTCGACTTCCGCCTCACATCGGGCGGAATGGTGCTGCTCGACGAGCGGTACTACACTTATAACGGCTCGGCCACCGTCGCCGACATCGCTTCCCTCATCGAGCAATATATGGCCGGAAACCCCGACCTCAATTACTCCGAATTTATCATCGAGGCATCGGCACCCGACGGATCCGCCGCCTCCCACTCCTTCCGTGTCATCTACTGCGACCGCGCTCTCGGACTCTACGACCCCTCGCAATGGCTGCTCGAAAACTTCCTCACATTTTCCGCTTTCCGGCGCATCGCCCCCGACACCTTCTTCGAGCTGCAATGGTTCGCCACCGACCGCGAGCCCATCGCTTTCTTCATCTACGCCACATACCTCGACACCGACGGCAACACCGCCACCTACCGCTACGTCCTCTCCGGCAACGGTATGATACAGCACGGCGACGGCATAAACCGCGAGTTCGTCTTGCTCTCCGATGTACGCGCAAAGATACAGGCCGCCACCAAAGCCTCCACACCTCCCACGCTGCTCTCCGTCACCGCACGGTGCGGCGAGCGTTCACTGACCCTCTTTGTCGACCAGGCTCTCGCCGACACCCTCCCTTTCCATTACACTAACTGTTTCAACGTCGCTGAACAGCTCATACTCCCTCACGCCACCACCCACAAAATCAAGGCCGACCGCTCTATCGCCACCCTCGGTAAATCCGCACGCTTCTACAACGTCACCACCGCAAAGGAATACGAGGTGCAGTCCGCGCCTCTTACCTCCGACGAGTGCTTGCAGGTCGAGCAGATGCTTACCTCTCCCGTAGTCCGTATTCCCTGGGGCACCGACTCTAACCTCGCCGAAACCGACTTTGACGCTATGCTCCCAATCCTCATCACCGATTTTACCTCCGAACTTTCCGACACCGACGATAAGCCCAACTCCGTAAAATTCACTTGGCGCTTCAAGGACACCCGACCCAAATTCAACGCCCGATACTCTCCCGGCATATTCGACACCCATTTCCAACCGCCTTTTTCATAATGGTTTTGGCGTTCCGGCGCCGTCGGGCCGTCGGGCTAATGCGGCAAGCCGTCAAGCCTATGGTCTTGACCCATTCGGGCTTATATCCCTAACGCGATAATACCTCACACAATCTCATCACCCAATGAACGCAGTTCACATATCAACCGCTCGCACGATGCTCAACTCGGGCGACCCCGTCGACCTCTCCGTATGGCGCAGCGACGGCTCTATCCTCGAACTCCGCAACGTCATATCCCTGCGATATTCCTTTTACGGAGGCTGGCGAAACGTCAAAATCCTTGCCTCCGGCGAGTGCCGCCGTCTACGCGACTGCTGCATCTTCCGCATTAACGGCCTCGATGTTTTTCTTTAACATTTGCGTATTCCGCTGAAATTGCGTAAATTTGCCCTATTCACAAATATCACGGCCATGTTACGAAAATTATTCAGCACCATTCTTGTTTGCCTTTTTTCGGTGACTGCTTATACACAGTCAATAGACGAAAAAATTGGCAATGCTATGAATACGTCCGATTGGTTTGCCCTTGACTCTTTATATTCAAATACACCCAAAGACTCAATTCACCCTTTCCTTGAAGTCTACTCACGTTGTCTACTTGGAAACCGTCTTAACCGACCTGATGTGTCAATACCTGCTTTTCAGGAATTGTTTAATACCCAATCTGCCTATCTTGATTTGAACAATTTGATTTCGTCAACATTTATGTTCGGCATGGATTTGAGCAGGACAGGTCAAAACGATAAGGCTGTTGAAATTATGCGTTCAGTATTGGAAGCCTCCAAACAATATTTGGACTCCATTACTATTTCAAATTTCATATCACAAGCAAACCGATATGAAGCCCTTTCAGCATATAAGCCTTATCAAATACAATTTGATAATGAAAATATCGGTTATATTCCTTTTACTATAATTCCCGTAGGGCCAAAAGAGAAAGGGTCTGTGTTGATGCACCTACAAGAGAGTTCAATAAATGGAAGTGTTGCCGATATTACATTTGATACGGGAGCCGGAACAAATTTAATTTCGCCCGAAATGGCGGAAAAATACAATCTCATACCTTTGGAAAAGACCCGGGTTAGCGTAATGGGGGTTAGTGAAAAAGAGGGATACATAGCTATTGCAAAAAAAATAAAGTTAGGAAACATAACTGTTTGCGACGTGCCTTTCACTGTAATTTCGTTATCCTCAAACAATAGCGAAGCCGACCAATACATCGACGCTTTCAATATCGTAGTCGGCAGTGATTTAATGCTTCAACTTAAAGACTTGACGATTGATTTCGTCAATCGTCAAATTACTATCCCCACGGTCGCACCTGTAAGAAGTAATGCTATTGCAAATATGTGCTTCTCGCCAACAATGAATTTACTTACCAAAGGAAAAATCCTTAACACACCTATGATGATGTGCCTGGACTCCGGCGATGCCGCCTTTGGCTCGGCAAGTCAACATTTTTATGATTTGAACAAGAATTATATTGAGCAAAACGGTAGGCAAGACACCATTCGCTCTGCCGGTATCGGTGGTTTTATAATAGAAGATTGCTACTATATGCCCAATCTGCCGGTTACGATTGCAGAAAATACGGTTGCACCATTAGAGTTTGTAGTTAAGACACAAAAATCTTCTAACAATGATGAATATGATGCAAGAATAGGTCTGCGCACAATGATGCTATTCGGTAAAATACATTTTAATATGGTTGACTTTACGGTATCTGCTCAATTACCGAGCTTATCGGCTATTGTAGCGCCAAAATACAATATGGCACAACCCTTCAAAGTAACAGAAAATAAACCGAGCACTTTGCAAACCATCGGTTTTGTTGGAATGTGCATCGCTAACGGTTTATTAAATCATAATGCCCCGTCAGCCCCTGATTTGTAACCGCGTCTTTTCGCGCTCATCATATCGTCCATAACTTTGAGCAACCAACCTCAATGTTATGGACTTTTCTTTTTATCCCGACGACCTAAATTTCAGCTCTGTGGAGCAGTTGCCCGGACTTGAAGCCCGTGCAGCCTTTACCGTCAATTCGCAGTCGGTGTTCCGAGAGGACACCGACATCGTGCCGACGCTCATAGACGATAAGCTCTCCTATATCCCGTGGGGCGGCGACAACCAAATGCCTTTCGATATTCTCGACCTCATAGAGAAAGACGAAACCCTCGCCACCTGCCAATGCTTCAACGCCGAGGTGTGCTATGGCGCAGGCTTGCGGTATGATACCTGCATCGCCTCCGATGCCGTAAAACAAGAAGTCGAAGACTTCTATTTAGACAACGACCTCGCCGCATATTTTCTCGGCGTCAGTCAGGACTTCAAGCACTTCGGCTTCGCCGTCAGCGTGCTTATTCTCAACGAGGACGGCACAAAGATTGTGCGACTCTTGCGTAAGGAAGCCTGTTACTGCCGCTTCGCCCCTGCCGACACCGTCGGCAAAATCCCCTCCGTCCTTTACGCCAACTGGCGTAAGTGCGTCGCTTCACCCTCCGAAATCGAGGTCATAGACCTGCTCGACCCCTCCGCGCCGTGGCGTGATCTGCAAGACAAACTCGCCAAACGGACGCGCAACCGCAAATTCGCAATCGTCAGCCGAATACCGACCGTCGATAGCACATATTACCCCATACCTTACTATGCCTCGCTGTTCCGGGGCAAATGGTACAACATCAAACAGCTCATCGGCATAGCAAAGGAAGCGAAGCTCAAAAACCACGCTCCCATAAAATACCAAATCGAAATCTCCGCCAAATATTGGGAGTCGATTTTCCGTGCCGAGGGCATCACCGACCGTCGTAAGCAACAGGAGCGCATCGTCCGTGAGAAACAATCAATTCTTGATTTTCTCACCGGCGCGGAAAACTCCGGCAAGGCGTGGTTTTCCACGTTCTACATCACTCCCGACGGAAAGGAGCAGCACGACGTTGTGATAAACAAAATCGACGCCACCAAAGAGGGCGGCGATTGGGAAACCGACATACAGGAAGCTATCAATATGATATGCTTCACTATGCGCGTACACTCAAACCTCGTCGGCTCCGTGCCCGGAAAGGCGCAGACCAACAACTCCGGCTCCGACAAGCGCGAGCTGTACACCATAGCACAGGCACTCCAAAAGCCATACCACGACCTCCTTTTCACCGTCCACCGCATCATCATCAAATTCAACGCCTGGCAGGGCGTCACCGTTGATGTGCCCTTTATCCAACTTACTACCCTCGACGAACACCAAGACGCAAAAGAAGTCAAAGTCACAAGTGACAAGGCATAAGGTATTCACACATCACTCATAAACATAATGGCAAAGATAATCAACAGCAACGAGGAACTACGTCTGCTTATTCCAAATCAACTGATTACCATAAAAGGCGAAACGCCGCTCTTTGACAAACTCGCACCGTTTCTCGACCTCGCCGAGGCGTGGGTCAAGGAAACTTTCACCTCCGAGCCGACCTACAACACAATCTGCGGCTACACGGATAGCAACCCTATCCGCATAGCCACCGCCCGGCTTGTCGTCGCCGACGCAATGCGCCGTGCAATTCCCTCGCTCGACCTTGTGCTTACGCCCAACGGCTTCGCCACCGTCGGCACCCAAAACCTCGTCGCCGCATCGAAGATGCGCGTCGACCGACTTGTCGGCTCGATGCTGACCCACCGCGACGATTGCATAGCCGCGCTCTTGCCCGAGCTGCCGGGCGCGAGCCGGTGGCTCAACTCCGACCAAGCCGCTTTCTTCGGCGCAACCCTCTTTCCTACGTTGGAAATCGTCGCCCAATCCCCAATTCCCAATTCCCAATCCCTTAACTGGGAGCGATACCTCGAACTCCGCCCCCAAATCATAGACTTGGAGGCATCGTTGGCCGAGGAATGGTTGTCGCCCGAACTGATGTCAGCGCTCCGGGCAGAGAACCTGCGCGGAGATCTGCCACCCCTCCGCCACGATGTAGTCCGCCAAATCAAGGCGCAGCTCATCGCCTATCTGCAAAAAGGCTCGTTCAACAGCCGACGCCTCGCCGATATAGTCAACATCATACGCCACCGCCCCTCCGATTTTCCCGAATGGCACAGCTCCGACACCGCCCGATTGTTCACGCCTCCGACGTTCAGCAACCGCAAAGAAGCCTCCGGCTATTTTTTCTAATTCGCCGAAAATTTGTAATTTTGCGATATGAAAGCAAAAGCAATAAAAATATTTTGTCTATTTTTAATCGTTGTCGCTTTATTTGGAGCAACAATCGCATTGATAAATCAATATCTCCGGCTTCATAATATGACCTCTCCGTTATCATTAGGTATTTTAGGAGGTGTTTTATTCGTTGTATATTATAATGTATGGCGTTGGTTATGTCGAAAATTAGATAAATTGAACAACGAATAATTAACGTCTTTTCCGCATAGAGGGCTTTACCGTACTTTCGCAGTGCGTTAAAGCCCTTTTTCTATGCAGACAATCTCTATAAATTTCATCGTGCCGCAGGGGTGGCACGAACTCTCCGATAAACAGCTCCGCTATGTTTATCAACTGCTCGCTCAAAACTTCACCTCCGACGAGGTGAAGACTCTTTGCTTGCTCCATTGGACGGGCACCAAAGTTATTGGCAAGCAAAACACCGACGGCTACCTACTCCGAAAAGGAAAAATCCTTTTCGAGATAACGCCGCTTACCCTCGCCGAACTGCTCCCGAACCTCGATTGGCTCGGCTCGCTCCCGACCTCTCCAATCCGCCCCGTAAAACTCAAACACCGCCCCGGCATCGCCGCCGACTTCGACGAGGTGCCATTTGAGCAATACATCATCGTCGATAACCTCTACCAAGGCTATCTCCAAACACAGGACGATACGCTGCTCGACGAAATCGCCTCCGTGGTATATCCCGGCATCAAGACACCGCTCGCCCCCGACGAGCGCATCGCCATTTTCTACTGGGTCGCATCGCTCAAATCATCGCTCGCAAGCCGATACCCCGACTTTTTCCAACCTGCCGATGCCGTCGCCACCGGCAACTTGCTCGGCTCTCCCTCCCTGTCGGTCGAGGCCGCGATGAACGCACAAATCCGTGCCCTCACCAAAGGCGATGTCACAAAAGAGGCCGAAGTCCTCGCCCTCGACACGCACCGCGCATTGACCGAACTCAACGCACAGGCGCGTGAGTATAAAGAACTCAATCAGCAACTCAACAAGAAATGAACACGCCAACACTCAACGGACAATGGGATGCGGCTGCCTTCTTTGAAAACCTTACCGCAACCAACCGCGTCGCCCGACAAGAAGGCTTCACCTTCTGCCGTGTCAGCGGACTTGACGGCTTCGAGGAAGCTGTCAACGAGTCGCAGACTCAAACGGCTTTCGTCTGCGTCAGCGATATAGCCGACGGCTATACCGAATTGAACAACACGCCTCGCACTCGCCGCATCAAGACCGTATTCTTCGCCATGCGACACGCCGCCGAAGATATGGAGGCACGGGCCGAATGTATGGCAACCATGCGCGAGCTGTTCCGCCAATTCGCAACGCGCCTTATACTCGAAAAAGTCCGTTTGGAGCAGAACTGCATCTACCTCGACCCCCGAATATCGTTCAACGAGATAGACCGCTATTTTTTCTCGGGAGCCGCCGGCGCATATTTCCAAATCGCGGTGGACGTATTCACTGATTTAAGACACAATCCCGATGAATGGAACGACTGACAAGGCTTTACAGGAACGACAAAAGTACGTCCAAGCCTTTAACTCAACGATGATTAAGATATGGCGTGAGCAAATTGCGCTGCTCGGGGTCATAGACACCGGCGCACTTTACCGCTCGACGCTTGCCGTGCGTATGAACGCCGACGGCAAATATACATCTATCACACTCGAACAATCATTTAACCTGTACGGCCTGTTCGTCGACTACGCCACCGGCTCAAATACGCCACGCGGCAACCCCGGCGATCTCGGACGTGACAACGCCCGACGGCGTAAGCGGTGGTTCAGCCGCAAATACTACGCCTCCGTGATGAACATACGCGACTTCTACGCCGACAACCTCGGACGCGACCTTGCCGACACCGTCAGCAACGCCCTCACTCGCAACATTTCCCGTCGCTTCGTCACCTGAACCTAACTACGTCCTGATTTCATTATTAGTAGATACACTAATAAACCAGTACCATAGCAAACATTTATAAATACAATCAAAAATAGCAAAAGTAAACTATTCCCTTCTCCATTACTCCCGAATAAACAAAAGAATAGTAAGGCATTAAGAACAACTGCGACTATAAGGTTTTTGTATGCTGTTCGTGTACTATAAGAAGTGCATAAAGCGGTGACTCCAATTAGGAACAATTGACTGAATAGCATAAGACGTCCTCCTGCTTCACCGCGCCCATGATTAGTTGTGCTTAAAAAAATAAAACAGCATAAGCACACTCCCCAAATAAGCCAAAAAAATTTTTTATTCAACGGCTTCATAATCATTCAGTTTTTCATTGAGTAAATCACAAACTTTATTCTTGTTGCCTATAAGACCTGTATTCAGTGATTTATCGGCTTGAAACAAATTATTCAAGAAATGCGCTTGAATAATTTGAACTCCTGATACCTTTATTACCGTGAATATCTCCACATCACAAAAATAAATAGTCTGCCACCCGGTGAATAGCGTGTAATTCTCTACTCTGTCATTATAAATTCTAATTACCGGCCTTTTCTTCAAAGCCCACCAAAGTACATATAGAGAAAATCCGAAACCTATAATAGATACCAATTCACATATTCCGCCTATAATAATTTTAGCGATACTGGCATTTTTAAGTGTCACATATACCATAAGGGCAAACACAACAAATCCCAAAGTCAATAACAAACTTTTGGAAACGCTGACATATATATTGATTGGGTTTGCCATACGCAAAGTTAACTAAATTTTCTCAAACACAGCGGATTTAGGCAGATTCCTCCGCCTATAATCTCGGACGCGACCTTGCAAACTGAAATTTTTATTGCTTTATTTTTTCCAAATCTATATCCGGCAGATATTGTTTAATCATATCGCCGGGGATAGTCACCGAGCAATTACCTGATGTAATCTCGTTATTTACCTGCGGAGCGTTCATTAGCTGACTGTTGACAAATACGGCCAATCTGCTACCTATATTTTCACGGGTAATTGTAGCCCACTTGTCAGCATCCGCAAACTTGAATGCGACCTGAATATTGCCGCTATAGGACGGCATAGTGTTTGCTTCGGCTACAGCTACCTTTTCAGATAAAATCGGCCCATTTTCGTATGCAACAAGCCAAATCGAGCCGTCAGCACTGGGTATAGTCCATTCGAGGGCCAAATTTTCAGGCTTAATGCCAAGAAGCTGTTGGTTTATAGATGCAGTGTCTGCAAGAGTATATTTATTTTCAGTACTAACACCAGTCTGGGTGTCATAGAATTGTACCGCTTTTCTAACGGTAACATTCCATTCCACACCTTCTATCTTATCGGTTTTGGTGGTGCTTGTATTGCCACACGCAGTTGTTACAACTGCAAGGGCGATGCTTACAAGCAAAGCAGGGAGAGTGAGTCTTTTTGGCATACGAATCGGTTATTGGTTCAGGTGCAAAGATAATCTAAATAATTGGTAAAAACACATTATCAACTATTTTACAAAATTCGGCACGTTTTTTATCAGTTCCATTTCTTACCACCTTTTCGCCAAAGACCGATAAATAACATCGCTTTTGTACTCTTATTGTACCACACGACTGTAACAACCTCATTTTATGGCTTGAAAATACTTGGAATCCAATTATTTTATCCTGGCGAGGATAATGTTAGCATATTGAAAGCGATAATAGAAAGACAGATCAACAAAACGAATACTATTCCTCCAATAAGAAATGGCATCCACCATTTTTTGCGTTTTTCTATTTTCATCTTCACTCCAATCATGGCGGAAATGCCTAAGATCGCATCGCTAATATTAGTATCATATTATTTTCAGATTATTTGGATAAATTATTTCAAAAGTTTACAGTCATTATCGCCACTATTCAACATGCACTCTTATAAACTGACGTCTTGTAATCAAATCTTTTCGATTATTAAATCTAAAGAGCCCTCTTCAAGAGAGTTGTTCTCATCGAGATGAAGATGAGTTCCTGCCGGAACCGATGATTGAGATAAATTTAACAAGTGATTTGCCAAGGAAACTAACCCATCAGTATTAGCTTCAATTAAGATGCTCCCATTTATATCGGAAACCTTAATTTTGAAGTTACTTTCCCAATTAAGTACCATTCCAGTATCGGGAGTATAGTTTGGAACATTCAATGAAACTTTCATTCTGTTTTTATGCGTATTCTGAAAGTGATTTTATCATTTTGGGATAAGCGTTTGATTTCAAATGCAAAGATACATTAAAATTTTGACATATCAGTGTATTAGCCTATTTTTCAGGGTGATTATACTGTCTAAATAGAAATTATTTCTATCCGTTTTCTATGCGTTGAGTTATACGGTGTTTCCGACAGCCTGAGATTGCATTGATAATGCTTAATCGCTTTATTTTCGTAGTCCGGATACAACGAAAAATAGCGTTCCATCCGCTTGTCTGAAAAAACTTTATTGAAAAACTGTTTGTTGTATGCTTTTACAAAGGTAGTATAAATCAATACTACTGAAGCAATTATAATAAATCCAACCCAAACGCCGCCTTTTGGCGGCCGAAATTTTTAACAAAATCAGTGGCGCAACTCTATCCCAGGGTCGCGCCACTTGTCATATTACGATTTGGCAAATAATATCTTTACATATAAAGGTGCATACCGGTCACATCCGAAAAGATGTCCTCAAGCATATCACAATCGACACCTTCGTATGTCTTGATGTCCTTGATTTTGACCTCAAATGTCTTTCGGCTGAACGATTGGCGGTAGAACCGCATATTGTAGAGGTCTGCGCCTGCATCATAGATTATTTCCAAGCGATTAGCCGATGTCTTGTTACGGCTAAGGCTCATTCTCAATCCGTTGCCGAGGTTGATGAAGTCGTGGCTTCCGGTCATAACCACAAACCGCTTTCCTCCGATTTGTTGGAGTATGGTTGCTGCTATCTGATTGTCCATAGTGCTTTATTTTTGAGTGTTATGTTTCTTGTAGAGCCATTCATCACGCTTGCGTCTGCACTCTGCGAGTGTTGGAGCGACACAAGAGAACAGCTCGTTGTCGGTATCTCGGTAGTCGTACATCACACGG
>OFHB01001141.1_pt1 | contig 15798 bp, 11 predicted proteins | sample 1521881 | NCBI WGS metagenome assembly OFHB01 (sample SAMEA3504090, study PRJEB24116) | mouse gut metagenome | biome: mouse gut; feature: mouse-associated habitat; material: faeces | place: Denmark | collected 2011
GTTCCGGGAGAAAAACGGACCAGAGTATACTTTTTTGAATATTCAAAATAGTTTGGAAATATATTAATTGTTTTGAATTGAAAATCTTTTTGTATATATCTGTGTTGAGTTTTGGCTAAAAAAGAAAAATTGAATTATTTTCTGAACACAGCAATATGAAGATTGTATTTTTGTGAAATTGTGGTACTATATATTGCATAAAACCTTTATTGCCGTAAGGAGGGGCAAATCGCCGCACAGTTTTTGGGAATGCGGCAGAAGGATTATGAAAAATTGTAACGTGGTTTTTTGGAGGGCGCGGAAAATGGAGGAGCCGGGTTCTCCGCAGATTCAAAGGAGGAAGTATGCAGGTAAAGAAAAGAGTGAAAAGAATTTGTGCCATGCTTTTGGCTGTTTGCCTGACGATTACAGCGGGTGGAGCAGGAAACATAAAGGCACAGGCGGCAGAGAAAGCGTCGAGGTATACGAATATGGCGCGTATGGCGGGTGTTACGGCAACGTCTGACAGTACGGAAAATAGCAGCTTGACAGCAGACAAGGCAATCGACGGGGATACGGTAAACCGGCCGTCGCGCTGGTCAAGCGCAAATGATGAAGAAAACCATGCGCATTGGCTGATGCTTGCGTTCCCGCAGGAAATTAAGGCGTACAGCGTACAGATTTATTGGGAGCAGAGAAATGCGGAAATTTATGAAGTGGAATCATCCCTGGACGGAGAAAGCTGGCAGACGATTCAGCGGTTTGAGCAGATCCCTGCCGACAAGCATCAGGAAATCGTGTTCGACGAAGCGGTTACTATGAAGTATATCCGTTTGAGGACTGAAAAGATGTGCATCGATCAGAATGTAGACGTGATGTTTTTGTATTACCAGAATGTGTCGCTGTATGAGTTTGAAGTATACGGCGAACTGGCGCCAACCTACCATATCGAGATTCAGAACGTGGCCAGAAAAGAAGGCGTCACAGCTTCGGCAGATACTTCGGAACCGGAGTCACTCTCGCCGGACAAAGTGATTGACGGCGATACGGTGACAAGGACATCCCGCTGGTCCAGTGAAAATAACTGGGAGGATAATAATCACTGGATATGCCTGGCATTTCCGCAGGTGGAACGTATTCACAGCGTAAAATTGTTCTGGGAACAGACAAATGCCGAAATATATGCCATAGAAGGCTCTATGGATGGGGAAAACTGGCAGATTATTAAGAAAATGGAGCAGATGCCCGAGGATACGGAACAGGAAATTGCGTTTGACGAGCCTGCCACGTTGAAATATCTTCGATTAAGGACCGAAAAAATGAATGTGGATCCGGACGTCAATGTGATGTTCCAGTATTACCAGAACGTATCCCTTTACGAGATAGAGGTATACGGGGAAGTCCGTGTGGAAGACCGCCCGGTGATTAATTTATCCCGGATCAAAGGTGTCGTAGCGACATCTGACAGCAATGAAAAGCCGGAACTTCCTGCAGAGCTTGCGATTGACGGGGATACCAGTTACAAATCCCGCTGGTCGAGCGCAAATGACTGGGAAAACCACAACCACTGGATCCAGCTTGAATTTCCGCTGGCCATACAGGCGCAGTCGGCGACTGTTTTGTGGGAGAAATGCAATGCGGAAATTTATGCGTTGGAGTATTCCCAGGATGGGGAAAACTGGACGTTAATCCGCGGTTTTGATACCATACCCGATCCTCTGGCGCAGGAAATTATATTTGACGAGATAATTTCCATGAAATATATCCGCCTGCGTACGGAAAAAATGTGCACGGATGAAAACGTGGATATCTATTTCCCGTATCATCAGAACGTATCTATTTATGAATTTGAAGTTTACGGGGAAGATCCTTACAAAGAATTTAATGCGGTTGTAGCGGATTTGGAGGCGTCGGTAATAGAAACAAATGAAGACGGCGGCAGGAGCCTTCCCGCGCCGCACGTACCGGAAGGTTATGAGATTTCGCTGATGGGAGCGGATTATGAGCAGGTGATCGGCGACGACGGTACGATATACGATACGATTGAAGACAAGACGGTTACGGTAGGATATCTTGTTTCCAAGGACGGCTACAGCGCAGAGAGCGCCCCGTTTGAATTACAGGTGCCGGCGTCTGTGGAACCGCTTGTACAGGAACCGAACGCAAGGCCGTCCGTTATTCCGGAAATTGCCGAATGGCGCGGCAGTACGGGGAATTTTACCGCGGCAGAGGGAGCGCGGATTGTACTTGGCAGTTCGGCGCTTTTGGATGTGGCAAACGAATTTGCAGCAGATTATAAAGATATTACCGGGAACGCCATTTCTGTAGTGGAAGGCGCGGAAGCTGACGTGCGAAGCGGAGATTTTTATCTGGGACTGTCCGCGCAGACAAACGGGCTGGGGGAAGAAGGATATTTCTGCCAGGTGACGGACAAAGCCGCCCTTTACGGGGAAGATCCGGTTGGCGTATACTGGGGCACGCGCAGTCTTTTGCAGATTTTAAAGCAGACAGGGAATAAAATTCCCAGAGGCGAAATGCGCGATTATCCGAAGTATGAGGTGAGGGGATTTGGAATCGACGTCGGGCGCCAGACCATTTCTTTAAACATGCTGACTGAAATTGCTAAAACTATGTCCTGGTACAAGATGAACGATTTGTCCGTACATTTAAACGATAACGAAATTTTAGGCTATTCCGGCAAAGACGATACGGTAGAACATGCTCTGACGGCGTATTCGGGCTTTCGGCTTGAGTCTTCTATCCAGAACAGCGAAGGCAAAAAGCTGACGAGTGAAGATATGTTCTATACGAAAGACGGGTTCCGTGATTTTATCCAGGATTCCCGCAAAATCGGCGTCCATATTACGCCGGAAATTGACAGCCCGGCGCATTCGCTGGCGATTACAAAGGTATTTCCGGAATATGCTTTTCAGACGGCGCCGCATGCGGTGGATCAGATTGATTTAAGCCAGCCGGGCGCGGTGGAGCAGATGGTAAGCCTGTACGAAGAATATATCGGCGGCGAAAATCCGGTATTTGATCGGGATACGACCGTGCATATCGGTATGGACGAATACTTCGGCAACGGTGAAAATTACCGCCAGTACGGCAATACGTTAATTGATCTGTTAGACAAAAGGACAGTGCGTATGTGGGGCAGCTTAAGCAATATCAGGGGTGCGACCAAGGTGTCCAATGAGGACGTGCAGATGAATATCTGGCATACCATGTGGGCGAACCCGAAGGATATGTACGATCAGGGATATGGTTTGATTAACTCGCAGAACCGCTGCCTGTATATTATCCCCGGCGGCGGATGGGATTACCTGGAACCGGACGCTCTGTACGAAGAGTGGATTCCGAACCTGTTTGTAGATTCCCAGAACAACAAGATTACCTACAATATCCCGGCTTATTCCAAGCAGATGTTAGGCGGAGCTTACCATATGTGGCACGATTTGTCCGGAAACATTGATTACGGGCTGACGGAATCCGATTCCTTTGACCGTTTCTATCAGCCGCTTCCTGTTATCAGCGAAAAGCTGTGGGCCGAAGGGCAGGACAAGACATATGAAGAATTGACGGAAACGGCCGAAAAAACAGGTTTAGCGCCAAACAGCAACCCGTATGCCAAAGCAAAATCCCAAACGCCGGTTATATTAAAATATGACTTCGACGAAGAACTTTGCAAGGACAGTTCCGGCAACGGTTACGACGCGGTTTCGTTTACCGGGGAAACGGCGCAGGGAAAACGCGGCAGCGCCCTTGTATTGGACAACGGCACGGCCGTTACAACGCCGCTTGACATTTTAGGGCCGGATTATACCGTGTCCTTCTGGATAAACCGCAGGGAAAATGCAAAAGACGGCGAACAGATTTTGTTTGAAGCAAATTCGACTCCGTACGGCAAAGAAGGCTCTGAGGAAATGTGCCATACATACCAGTTTAAGGCAGTGCAGAAAGAGACCGGAAAAGTCGGGTTTTCCAGGGAAAATTATGATTATTCCTTTGATTATACGCTTCCGGAGGGAGAATGGGTTTACCTGACAGTAGAAGGAAAGCAAAATATTACAAAGCTGTACGCAAACGGCGAATTGGTATCCACGCTCGGATCCGACGCTACCTGGGAAACGTACGCTACGTTCCCGTTCCCATTAAAGCGGATAGGTTCCGGGGAAAACGGTTTTGAAGGCATGATTGACAAGCTTACCGTAACGGACGGTACGATATCCCTTACGGCGGATCCGACGGCTTTGAAAGAAAAGCTTGAGGAAGCAAAGGCCATTCCTGCGGACGATTATACAAAAGACAGTTATGATGTGCTTGCTGCAGCGATAGAACGCGCAGAGGACGCGGCAGACGGCATCGATTTGTTCCAATTTGAAGCAGACGAACTGACGGAGGCGCTTTCCGCGGCGATCGAAGGGCTGGTAAAACGCGATATACTGCAGGAAGCCGTTGATGCGGCGGAAGCGGCAAAAGAAGCGGCAAAAGCAGCCAGCCAGGCGGCGGCAGACGCGCAGGGCAAGGCGGAGGAAGCTCAGGAGAAAGCAGAAGAAGCGGCAGGCACGGCGGAAGATGCGGCAAGAGAGGCGAACGCGGCAGAGACGGCGGCAAAAGCAGCCCAGGAAAAAGCCGATGAAGCAAAACAGGCGGCCCAGGCGGCCCAGGAAGCAGCCGGCGCAGACTCTGCAGCGGCCATAGACGCCAAGGAAAAAGCAAAAGCAGCTCAAGAAGCGGCAGACCAGGCGAAATCAGAGGCAAAGGATGCCAAAGATAAAGCCGAAACAGCGGCGTCCGCGGCAAAAACCTCCCAGGATGCCGCCGATACCGCCAAAACAGAAGCCCAGGCGGCAGCCAGGGCGGCAAAGGAAGCAAAGGATGCCGTCGATCTTGCAAAAGAAGACGCGGTTGCGGCAAAAAATGCAGCGACAGCGGCGCAGTCTAAGGCGGAAGAAGCGCGGATTGCCACGGAACGCGCGCAGCTGGAAGCAGAAAATGCAAAACAGGTGGCGCTTGCAGCTAAGGAAGCGGCAGCGGCAACGGTAACGGCAGCTCAGGCGCTTGCCAATTTAGCGGATCTTGCGGCGTCTAACGCTAAGCTTCAGGCAGACAGAGCCGTGGAGGCAAAAGAGGCGGCGGCCGAGGCGGCAAGGCGTGCCGAAGCAGCCCAAAAAGAAGCGCAGGAATTGTTAAAACAGGCAAAAGAAGAAGCAAACGCAAGGCTTTTAGAAGCACAGCAGCTGCTTATTCAGGCACAGAAGGAAGCCCAGGATAAGCTTGCGGCTGCGCAGCAGGCGCGCGAGGAATCGGCAAAATTGGCGCAGGATATGGCGAATCTCTTTGGGATTACGAAGTTTAAGGAGTCAAGAGTCGGTATCCGCTCATTGAAAGGCGCGAAGCAGTCGGCGACTGTGACATGGAAGAAAACAGAAGGGGCAGACGGCTATGTAATCTGCTACGCTGCAAAGTCCTGTTTTGAAAAAGCAAAAACGGTCCGGGTAAAAGGAAGCGCGAAAACGGCGAAAGCCATCCGAAAATTAAAGAGTAAACAGACCTACTATGTAAAGGTCAAAGCTTACCGGAACGTGAATGGAACGACAATTTACAGCAAATACAGCGCAAAGAAAAAAGTAAAAGTGAAATAAAACGCCAGTTGAAAGCGGGTGGAGGGCAAAACGTCCTCCGCCTGTTTTTTTGGGTAATTTTGGCAATGGGCCTGAGCCGGGCGGAAGTTGTGGGAGGAAAATAAATGGTTGCTATTTTAAATTTTATTATGTAAACTATATCTATATGTAAAAATGCTTTTATGAGCGACGCAAAAGAAATACCGAGAGGAGAGTTATATGAAAAAAGCAATCAATCAATCGTTACTGACCCTGATTTTAAACGGGATTTCCATCCTTACCCTGATTTTGATGGTGATATCCCTGATTTCCTATAGCGGGGCCAGTAAAAAGCTGGAGACGGCCAATGAAAACCGTTTTCTGCTGACTTATAACGCAAACCGTTTTATGAACGGTTCCGCTTATCTGACAAACGAGGTGCGTGCATTTGCCGCAACGGGGGACAAAGCGCACTACGACAATTACTGGAATGAAATCAATAATCTGAAAAACCGGGATTTGGGCGTAGAAGCCATGCAAAAGATCGGGATAACCGAAGACGAGCAGGGCATGATCGATGAAATGTCGGGTCTTTCCAACCAGTTGGTGCCGTTGGAAGAGGAAGCCATGGAAAACGTACAGTCCGGACGGATGCAGCAGGCTCTGGATTATGTTTATGGAAAAGAATACCAGGACGCCATTACCAAAATCAACGCGTTAAAGGAACAGTTTTTGGAAGCCCTTGATACCAGATCCCTGGCGTCCGTACAGGAATTGACCGCACTGTTAAACCGGATTAAAACATTTATGTTTGCCGCTTTGATTTTGATAGCGTTGATGCAGCTTATGAATATGATTGTTGTAAGAAGGCAGCTGCTGCGCCCGGTGCTTGCTATCCGGGATCAGATGGTAGAGATTTCAGGCGGGAATCTTTCGGCCGGGTTTGCGCTGCAGCCGGATACGTCTGAAGTCGGCATGCTGGTGCAGTCAATCCATGAAACCAAACATGAACTGAAGAAATACATAGGCGATATTGATTACAAACTGAAACAGATGGCGTCCGGAAATATGGATCTGGCAATCGAGAGCGATTACCGCGGCGAATTTCTGCCAATCCAGGAAGCGATGCGTGAAATTTTGGATGCGCTGAATGAAACGCTGCTGCAAATCAATATTACTTCCAGCCGGGTATCCAAAGAAGCCCAGAGGATGTCAAATGAAGCGCAGACGCTTTCCCAGGGGGCAATTGAGCAGGCGTCCGCCGTAGAACGACTTTCTGAAAGTATCCATGAACTTTCCGGGCAGGTAGACAGTACCTCGGCGGACGCCGAAGAGGCAAGGGAATCTACAACAGACGCGGCCGAGCAGCTTGCGGTCTGCAATCAGAAAATGCAGGATTTAAAAGTAGCTATCGGGGATATTTCCAAAGCTTCGCAGAAAATCGGGGGCATCATAAAAACGATTGAAGATATTTCATTCCAGACGAATATTCTGGCGCTCAATGCCGCCGTGGAAGCCGGAAAAGGGTTTGCTATTGTGGCGGATGAGGTGCAAAGCCTTGCAATTAAGAGTTCCGCAGCAGCGAAAGATATTACCGGGCTGATTGAAAATTCCATTCAGCTGGTGGAGCAGGGGGCGGATTTGTCTGTCGCTACAACGGAATCTCTGGCAACGGGCGTGTCAGGCGCGCAGAAATCAACCCAACTGGTAGAGCGGATTGCGGAATCTGCCATGCAGCAGTCGCAGTCATTGCGGGAACTGACAAACGGAATGTCGCAGATTTCGCAGGTTGTACAGCTCAATGCAGAGACGGCGGAAACTACGGCGTCGGCGGCGGGAGAACTCAACGGGGATGCGGAAGAACTGCAGAAGGCGGTGTTAAGGTTTCGGTTAAGGAAATCCATATCGGACAGAAAGGCATAGTTTTACATGGTAAAAGCTACGCAGGACAGAACTCATTTATGGAATATGGCGGAAGGGTGCAGGCTTTGCCCGCGGGAGTGCATGGCAGATCGGATACATGGAGAAAAGGGCTATTGCGGTATGCCGATGGATCTTACCGTAGCGAGGGCTGCGCTCCATTTCTGGGAAGAACCGTGTATTTCCGGGGAAGGGGGCTCCGGGACAGTCTTTTTTTCAGGCTGCGCGCTTCGGTGCGTATTCTGCCAGAACCACGAAATTGCGTCGGGTGCGGCAGGGAAACGGATAGGCCGGGAACGGCTTGCGGAAATATTTTTAGAACTGCAGGAAAAGGGAGCGGAAAATATAAACCTTGTGACGGCAGGGCATTTCCTTCCATGGATTGTCCCTGCGCTTGAGGCGGCTAAGGCGCAGGGGCTTACGCTTCCGGTGGTGTATAATACGGGCGGCTATGAAAAACCGGAAGCGCTGCGCCTGCTCGATGGCCTTGTGGATATCTGGCTGCCGGATTATAAGTATCGGGACAGCGCGCTGGCAAAACGGTATTCCAACTGTGCGGATTACCCCGGGCGGGCAGGCGGGGCGATAGCAGAAATGGTACGCCAGGCAGGCGCGCCTGTTTTTGACGGCAGGGGCATGATGAAAAGAGGCGTTATCGTCCGCCATTTAGTTCTTCCGGGCTGTGTGAGGGACAGTAAGGATGTGCTGGATTATTTGTATGACACATGGAAAGAGCGGATATGGGTCAGTATTTTAAGCCAGTATACGCCGCTTGGTAGTGCGGGGGATTATCCGGAACTGGGGCGGAAGGTTACCGGTTTGGAATACGGGGAAGTGGTAGATTATGCTTGTTTTCTGGGGATGAAGCAGGTATATATCCAGGAAGGGGACTGTGCCGGGGAAAGCTTTATTCCGGCGTTCGACGCTACCGGGGTTTAGGATTTTTGGAGAATGTTTTGCATAAGGGCAACGGAGGGAATTTGGAGTGAAGGCATATCCGGCATATTTGTCGGTGTTCCATCTTTTTTTGTCCCTTTTGGTTTTTTGTGTGTTCCAGTTTTTTATTTTTGGGCGTTTGGTTGTGAAACACACGGAACGGATTACGGGCATCCGTTTTGGCAGAAATTATTACAGGTTTGGCAGCAAAAGCCAAATCCATACTGCGTTATGAATAAAAGGAGGAACCCGTCATGGACAAAGAGAAAAATGTTTTTGAGAAAATATATGATGTTGTAAAGCAAATTCCAAAAGGCCAGGTAGCAACTTATGGCCAGATAGCCGCGCTTGCAGGGAACCGCAGGTGGGCGAGGGTGGTCGGGTACGCGCTCCATGTGAATCCGGATTCTACGCATATTCCATGTCACAGAGTTGTAACGAAGGACGGGAATGTATCGGAAGCCTTTGCATTCGGCGGGGCAAACCGGCAGGTGGAACTGCTTAGGGCAGAAGGGGTTACATTTTTGGAAGGACATGTCAATATGGAACGGCACCAGTGGGAAACGCCGTGGCTGTAGGACAGAAAAAAACGGACAGGAAGGAGAAAACAGGATGCAATTGATTGGATACGCAGCATGCAGTACCTGCAAAAAGGCAAAAAAGTGGCTGGATGCAAAGGGTATTTCTTATGAGGAACGCCCTATCCGGGAACAAAACCCGACGGTGGAAGAATTAAAAGAGTGGCATGCGAAAAGCGGCCTTCCTCTAAAACGGTTTTTTAATACCAGCGGCAACTTATACAAGGAGAAAAATTTAAAAGAAAAACTTGCGGCAATGGGACAGGAGGAGCAGTACCATATTCTGGCGGAAGACGGGATGCTTGTAAAGCGGCCGCTTCTGGTGACGGAAGACGGGATTCTGGTTGGTTTTAAGGAATCAGAATGGGAAGAAAAACTGGCAGACAGAAAGAAAACTTCTATGAGGCGGCAGGATCGGGAGATAAAGGAACGCGCGGAATTGATCCGGATTATGGAACAATGCGACGTCTGCCGCCTGGCGTTTCAGAATGGCGATTATCCGTATATCCTGCCGTTGAATTTTGGCATACGGGCGGACGCAGAGAAAATAACCCTGTTTTTTCATGGAGCAAATAAGGGCACAAAGTACGAACTGATCAGAAAGGACAACCGGGCCAGTTTTGAAATGGATTGTTCACACCGCCTGGTGACAGACGAGGAACACGGAAATTGTACGATGGAATATGAGAGCGTGATCGGAAGAGGGAAAGTAGAAATTCTGCCGGAGGAAGAAAAGGAGGAGGCATTAAGGCTCTTGATGGGGCATTACCATAAGGAAGATTTTGCATATAACCGTGAGGTTGTGCCGCAGACAGTTGTGATGAAGCTGACCGTAGAAGAAATGACCGGGAAAAGGCGCCTGAAAAAGAAAATTTCAAATACGCTCTAAGAGTATGGATTCAAAAGGACGGGAGTGCGCCGGCAGCAGGAGTGCTACCATATTTTTACGCACATTTCAACAAAAAAATACGAGGTTCTGGTCTGTCTTTTTATCTGTCTGCGGTTCCCCGCGTAAAAAAGTCCGACAAAACAACTGTTACAAGGCGTTTGTCAGACTTTTCCTTCATAAAAATTTAATGGATTCACCAATGCTTTTCCAGCGCCTCCAGCCCCTTATAGAGCCCGGTGGCCACAATACACAGGATCACAATGCTTAAGATCACATAATCCAGTTTAAACACCTGGCTTCCATAAATGATAAGGTATCCAAGCCCGCATTTGGAGGCGATAAATTCTCCGATAATTACCCCTACCAGGCACAGCCCGATATTACTTTTCATAAGCCCAATCAGGTTCGCCCGGTTTGCAGGCAGGATTACCTTAAAAAGGGCCTGGTTTTTGCTGCCGCCAAGCGTTCTTATCAATTTGATCTTTTCTTCGTCTACCTCAGAAAAACCGATGTAGAGGTTTAGTATCGTACCGAATATGGCAACGGAAACTCCGGTCAGGATAATCGTTGTGTAATTTGCGCCAAGCCATACAATTAAAAGCGGCGCGAGTGCGGATTTCGGAAGACTGTTTAAAACGACCAGATAGGGATCCAGGGTTTCGGTCAGGCTTTTGCTGTACCACAACAGGATTGTGATAAGAAGGGAACCCGCCATCACCAGAAAAAAGCTGGCCAGTGTTTCAAACAGCGTAATTGCAATATGAAAAAATAATGCGTTTTCCGTTGTCATACGATAGAAGCAGGCGATTAGTTTTGAAGGGCTGCTGAAAATAAAATCGTCAATCCATCCCAGGCGAGCGCTGCTTTCCCATAAACTTAAGAAAGCAAAAAGAATCAGGATGCGGTACAGGCATATTTTGATTTTATGAAACCGGTGGGATGCCAGATAGGCGGCCTGCGCGGCGGAAATATTCTCATTTATCATGCGGGTTTAACTCCTTCCAAATCAGATTAAAATAATCCTTGAATGCGTCAGTATTGCGCCGTTCCAACGGTGAGAGCCCTTTTGGAAAATCCGTGGCAATGATGTTCTGGATCCCGGCGGGCAGCGGCGAAAGGACAATGACCCGGTCGCCAAGACTTACGGCTTCGGATAAATCGTGGGTGACCAAAATCGCCGTTTTGCCGGAGTTGCGGATAATGCCTCCGATGTCGTCGCTGACTTTAAGCCTGGTTTGATAGTCTAAGGCAGAAAACGGTTCGTCAAGCAGCAGCAGATCCGGATGAAGTAAAAGTGTTCGTATAAGGGCTGCGCGCTGGCGCATCCCTCCGGAAAGCTGCGAGGGCCTGGCGTCTTTGAAGCGGTACAGCCCGTAAAGCTTTAGCAGGTGATCGGCTTCAAGGAGCGTTTGTTCGGAAATCTTTTTCTGGATTTCAAGGCCGAGCAGGATGTTTTTTCGTATGCTTCGCCATTCAAACAGGTGATCGTGCTGGAGCATATATCCAATATGGCGGCGGCTTTGCTCGGTAACGGGGGCGCCTTTAAAATAGATTGCCCCGGATTCCGGGACGATGAGCCCGCATAAGAGGGAAAGCAGCGTGGATTTGCCGCAGCCGGACGGCCCTACGATGCTGACAAATTCGCCTTCGTCTACGTGGAACTGAATATCGCATAAGGCGGGGGTTTCGCCCTGCAGGGTATGGTAGGAGTAGTGGACGTGGTTACAGTCTAGGATGGGTTGCATGTGGCGCCTGCCTTTCCGGTATTTGTTGGAATTATGTTTTGCTTTTAGTTTATGCCAAAGGATGTTTTTTGACACTGGAAGGACATTGCCGGAGGCGGGAAAAGGTACTTAAAGAGCCGCTAAATCCAGTTTCAAGGCGTATGCCGTATCCCCTGCCCTCTGGCGGACTGTGGTTTTGGCAAATTTAGGGGGCCGATTCAGGAGTTGGAAGGAGGCTATACCTGTATTGCCTGAAAATTTTTCCGGAATCGGCGTCCGGTGTTGCATTTGTTTGCCGCAAATACGCTTTAGGATATCATTGTATTTTGGCGGTAGGATGTGTATAATATTTATAGAGATATGCGAGATTTGTATGTAAAGAGGATGCGGACGCGGGGAATGATTTTTTTAAATACGCTCTGGAGGCAGTGAGACAGACGAAAAAGAGCCGGGATACTATAAAGCGGGAAGTGAAAAAGGAGAAGACGGTGGACGGGAAAAGCTTGAGAGAACAGAAAACGGATTGGGAGGAACTGGGGATATCCAATGACTTCCTGTTCGGGAAGGTGATGCAGGATGCAGAGTTGTGCAGGGAAGAAAAGGATCTCTTGCTGGAAGACGGGGCGAGAAAAATATTTTTGAATGCGGACAGTGAAATGGACGACGTGAGTGCGGAACTGAAGGCGTTTTTGGATTATGTAGCGGGGAAGGAGCCGGAGGATTCTTTTGTGAGAAAATTAGAGGAGGCAGTAAGGAAGGCGAAGAAAAACAGGGAATGGAGGCATGAATATATGACATTGCTGATGCGCGACAGGCAGAATTATAAGAAGGGCAAGATAGATGGAAAAATTGAGGGCAAAAGAGAAGGTAAAATGGAAGGCCAGAAAATGATGCTGGAATTAATACAAAAATTAATGGCGGACGGACGGCTTGACGAAGACCTGACCATCACCTGGCATTATGACGATGACAAGCCGGTGGATATGCAGAAGGGTCAGTACAGTATGTACACCTACGGGGCTGATATCTCGGACGGCGGGCAGACGGTTACCTATGTTCTTGACGAATCCCACACCAACGAGGACGATGATGGGGACGAAAAGGCCTTGACCCAGGTCTATACCTTGACCCTTTCCTGGCAGGATGACGGAAAGCCCGCTGTGTACAAATATAATTACTACAAGGAGTTCCTGAATACCGATGACCCGGCGGACGAGGAATACTCCATCACCTATCAGTATGATAACGGCATGCTTTCCGGCGCGGCGTACCAGACCCCTAAGAATACCTACACGATCACCTGCAACGACAGGGGAATGCTGGAAACCGTGGATCACCTCAGGAGCTCTCTGGGATCGGGCGACATCGGAGCGAAAGCGTATACCTATTTTGACAGCGGTGCGCTGGAAAGCGTGACCTATTACCACGACTTTACCGCCGGGGATCCCGAGCGCATCCACCATATTGAGAAATTTTACGAGAACGGCGGACGGAGCGGGCTGGTCAGGTATGACTACGGGGTCATTGACGATGAGCTTACCTATTTTGAGGACGGCCGGGAGGCCGGAAGGACCATCTATACAGACGATGGGGAGGTATCCCTCAAATACACCCGGGCTGAAAACGGCGTGTACAACTTCTATGAGAGGTACAACGATGAAGGCGTCCTGCGGCAGAGCGGTGAGCAGACCGCCGAGAATGAATTTACAATCTATCTCCATGAAGGCGACAGCAAACGAGCCATCGAGGCGTACATCTGCCACGAGGATGGGTATGACCTGGTATACTATAGCGACGACGGCTCAATCTCCTCGCAGAAAACGTACGGCTACGACGAGATACACTACAGGTAGCAACCGGCAGAACAGACAGAGCAGGCTTGATAGGAAGAGGGACGGTTCACCACCGGCCCCTTTTCTGTGCCTGTTTATTAATTGATTCGCGTATCGATTATAGCAATCCAGGGAATTAGCAAGGAATACCAGCGGCAGAAAACCAACCGGCGCATTTAGCGCCTGAAAAGGACATGGAAGCTAGAGGAAAATCCTAAGCCGGGATCCATCTGCCGCAGGAACCATCATATCGCAATCGACTGTAGGGCATGCTTCCCCGGGGACGGCTTGCGGCCATATGTCTTGATACGGGAGAGGAATTCTATTCATCGGCCAACGATGGAGGGTAGATATCGGCGATCCGCTCCGTGTATGACGGATAATTTCCGCAGCGGCCTTTCCCTGGGCGCTTTCTGCGTTTCCCGAACCTGCCGCTATGGAAATATGCCGTATGGTATGGAATTTGCCACACAGTATGGGAATTTGCTGTATAGATTGAAGGCAGAATGGCAATGATACAGAGAAAAAGGAGAAGAAAATGAGGCTCTGCAAATTAGACGGTTGACACCCTGTACTGAAGAGTGATATACTGACAAATGGTTAGTTAAAACTAACTCCATGAATCACTTTGGAACTGTCAGAAAATTTCTTAAGTCTTTCGGAGGACATGCTATGAAAAATGCGGCATTAGGCATCCTGATACCGTTCTTCGGGACAGCGCTGGGCTCGGCCTGCGTGCTGCTCATGAAGAAGAAAATGAACCCAACGGTGCAGCGGGCGCTGACCGGATTCGCGGCGGGAGTCATGGTGGCGGCTTCCATCTGGAGCCTGCTGATTCCTGCCATGGACCAGGCGGCAGCCATGGGGCGCTGGGCTTTTGTGCCGGCGGCAGTGGGCTACTGGACAGGCGTCCTGTTTCTTCTGCTCCTGGACCGGACCATCCCCCATCTGCACTTGAACAGCAGCAAGGCGGAAGGCCCGGAAAGCCGCCTACAGAAGACCACCATGCTGGTGCTTGCGGTGACGCTTCACAATCTGCCGGAGGGCATGGCCGTAGGGGTGGTCTATGCCGGGTGGCTTTCCGGGGAGGCCGGGATCACTGCCATGGGTGCGTTGGCTCTTTCCCTGGGCATTGCCATACAGAATTTCCCGGAGGGTGCTATCATTTCCATGCCCCTGCGGGCAGAAGGCGTCAGCAAGAGGAAAGCCTTCCTGTATGGGAGCCTCTCCGGCGCGGTGGAGCCCATAGGAGCGGTCCTGACGATTCTGATGGCCGGATTCCTGGTTCCGCTGCTGCCGTATCTTCTGAGCTTTGCCGCGGGGGCCATGTTCTATGTGGTGGTGGAGGAGCTGATTCCGGAAATGTCGGAGGGGAAGCATTCCAATGTGGGGACGCTTTTGTTTGCCGCAGGATTTACGGTCATGATGGCGCTGGACGTGGCGCTGGGGTGACACTCCTTGAAATATGCTCCATAGTAGGTACGCAGGTTCGGAGAAATAGGTTGCACGAAACCGAAAATTGGGGTATAATGCTGACACAGAAAAGCGCAGAGCCAACTTCTGGTTTCATGCCGCACCCTAATTCCTTATCTGCGGCAGAAAGCGGCGTAAGGAACTGTCTACAAATGATTGATATGAGTTTTTTGCATTTTTTGTTGTGTTTTCGGACTTTATCCAAATTTTCCGAAACAAATCGTATCAGTTATTTTCCGACAGTTCTTATAGTAAACGACATTAGTTTTTTGTGCCTGATTGCCTGGAAGACGTATACTCCATGATATCAGCAAAGTACTCAGGTACAAAAGGAAATGTCGTTTACTATAAGCGTATGCGCAGAGCTCTTGCCCTGTGGCACGGCAGGAAAGAGGAAGCTCTGGCAAAGCGGGAAGAACGGAGAATCGAAATGAAGAAGATACTGGATGTATTGACGGAAGAAATGGGAAAGGCTTTCGAGGCGGCCGGGTATGAGGCGGCCCTGGGCAGGGTGACCCTGTCCAACCGCCCTGACTTGTGCGAATATCAGTGCAACGGCGCTATGGCGGGGGCAAAGAAGTATAAGAAGGCTCCTATCATGATTGCCAATGATGTGGCGGCCCGGCTTGCGGACAGCCCTGTATTCAAGGAGGCGGCAGCCGTGGCTCCGGGCTTCCTGAATCTGAAACTGTCCGAGAGTTTTCTGCTGGGCATGGTGAAAGCCATGGATTCGGAACCGAAATTCGGTTTGGAAATGCCTGAAAAACCGAAGAAGATAATGATTGACTACGGCGGGGCAAATGTGGCCAAGCCCCTCCATGTGGGGCATCTGCGCCCGGCCATCATCGGCGAGAGCATCAA
>OFHB01001144.1_pt1 | contig 15753 bp, 13 predicted proteins | sample 1521881 | NCBI WGS metagenome assembly OFHB01 (sample SAMEA3504090, study PRJEB24116) | mouse gut metagenome | biome: mouse gut; feature: mouse-associated habitat; material: faeces | place: Denmark | collected 2011
TCAGCTGTTCCTCCCGGGCCCACTGGCACAGCTCGCTCCCCCGCTGATTCCGGGGATTGGATGCGGCGCACAGCACCAGCCGCTCCAGCCAGGCGGGGTCGCCGCTGTCCAGCCAGCGGCAGAACAGCAGGGAGGGCTCCGCCCACTCCGCATCCTGCTGGTCTCCCCGGTCGGTGACCAGGGCGTAGTACTCGATGGCCTTGGACAGGTTCCTCACCCGCAGGAAATAGTCGGCCAGGTCGTTGCAGGGGGCCAGATTTTTGGGGTCAAGCTCCAGGCCCTCCTTCACATAGTCCTCCGCCCCCTCGGGGTCGTCCAGATCCAGACAGCACACGCCGGCGAAGGTGTAGCAGGAAGCCGCCTTGTGCCGGGATATCCCCTCCTGGGCCGCCTTCAGGGCCTCCTCGTTCCGGCCCATGTGGCGCAGGAGGATGCACTCGGCGGTGTAGCGGTTGGTGGCGTCCGGGCGGGGGGCGGTGTTGTCCCCCAGGGCCCGCAGGGCCGCCGCCGCGAAATTGTAGGCCGTCACCACCGGCAGCCCGGCGAAGAGCAGCCGCAGATAGGCCATGGAAACCGGCCGGATCTCTTCCGGCGTTTTCAGCAGGATCACCACCGGCTCCGCTGCGGCCTGACTGCCCGCCGTCACCGCGGCGGCGAACAGGACCGAAAGGAACACGGCGTTGACCAGCGCCTGACGCAGCCTGCCATAATCCCCCGCCCCGAAGCGCTGGGCCAGCAGGATGGAAAAGCCCTGGGTAAAGCCCTGGATGGTCCCCAGCGTCAGCCAGTTAAGCCAATCCACGGTTCCCAGCGCCGCCAGAGCGTCCACACCCAGCACCTTTCCCACCACGGCGGTGTCCACCACGGTATACATCTGCTGAAATATATTCCCCGCCATCAGCGGCAGAGCGAACAAAAGCAGTAGCTTCCAGGGGCTCCCTTCTGTCTGTACTATGGACGCTTCCCGCTTTTTCCCCTCTCCCCCGATCCTCTCCAATCAGCACGCCTCCCTTCCTACCACGGAAAAATATTTGCCGCTATTCTATCATACGCTCCGGCAAAATCCAAGTACATTTTTCTCTGGTTTTCCCCCTCCGGCAGATAAAACCGGGGACCGGGCGGATGCCCGGTCCCCTTTGCGTGTGAAATTGTGCTTTGTCCAGCGATGGATCAGCCCAGCAGCTGGAGAACACCCTGAGGAATCTGGTTGGCCTGGGCCAGCATGGCCTGGGCAGACTGCACCAGGATGTTATTCTTGGTGTAGCTCATCATTTCCTCGGCAACGTCAGTGTCGCGGATGGTGCTCTCGGCATCCTGGATGTTCTCCGCCATCACGCTGAGGTTGTTGGCGGTGTGCTCCAGACGGTTCTGGGTTGCACCCAGCGTACCGCGGATGCTGGAAACGCTGTTGATAGCGGTCTTGATGGTGTTCACGGCAGCCTGCGCACCGGTCTGGGTGCCGATGTCAATATCGTTGATGCCCAGAGCCTTGGTGTGGATGTCGCCGATGGAAACAGTCAGCTGGTTGTAGCTGTCAGAGGTATCACCGATCTGGAGGGTGAGGCCGTTGCCAGAAACGCTGGCCTGGCCCCACTTCACAAGGCCCTTCCAGTCGCTGACGGTGGCATCGGCATTTTCTGCGTGAGCGCCAGCTGCACCCTCAGCGTCGTGACCCGCATCATCCTTGATACTGTTGCTCTCGCCGGCAGTGCCCTTGCCATCCGCGCCGGCCAGATTGTTGACGGCGTAGTCAATCGCGCCTTCCTTCTCGGTCAGGCTGATCACGCCATTGGTGTCAGAACCCACCAGGAAGGAGCTGTTGGCGGAAGCGGCCTTGCTCAGACGGTTGGCGGCAGTGATGATGGCGCTGTTCCAGGCAGCTTTGGTGGCATCACCCTCAGCAGGCTTGGTGAGCTGCTTCTGGGTCAGGTCAGTCAGATCCACCACGTTGGAAACGCCCTTGAACCGGCTGTCGGAACCGACGGCGAAGGTGTAAGTGCTGTTGCCGATCTGGATGGAGGTGCCGTCCTTGATGTTCATCTTGCTCAGATCCAGAGTGGCCTGGGCATACTGACGGTTGGTGGTGTTGTCCACGGGCTCAACCAGGACGGTGGGCTTGAACTGCTCGCCTCCGTTGCCGTTGCCCTTGTCAAACTTGATGGTCATGTCCTCGGCCCAGGGCTGGGTGGGGGCCTCGTCCATGGTGATGGTCAGGGTGCTGCCGTTGAAGGAAGCGGTGAAGGCCGCGCCAGCCAGCGTGCCGTCCCACTCGTCGGGTGCTTCGTCGGGTGCTTCGCCGGGTACGTCAGCCGCAGGAGCGGGAGCGTCGGGATCGGCGGGAGCTTCGTCGTTCTTGGCGGCATTCTTGGCGGCAGCGTTCAGAGCGGTGGCGATTTCCTTGGCCAGATCTGCGCCGGAGTACTCGCCGGGCTTCAGGTTCAGCGTGATCGGATGCGCACCCAGAGAGAGGGTATAGCTGCCGGTGGTCTCTTCCTCATTCGGAGTCGTTCCGTCCACGCCCTCTGTCTTCTCGATAACATTGGCGCCAGTAATATCGGTTGTGGGGGCGGCGGCAGGACCGTCTCCGCCGACAGCGCCAGGAGTCTTGGCGGTCAGAGTGAGCTTGTTGTTCTCCCACTTGGCCGTATACTCTTTGTCAGCCGTGTTGTTGTACGTAGTGACAAAGTCGGCCATGGTGGTGTCGAGGTCCTGGTTCCAGGTAACATCAACGCCGTCGATCTTCTTACCGGTAAAATCATTCTGACCTTTTCCGGCAAGATCGATCTCATACTCGGCAGCAACCGCGGGCGTGGGCTCGGGCTCCTGGTCGCCTTCCACAGCCTCTGCGCCCGCGACAACCTCATTAGCAGTCACACCGGTAATATCGGTTGCAGGCTCGGCGGTGGGACCGCTCTCTCCAATCGCACCCGCAGTCTTTGCCTCCAGAACAAGCTTGCCATTTGCATCATCCCAGCTTGCCACGTACTCTTTGGTATCATCGGTGTTGTAATCACCAACGAAGGCAGCCATGGTGGTGTCAATATCGGTATCCCAAGCAATAGCCTGACCGTCGATTTCCTTAGTATTGAGCGCCGTACCATCCTTACCAGCAAGATCAAACTCATACTTGGCTTTGACCGCAGGCTGGGCCTCAGCTCCTCCGGCAGCGGCGGCGGCAGCGCCTTCAGCGCCGGCCTCGGGATCGGTAATGGTGATCTTCAGCTGGCTGAGGTCATAGGTGAACACACCGGCCTGGGGATCCACGCCCAGCTGGCCGTCGGACACCACCTGGAAAACGCCGTCAGCGGACACGCGGTCGGAATTGGCACCCTCGGTGGGACTGGAGAGCTGATAGCTGGTCTTGATCTCCTGGGTGCCGTCCAGCAGCTTGATGCCGTTGAAGTTGGCGGAGTCGGCGATACGGTTGATTTCGGAGCGGAGCTGGTCCACTTCCTTCTGGAGGTTCAGGCGGTCCACTTCGTTGTCATAGGTGCCGTTGGCGGACTGGGTAGCCAGCGTGACCATACGGTTGAGCATGTCCTGGACTTCCTGCATGGCGCCTTCGGCGGTCTTCACCAGGGAGATGCCGTCCTTGACGTTCTTGCTGGCGGCGTTCAGACCGGAGATCTGAGCGCGCATCTTTTCGGAAATAGCAAGGCCCGCAGCATCATCACCAGCCCGGTTGATCTTGTAACCGGAAGAGAGCTTCTCCAGGTTCTTCGATACGGCGGATGTGTTGGTGTTGTAGTTGCGGTAGGCGTTCATCGCGGCGATATTGTGCTGAATACGCATAGTTTTATCTCCTTAATTTATTCCGGACGATTCCTTCCGTCCGTCTGCAAAATGTTGCGCTTGCGCGGGGCCTTTACCGGCCGGATGGGCGCCGCGCCGGCGCGCTTCTATTTCAACCGGCGTTGTGCCGTTTGAAACCGCTGTTGATCCCGTTTCGACCGGGAGGGGCTTTGGGGGGAGCGTTCATGGATGCAGTCCGGGCGGATTCCTGTCCGCTCGAGCACCTCTCCCCGGACAACAGGCATCTCTCTGGGGGCCTCAACCGCCACCCGGAAGCCTGCACCCGCCTGAAACACCTGCACGACGATATCGTTGCCGATGGTCAGGTACTCCCCTGATTTCAATTGTATTGACAGCATGGGGGGACTCCTTTCACACGCGCTGAATCCTTCGATTTGCAAAAGTATACTTTTGCAAACCTGCGCTTCCTCTTGCTTACATCCATATAATCGGCGGCTATGGGTAAAAATTAAGGGCTTTTCCAGAATTTTTTTCACCGGTAATTTTTATTTATAAAAGTATACTTTTGTAAAACCGCGCTTCCTCTGTTTTTTTGGAATGTGACAGGCAATCTGCGCAGGTGATTTACCCGTTCCATTTACTTTTCTTTATATCAAAATATTTAATTTGTATTATTCAAAAAGCGGAGCTACCTGTCCAGCTTGGGCTTTTGCTTTTCAGATTGGCAGCAAAGATTAGGCAAATTTCCTATTGAAAACTTCGCTATTATGTGCTATCTTGGGAAAGTATGATAATATGCTGATAATCAGCCATATTTTTTAGGCAGAAGTGTCCGGAGCATTCCGGTATTTTTACTCCTCCGAGTTGTTTCAAATTAAATAATCTGTCTCATTCTATTTTGTCAAACAGAAAGAGAGGTCCTTCCAGTGCGAAAAGCGGCAACAAGCGAGGCGGCGGACGGCGCGAGGATATTGGGCCGCCTGTCGGCGGCCGTTCTGCCGGGCTACGTCCTGCTGATCGTCCTGTTCTATTTTTTGGCCGGAGAGCAGCTGCACCTGAGAGAATCCAGAGGAAATATGGGGCTTCCGCCGGCGGACAGCGGAACCGTGGAGCTGACGGCAGGCAGCACCGTGGAGCAGGCATTCACTACGAAAATCCAGCGCCTTGAAAGCGTCAGCGTCCAATGGGGCACCTACTACCGCCCCAACGCCGGAACGATTCTGCTGGAGCTGGTTGACCTGAGAAACGGAGCTGTGCTGCTGTCAGGAACCTTTGACGCGTCGGCAATTACAGAGGGCGGGCTGACCACCCTGACGGCGGAGCAGCCGATAGAGGGCCTGTATCAGGTTCCCCTGCTGCTGAAAATCACCTCCCCTGACTGCCAGAGCGGCAGCGCGGCCTCGCCGCTGATGAACACCCAGGGTGGACTGGAAAACGGAGCGCTGACGCTCAACGGAGCACCAGCGGCGGGAACGCTCTGCTTCATAGCCCAGGGTACGGACTACATCTGGACGGGCCTGCACTACTGGGAATTCGCGGCGGTGGGCGCGGCGGCACTGCTGGCCGGTCTTTTCGCCGTATGGCTGCGCATCCGGCAGGGCAGGCGCAGCTATGTGATAAATGCGGTCATTGCGGTAAAAAAGTACCGCTTTCTGATCCGCCAACTGGTTTCCAGGGACTTCAAGACCAAGTACAAGCGCTCTGTGCTGGGCATGTTCTGGAGCTTTCTCAACCCGCTGCTGACCATGTGCGTACAGTACTTTGTCTTCTCAACCATTTTCAAGAGCGATATCCCCAACTACGCGGTATATCTGCTCATCGGCATCGTGGCATTCAACTTTTTCTCTGAGGCCACCGGCATGGCGCTCAGTTCCATCGTGGGAAACGCGGGACTGATCACAAAGGTTTATATGCCCAAATACATTTATCCGCTTACGCGGGTGATGTCCTCGGTGGTGAATCTGGGGATCTCCCTGATCCCGCTGGTAATCGTCTCCTTGGCAACGGGCATTCAGTTTAAAAAATCCGCCGTACTGACGCTCTTTTTCCTCTGCTGCGTGATTATTTTCAGTCTCGGTCTGGGCCTGCTGCTGTCAGCATCCATGGTATTTTTCCGGGATACCCAGTTTCTGTGGGGCGTGCTGAACATGATCTGGATGTACGCAACCCCGATTTTTTATCCGGAAAGCATTCTGCCGGAGAATTTCAAAATAATCCTCCGGATCAATCCCATGTATTACTTTCTGAAAAACGCCCGTCTGTGCATTCTGGACGGCATTTCCCCGGAACCGGCGGTATATATGCAGTGTGCGCTGATGGCGCTTGGTGCCCTGGCCGCAGGGGCACTGGTGTTCCGGAAAAGTCAGGACCGGTTTGTCCTGTATCTGTGAGGGTGGGTTATGAGCGAAACAGTGATTGAAATTTCCAATGTGTCCATGCGCTTCCGGATGAACAGCGACAAAATCATGTCATTGAAGGAATTCGTGACCACCGCCATGCGCGGAAAGCTGCAATATCAGGAGTTTACGGCGCTGGATCATGTGTCCTTCACTGTAAGAAAGGGTGAAACCCTGGGGCTGATCGGACGCAACGGAGCGGGAAAGAGCACCATGCTGAAGATCATCTCCGGGATACTGAAGCCCACGGAGGGAAGCGTGGTGTGCCGGGGGAACGTGGTGCCCATGCTGGAGCTGGGGTCGGGTTTTGATTTTGACCTGACAGGCCGGGAAAATATCTTTCTCAACGGTGCGATCCTTGGGTACAGCGAGGCGTTCCTGAAGGCAAAATATGACGAGATTGTGGAATTCTCGGAGCTGGGGGCGTTTATTGAGACACCAATCCGGAACTATTCGTCCGGGATGCTGGCGCGGCTGGCGTTTTCGGTGGCAACAATGGTGCAGCCGGAAGTGCTGATCGTAGATGAGATTCTGGCGGTGGGGGACGCGGCGTTTCAGGAGAAGAGCAAAAAGAGAATGCTGGAGCTTATGGGCGGGGGAACGACGGTGCTGTTTGTTTCGCACAGCCTCGAGCAGGTGAGGGAGATGTGCGGGAGAGTGATCTGGTTGGAGAAGGGGCGGGTCAGAATGGAGGGAAAGACAGAGGCGGTGTGTGATGAATACATGCTCTGAGTCTCCTTTTCACCTTTTCGTCGTTTCTCACAAGGATATCTGGATTCCTTCCTCCGAATGCCTTATACCGTTGAAATCAACCCGGGAAGACGGCGTTAATATCTCTTCTAAAAGAAATTACTGCGAGCTGAGAGCGCAGTACTGGGTATGGAAAAATCTGGAATTTACAAATGAGGACTATGTAGGCTTTTTCCATTACAGGCGGTATCTGAACTTGAATAAGAAAAGAGCCACTTCTCCCTTAAGTCGAGAAAAGAGGCCACTGCCATACCGCATCCGAAAGGCGCCGGATCCGCAAAGATACGATATTCATACGGTTGCGTCTGCAATTGCCGGTTTTGATGTGATTGCACCTGTTTGGGAACATACAGGTATGACAGTATGGAAGCGCTACAGTCAAAGCTCCGGGCACAATATTGCTGATTTGGAACTCGTATACCAAATTATTTCCGAAAAATATAGCGAGTATCTTCCTGCGGCAAATACTTATTTGAACGGCTCTGGGGAATATTATGGAAATATTTATATTATGCGGTGGCCAATGTTTCAAAATTATTGCCGTTGGTTATTTGATATTTTGCATGAGTTTGACTTACGTGTACAGGCGGCTTCCAATTATGTAAACGGTTTCTTGGGAGAACGCTTATTCGGCGTTTATTTCACATGGTTACAGGCTCAAAATGATGTCTCCTGCGGAGAATATCCGCGTGATCATTTTTCCTGTTATGATGATGAGAACCACAGAATGCAGAGAAATGCATGGTTCAATTTACTCTTCCCTCCGGGAAGCCTCCGGAGAATACAAATCCGGCGCATATTTTTGAAGTTTAGAGGTGCCTTCCATGTGTGACTCCGCTGCATCGCCTGTTATCAGGAAAGAATTCAACTTTATACCATATTTGAGAGTTGCCGCAATGTGCCTTGTGACTTGGCCGCACATGTCTGTCAACTTAAATTCCGAATGGTTCCCTATCCAGATTGTCCAGTGGATTTTTACCAGGCCACTACATATTATTCAAAATTTTGGAGCTTTGGGCGTTTGCATTTTCTATTTGATAAGCGGTTTTCTGATGGCACAAAATACTCGATGGGGTTTGCCTTATTTTTTCAGGCGATTGCTGCGAGTATACTTAACCGTTCCTCTGTCCATGTTAATTTTCTTTCTCTTTAATTGTTGCTTGTCTTCCATATTTCATTTAGCTTCCTACTGGGATCAATTCACTCTTCTGCAATGGATTCAATCGGCCACACTATGGAACTATTTATGGTGTTTTCCTGATGCCGTTAATGGAGTTTTATGGTATCTCTTTCCTTTGCTTTGTGTGGATATCATCTATACTCTGTGCAATTTGTTTAAAAAGAAATCATCCATTCATTTTATTCTTATTACAGATATTTGGATTTTGGTCTCCACCTATTTTCTTCCAAAATTCACGCAAATTCCAGTTGGGTTCAGCCGCGGGGCCCCCTTTATGGCAATCCCGATGTTTGGGGTGATTATTCATCTGGCATATACTAAAAAGGTTTCCGGAAAACTGATTATTTCTCTTGGATTTTTGAATTATCTGGTCCTGATAAGCAGTTTTTACCTGCAATATAATGCTTATTATGAAACGGAACCATATATTGTATCCATGATGTACGCTATGCTCATTTTTACAGTTATGTTATTATCCCCTCCCCCTCCCTCGAAGCGCTGGATTGCGCACTGTTCAAAAATCAGCTATTCCTTCTACATTACGCATTCCCTATATGGCGGATATATGATCTCTTTTGTTTCTCCAAAAGTATGCTATACCGTTGCTTTTTTATGTGGGATTGCTTTTGCGTTTTTAATGGCAAATATAAACTACTTATTTGTGGAAAAAAACATAGCAAAATATATTTTGAGATGAAAATATATGGGACGGTATAACTAAATTTTTGATAAAGGGAGAATCGCCTGGATGAACAAGACATGCGTTCCTGATGTGACCCGCTTGGACTACAAGGGGCCAGCCGGTAGGCCAGACATCAAAATATTTGTATCACATCGGGTTGATATGGAAAGCGAGACAATAGATTGTCCGCTATTTATTCCAGTTCGCTGCGGAGCGGTTTTTGACGACAGATCCCCGGAAAAAATCAGAGAAATGCCGGGTGATGATACAGGGGACAATATTTCTGAGCGCAGAATGACGTTTAATGAGTTTACAGTACTATATTGGGCATGGAAAAATGTAAACGCAGACTACTATGGCTTATGTCATTATCGGAGATATATGATTTTCCCTGCACAAGGATTGCAAGCAGACCCCTATGGCAATGTACTGATTGACAATCTCAACTATGACTCCTGCATAAGCTGCGGGCTTCTTAATTTGCACAAAATGGAAAAAATCATTAAAGCTAATGATATTCTGCTTTCTATTCCATATGACGTAACTTACCGTGGATTTCACAATTTGTTTGAACATTACACAGAAGTTCCGATGCAGCATAGGGCGGATCTAAACACGGCTCTTGAAGTTCTCTGTGAATTATATCCCAATTATGCAGAATCAGCCAATGAATATTTGAATGGAACTCTGTTTTATCCATGCAATTTGTTTATTATGAAGCGGGAAATTTTTAAAGAATACTGCCAATGGATTTTTAAGATCCTATTTAAATTGGAAGATCGGATTAGCATAAAAAATTATACCGAACAGGAACAACGAGTATACGGGCTTATAGGCGAACGTTTATTAGGTGTTTTTGTCACCCAATATTTAAAAGATCATCCTGATGCAAAATTCAGTGTGGTCCAAAGAGCGCTTTTTTTAAATACCACAAGGACCAATGATTGTAAACAAACTTTGCAAAACAAGCTCAAACACTTTTTAAAGAACCATATGAATGAATCCGGAAGCGCATACCAGCTAGTCAAAAAGCTCTACCAATTAACGAAAAAATAATCTTACAGCATGAAAAATCGGTAATGTATGATCCTAGCGTCTGATAAAGCAAGACATATTAAAATAATTTGAACAGCTGCGTCAGCGGTGCTTCTATCTGAAGTTCGTCTTATAGCGCAGCGGAAAGGCGTGGTCATAGATATGGCACCCAAGCTTTCTGTTGTAGTTCCAGTATATAATGTTGAAAATTATCTTTCCAAATGTCTGGACAGTATTTTGAAGCAAACTCTTGAAGACATTGAAATTATCTGCGTAAATGATGGATCAACGGACGGCTCTGCAAATATTTTGCAGGATTACAAAAAAAAGGATCCAAGAATTATCGTATTGGAGCAAGAAAATCAGGGATTAGGAGCAGCAAGAAATACCGGGATCAGAACTGCAAGGGGAGAATATATCGGATTTGTAGATAGTGACGATTTCATAGAACCGACAATGTATGAAAAGCTTTATGAAAAAGCATGCAAATTTCAATTGGATATTGTTCTGACAAATGTAAATCTGTACTATACGGATTCTGGCACATCGGCATGCTTTCGTGACTGGAATTTTTATCAGGCCATGAGCAAATCAGACTATTTCACAGCAATGGAACACCCACGTATATTCCAATTTATAGGCGTTTGGGACCGAATTTATCGCAGAAAATTTTTAGAGGAACATTCTCTTCTGAATCCTGTAAACAGAATTTATGAAGATGTATTGTTTACAGTACAAACATGCATACATGCAAAAAAAATATCAATCGTAAACGAATGTCTGTATTATTATCGAAAAAATACGGGCAGATCAATCGTAGATAAGGAACGAGAAAACGATTCCTACAAATTTGACTTTTTGAAAAACCTGAAAGAAAGTCGGGATTTTTTGATTCTAAACCAAAAGTGGGAACAGGTAAGGAAAGAGTTTCTGGCGTTTCAGTTTCAGGGTATCTTATATCATCAATATAATACGCAAACACGAAAAACCTTTATTTTATTTATGAGCGAACTATCCGAGATATTGCCTTTAGAGGACATTCAAATAATAGAGGATATGGTTTCTGACCGGGCAGGACATATCTACCTTTATTTGCTGCGTAAAAAGAAATTCTCCATTGCATATGTTCTATATAAGTTGCGGAAGCTTTATCAAAACGATAATTGGTATTTCTATTTCAGATTTCCTCGCTGCAAAAAATATTGGAAAATCAGAAAATTTGGATACCGGTGGAAATGTGAAATACAATCACAGTATGACATTGCTCGTGAAATCAAGCAACTATCCAATTTACAGTGGGAATTGATTCAAGAAATAAAAAAACTTCGGACCGGAGATACCGCACTATTGGAAGAAGACGACACCACACAGTAAACCATATTCTCTGAATAAATGGAAAAGATGGAATCAAAAATGATTGCAGGAGAGAATTAGTTTATGAAAACTCTTATCCTCGCCGGCGGCTATGGAACCCGCATCAGCGAAGAAAGCCAATTCAAGCCAAAGCCTATGGTGGAACTGGGCGGCAAGCCCATTCTCTGGCACATCATGAAGCTGTACAGTCATTACGGCTACAACGAATTCATTGTTTGCGCAGGCTATAAGCAACACGTCATCAAAGAATATTTCGCGGACTATTTCCTGCACACCTCGGACATTACATACGACTTCACTCACGGAAGGAACGATCTGACCGTCCACCACAACACCTCCGAGCCCTGGAAAGTCACCGTAGTGGATACCGGGCTGGACACAATGACCGGCGGACGGGTCAAGCGCGTGCGGGACTACATCGGGAACGAACCCTTCATGCTGACTTACGGCGACGGCGTGTCTGACCTGAATATCGACAGGCTGGTTCAATTCCACCAGTCCCATGGCAAGCTTGTCACCATGTCCGCCTGCAACACCGGCCAGCGCTTCGGAATTCTGGACATTGACGGCACAGGTCTTGTCCGGGAATTTCGCGAGAAAACCCAGGGAGATGGCAGCCTGATCAACATCGGCTTCATGGTCTGCCAGCCGGAGTTCCTTGACTTGATCAGCGGCGACAGCACCGTTCTGGAGAAAGCACCGCTGGAAACGGCGGCAAAGCAGGGTCAGCTCATGGCCTACAAGCACCAGGGCTTCTGGCAGTGCATGGATACCGTGAGGGAAAAGGACGCTTTAGAGGCCATGTGGGCAAAGGGACAAGCTCCCTGGAAGGTGTGGTAATGGGAGAACTGAATTTTTACCGCGGAAAGCGGGTTTTTGTCACCGGACATACCGGTTTCAAAGGGACCTGGCTATGCCGGATTCTGACGGAAGCCGGAGCGGACGTCACCGGCTACGCCCTGCCTGCACCCACCCGGCCGAGCCTTTTTGAGCTGGCGGGTCTGGAGGGACAGATGACCTCCATTCTTGGGGACATCCGCGACAGAGCCAATCTGATGGAAGCTTTCACCAGGGCGCGGCCGGAAATCGTGCTGCATTTGGCGGCCCAGCCCATTGTGCGGGACAGCTACAAGGACCCGGCGGGTACATATGAAACCAACGTCATGGGAACGGTGAACATTCTGGAGTGCGTCCGTCAGGTTCCCGGCGTGCGCAGTTTTCTGAACGTGACCACAGACAAGGTCTATCAGAACAACGAGTGGGTGTGGGGCTACCGGGAGGAGGAGCCGCTGGACGGCTTTGATCCCTACTCCAATTCCAAGTCCTGCTCCGAGCTTGTGACCCACAGCTACCGCAGCTGCTTTTTCACCGGACAGGATACCGGTATCTCCACAGCCCGCGCGGGAAACGTCATCGGCGGCGGCGATTTCGCCAATGACCGGATTATCCCGGACTGTGTGCGGGCCATTCAGGCCGGGCGGCCTCTCGCTGTGCGCAATCCCCACTCTATCCGGCCCTATCAGCATGTGCTGGAGCCCTTGTTCGCCTATCTGATGATCGCACAGCGGCAATACGAGGATCCAGGCTGCGCCGGATGGTACAACGTAGGGCCGGACGAGTGCGGCTGTGTGACCACCGGACAGCTGGCGGAGCTGTTCCGGGAAAAATGGGGGGAAGAATTTCACTGGATCAATCAGGCGGAGCCCGACGCGCCCCACGAGGCAAACTTCCTGAAACTGGACTGCTCCAAGTTGAAAGCGGCCTTCGGATGGCGGCCCCGCTGGCATATCAGCGAAGCGGTGGAGCAGACCGTGGAATGGACGCGGGTCTGGCTGGCCGGTGGGGATATCCCATCGGAGATGGACCGGGAAATCCGGTTGTATCATGGGGAGAACCATCAATGAAATCTGCAATTGTAAGCGGTGCAAACGGATTTGTGGGCAGCGCAGTGGTTCAGGAGCTGCTCTGCTCCGGCTATACGGTGTACGCTCTGGTCCGGGAAGGGCACTGCGAGAACATTCCCAACAGCAGTAGGGTTGATATTATTCCATTTGAGCTGTCCCGGATGGCGGAGTGCCGGAAAAAGCTTCCGGCAGCTTGTGACGCTTTCTACCATTTCGCCTGGGAGGGCAGCGCCGGGGCGGCAAGAGCCGATACAAAGCTTCAGTTGAATAACGCGCAATGGACAGTAGATGCTTTGCAGACCGCAAGCGCTCTGGGCTGCAAGCGCTTTCTCTGCGCCGGAAGCATCATGGAGCATGAGACAATGGCAGCGGCCTACACGCAGGGCTGTAAACCCGGAATGGGGTATGTCTATGGCGGTGGAAAACTGATTGCCCATGCAATGTGCATGCCGGTAGCGGCCCAGCTGGGGATTGACCTGATCTGGCCGGAAATTACAAACGCCTACGGTGCAGGAGAGAGAAGTCCCCGATTGGTAAATACAACCATTCAAAAATGTATCCGGGGAGAATCTCCGCAGTTTACCGCCGGGACACAGAATTACGATTTTGTATATATCGATGACGTTGCGCGCGCTTTCCGCCTGATCGGAGAGAACGGCAAGCCTTTTCACGAGTACTTGATCGGCAGCTCCAATGCCCGGCCCTTGAAAGAGTTCCTATTGGAAATGCAGGCCTCCATTGCTCCCCAGCTGCCTTTCCGGTTTGGGGACATTCCCTTTACCGGTATTGATCTGCCCCTGGACCGCTTCGACTGCTCCCAGACAGAAGCGGATACCGGTTTCCGGGCGGAAATCAGCTTTGCCGAAGGCTGCCGGCGGACGATGGCGTGGTGGACAGAAATTGGGGGAGAATCATGATTCAAACATTCGAGTTTCAAGGGACTGACATTCCCGGGCTGGTAGCGGTCACGCCTTTTTGTGCGGACGACGTCCGCGGCTGCTTTACAAAGGATTATTCCAAAGAGGTTTTCGAGGCAAACGGAATCCATCATGATCTGGCGGAAGTCTTCTATACTACCAGCCATAAAGGCGTGATTCGCGCCCTCCATTTTCAGCGGACAAAGCAACAGCCCAAACTGGTACGCTGCATTTGGGGGCATGTGTGGGACGTTGTGGTGGATCTCCGGAAGGACAGTCCCACCTTTCAAAAGTGGCTGAGCTTCCATCTGACAGGAGAAAACCATAAAGAGATCCTGGTTCCCGCCGGGTGCGCTCACGGATATCTTGTGCTGGAGCCTTCCGTTGTGGCGTATAAATGCAGCGAGAAATTTTATGGGGAATACGACGACGGCATTATATGGAACGATCCGGATATTGGGGTGGCATGGCCGCTGAACGATGCCGGCGGTATGGATCAGGTTATCCTGGCAGAAAAAGACAAGAATTTGCAAAGCTTTGGGGAGTTTATGGAAGCCTATGGGGGATTTTAGCGCAGATTGCCTTATTATCGGCTGCGGTCTGACCGGGGCGGCCGTCGCCAGAGAGCTGGCGGACGCAGGAAAAAAGGCGGTTATCTGGGAACGCAGACTCCATATCGGAGGCAACATGTACGACTATGTGGACAGCCACGGTTTTCTGGTGCAGAAATATGGTCCGCATACCTTTCACACAAAGAAGAAGGAACTTTACGACTACATATGCCGCTTCAGCCGCTGGCAGGACTACCGTCTGACCTGCGGGGCTGTGTGGGACGGACAATATACGCCCACCCCTTTCAATTTCTCTTCCATTGATACCTTCTATCCGCCGAAGCAGGCACTGAAGCTGAAGAAAAAGCTGACAGACGCCTTTGCTGGCCGGGAGTTTGCCACAGTGGTTGAAGTACTGGCCCATCCGGACCCGGATATACGGGGCTATGCGGAATTCCTTTTCAAGAACGACTACGCTCCTTATACAGCCAAACAGTGGGGCGTCTCCCCAGAGGAAATTGACCCGAGCGTACTCAAACGGGTTCCTCTTCGTTTTTCCTATGCGGAGGGCTATTTTGACGATCCCTATCAAGTAATGCCCGCCGGTTCCTTTACATCCTTCTTTGAAAATCTGTTGGATCATCCAAATATTCAGGTGGAATTGGGTGTGGAGGCGCTGGACCGTCTTCAGGCAGGGGAGGGGCTGCTGTATGTCTGCGGTTCCGTGTTTTCCGGGCCGGTAGTCTATACCGGAGCGCTGGACGAGCTGTTTGGAGGCGTCTATGGGCGGCTGCCCTACCGGTCGCTTCGCTTTGAGTGGAAATATACGGAGGACGCTTCCCTTCAGCCTGCACCGGTGGTAGCCTATCCGCAGGAGGCGGGATACACCCGTATCACGGAATATAAAAAGCTGCCTCCGCAGGATAAGCCCGGCAGCAGCTACGCAGTGGAATACCCCTTGCCCTGCCGAGAGGGGGAGCGCCTGGAGCCCTATTACCCCGTTCTGACCCAGGACAGCCAGGAGCGGTACGCCCGTTACTCCGCACTTGCGAAAAAGATTCCCAATCTTATTCCCTGCGGCCGGCTGGCAGACTTCAAATACTACAACATGGATCAGGCCTTGGAGCAAGCGCTGTCCACCGGCGCAGAGCTGCGAAAAAGGTTATAAGGCCGCGCACATATGTCCATACCAACTCAGGGCCCGCTCCGGT
>OFHB01001151.1_pt1 | contig 15712 bp, 13 predicted proteins | sample 1521881 | NCBI WGS metagenome assembly OFHB01 (sample SAMEA3504090, study PRJEB24116) | mouse gut metagenome | biome: mouse gut; feature: mouse-associated habitat; material: faeces | place: Denmark | collected 2011
CTGTTCTCGCGGAAGAGGGGAAATATGTGGGAGGCGTTCCGCAGCTGAACGCCTGCTATGCGGGAGATCCGAATGTGTACGGTTTCCGGAAAGAATCGGCGCATATTCCGCTGATGGTCGGCAGCGTGTACGGAGAATTCGCTTCCTTTGCCCCCAACAGGTATAACAGGGCGGCGATGTCCGTGGAGGAGGGGTTAAACGCTGTAAAAGAGCTCCTGGGAGAGGATGCGACGGAAGAGCTGAAACCTCTTTTTCAGGCGGCTTATCCGGAGCGGAATCCGGTGGATCTGCTCACGCTTGATTTTATGTTCCGTCTGCCGGAGCAGGAGTACATAAAAAAACGGAGTGCCCTGAATCAGAATACTTATTCTTATATATTTAATCTGGATTTATCAATTGACGGGGGAAAGACACCCTGGCACTGTGCCGATATCCCGTTTTTCTTCCACAATACGGAGCTCGTTCCGGTAGCCTGGGTCGAGGGAGTCACAGAGCGCCTGGAGCAGGAGATTTTTGAGAGCGTTATGGCATTTGCCCGCACGGGAGCCCCCGGACACGATGGCATTCCGGGATGGCCGGCAAGCACGCCGGACGCGGAGCACACCATGGTGTTCGGCAGAGAGACCGGGCTGCGGACGAATTTTGATGCGGAGCTGATTCCGGCTCTGGCAAAGCATATGGGACCGGTTTTCGAGCGCCTTATGAAAACTGCCATGGAGAATGCTCAGCACTGAGCTCAGGAAGGAGGAAGACGTGAAGACAGCAAAACAGAAAGACAAAAAGTATACAAAAGAGGCGATCCGCAAGGATTTTCAGAGAAACGGTAAGCTGTACCTGATGGCGGTTCCGGCGATAATATGCCTGATACTGTTCGCATACCTTCCCATGGGCGGTCTTCTGATGGCGTTTGAGGACTATAAGCCGAAAAACGGTATTTTTGGCAGTCAGTGGGTTGGTTTAAAGAATTTTACCGATTTCTTTACGTCCTTTTATTTTCCCAGGACGATGAAAAATACGCTCTGGATCAGCGTGCTGCAGCTGGTCATTGAATTCCCGATTACGATCATTTTTGCGCTTTTACTCAATGAGATTGTGAGCACGAGGTTCAAGAGAACGATCCAGACAATCAGCTATATGCCTTACTTTATATCGATGGTTGTCATTTCCGGTATTATTGTGGACTTTTGTTCCTCAAAAGGGGCGATCACCTCGATTGTGGCCCTCTTTACGGGGAGTAACCAGAACCTTTTAAGTCTGCCGGAGTACTGGAGACCGATATACATTATCTCCGACCTGTGGCAGGGACTTGGATTCGGAAGTATTATCTATATTGCGGCGCTTTCCGGAGTGGATAAGGAACTGTATGAGGCGGCTGAGATTGACGGGGCAAACAGATGGAAGCAGACGCTTCACGTCACCATTCCCGGAATTTCTTCCACAATCATTATTATGCTGATCCTGAAGATCGGAAGTATGATGGGCGTGGGCTATGAGAAGACGATCCTTTTGTACAATTCCCAGATATACGAGACGGCGGATATTATTTCTTCCTATGTGTACCGGAAAGGTCTTGAGGAATTCAATTACGGATACTCTACGGCTGTAAGCTTATTCAACTCTCTGATTAACTTTGGACTGCTGGTTCTTTCCAATAAGATGAGTAAAAAGTATACCGAGACAAGTCTGTTCTGACGGGAAGGGAGATAAATAATGAGACGGAAAAAATCTATCGGTGGAAAAGTGTTCGACACGGTGAATGCTTTGTTCTTTGTCTTTGTGATTGTGATCTGTGTTATGCCGATCTGGCATGTTGTCTGCGCTTCGTTTTCCGACGCGGCCTGGGTGATGGCGCAGACGGGAGTGATTACGCGCATCAAGGGATTTAACTTTCACGGCTATAATATGGTATTTCAGAACAAAGAGATCTGGAGCGGATATCTGAACACAATTATTTACTGTGTTGCGACGACGATCATCGGACTCCTGATCACAGTTATGATATCGTATGTGACGGCGATCAAGGGGGTGCTCTGGGCGGACGCGATTATGCTTTTTGCATCTTTCACCATGCTGTTTAACGGAGGTATGATCTCTTCCTATATTATCAACACACAGTTTCTGCATCTGTATAATAACCGGATGGCGATTATTCTTCCCGGCTGTTTTTCCGTGATGTACCTGATTCTGATACGCACGGCGATGAAGTCGGTTCCGGAGAGTCTGGTGGAATCTGCCATGCTGGACGGCGCGGGACATATGGTGGTTCTGTTTCAGATTATGCTGCCGCTGATCAAGGCGACCCTGGCGACCGTTATTCTGTATTATGTGGTTATGCAGTGGAATTCCTGGTTCCAGGCGGCTGTGTACCTGAGGGACCGCACGCTTTACCCGCTGCAGATTATCATCAAGGAGATTCTGATCACGGGCGATACCTCGTCCTCGACGAATATGAGCGCGACGGATGTGACCGGGGATCTGACGCTTTATAAGCAGCTGATCAAGTACTGTACGATTGTTGTGTCCACGGCGCCGATATTTGCATTTTATCCTTTTATACAGAAATACTTTGAGTCCGGTGTTATGATCGGAGCGGTAAAGGGATAAGGATCCGGAAGAGAGATGGAGGAAAGTATAGAAGATGGGAAAGTATTTTCTGAACCAGGAAGAATATGCGGCAGCGGCGAGGGCTGCCGCTGCGGAGGGATGTGTCCTTCTGCGAAATGAGGATTGTGCGCTGCCGCTCGGTAAGGGAGACCGCGTGGCGGTTTTCGGGAGGATTGCGCACCGTTATTATAAGAGTGGTCTGGGCTCGGGCGGTCTGGTCAACACCAGATATGTGACGGGGATTCTCGACGCGCTGCGGGCGGAAAAAGAGATTGTTCTGAATGAGGAAGTTCTGCGGCTGTATGAGGACTGGATCAAAGAGCATCCGTTCGACGAAGGGGCTGGCTGGGGACAGGTCCCCTGGGCGCAGGAAGAAATGCCTGTTTCAGAGGAGCTCCTTGCGGCGGGGGCGGATGCGGATGTCGCGCTTGTGGTGATCGGACGCACGGCGGGAGAGGATCAGGATAATCAGGCAAAAGAGGGAAGCTATCTTCTGACCGCCGCGGAATATGAGCTGATCAGGGCGGTGTGCAGCCGTTTTGAGCGCACGGCGGGGCTTCTGAACACCGGCAATATTATCGACATGAAATGGGTGGAGGAGCTGAAGCCGTCCGCTGTCATGTATGTGTGGCAGGGAGGTCAGGAAGGCGGAAACGGCGTTGCGGATGTGCTCACAGGCAGGGTGAATCCGTGCGGGAAGCTTCCGGATACGATTGCCCGGGATATCGCGGATTACCCGTCCACGGCGGATTTCGGGGATGCCGTTCGTAATTTTTACAGGGAAGATATTTATGTGGGCTATCGCTATTTTGAGACGTTTGCAAAAGATAAGGTGCTCTATCCCTTCGGGTATGGTCTCTCTTACACCACGTTTCAGGTTTCAGGAACTGTAAAGGAGAGCGGGGCGGATGCCGTTTCCCTGGAGTTTCAGGTCACGAACACGGGCAATGTGTCCGGAAAAGAAGTGGTACAGGTCTATGTGAAGGCGCCGCAGGGGCGGCTTGGCAAACCGGAGCGCGTTCTGGCGGGTTTTGAAAAGACGAAAAATCTTGCCCCGGGCGGGATGGAGACGCTGGTGATCACCATACCGGTATATGCGTTTGCCTCCTATGATGACAGCGGGGTAACCGGGCATAAGAGCTGTTACGTGCTGGAGGAAGGTGTGTACGAATTTTTTGCCGGGCAGGACGTCCGCAGTGCGGTGCCGGCCGGCAGAATAGAAAAAGAGTTTACGGTTGTGGAAGAGCTGGAGGAGGCGCTGGCGCCGGTACTGTCGTTTGAGCGGATCAGACCGTGCGGGGACGGGGATGGCTTCAGGCCGGTTCCGGAGCCGGTTCCGCTGCGCACGGTGGACCCGCAGACAAGACAGAGAGAGCTTCCCGCGACGGAGATCGCGTACACCGGAGATCTCGGATACCGTCTCGGCGATGTATTTCAGAAAACAATTTCCATGGAAATGTTTATCGGGCAGCTGAGCGATGAGGATCTGATGTGCCTGTTCCGCGGGGAGGGGATGTGCAGCCCGAAGGTAACGCCCGGAACGGCGTCCGCGTTCGGAGGACTCACAGAGTCCCTGCGGTCTTTCGGGATTCCCGCCGCGTGCTGTGCGGACGGCCCGTCCGGAATCCGGATGGACTGCGGGACAAAAGCATTTTCCATGCCGAACGGAACGCTTTTAGGAGCAACCTTCAACCAGAAACTGGTGCAGGAGCTGTATGAGTATGCAGGGCTTGAGCTGCGGAAAAACCGCATTGACACACTGCTCGGTCCGGGGCTGAATCTCCACAGGAATCCGTTAAACGGGCGCAATTTTGAGTATATTTCGGAAGATCCGCTGCTGACCGGAAAAATGGGTGCGGCCCAGCTGCGCGGCATACACGGTTCAGGCGCAGCCGGAACCATAAAACACTTCAGCACGAATAATCAGGAGACACACCGCAGGGATGTGGACGCGGTGGTGTCGGAACGGGCGCTCCGTGAGCTGTATCTGAAATGTTTTGAGATTGCAGTAAAAGAAGGCAGCTGCCGCTCTGTTATGACGACGTACGGACCGCTCAACGGGATCTGGACAGCCGGAAATTATGACCTGAATACGACGGTTCTGCGCGGGGAATGGGGATTTTCAGGCATCGTAATGACAGACTGGTGGGCGGGAGCCAACACGGAGGGAGAGGCATGCGATATGAGGAACCGCGCCGTGATGGTGGCGGCCCGGAATGACCTGTTTATGGTGAGTACGGACGCCGGCGATCTGTCGCAGGATAACGTGGCGGAGGCGCTCGCGGGCGGCGTGATCAGCCGGGCGCAGCTGCAGCGGAATGCGGCAAACATCCTGGGATTTATCTTAGAGAGCCCTGCGATGCTCTATGAACTGGATCTGATTGACGAGGAAGAGCGAAAAGACCGCAGGGCAGGCAGCGACGACGATTTTTCAGCGGATGATCTGGTGTATTACGCGGCGGATGAGGAGACGAATACCGTAACGGTGCCCGGAACAGACTGGGATACTGCGAAGGGGAACAGCATTGTGTTCGGAATCACGGTGCCGGAGATGGGACTGTATGATATTTCGTTCACGATGAAATCAGATCTGGGCGAACTGGCACAGCTTCCGGTCTCGGTGTTCTACGATAATCTGTTAAAGATGACTGTGAGCGTCCGCGGTTCGCAGGGAGAGTGGATCACGGAAAAGAGGGATCTCGGTGTGATATTCGGGAGCAGCCATTACATCAGACTGTATTTCGGCGCGGCTGGTCTGACTGTGGAGAAGGTGACGATTTCGCTGCGGGAGAAGTTAAAGAGGCCTTTCTAGCGCACATTCTTTGCACTTTTCAGCCGGAAGAGACGGCAGAGGGGCGGGGAAATTCCGGATGGAATTTCCCCGTTTTTTACTTTGATTCAGGAAAGACCCTGTTACTGAGATGTTCATCCGGAGTTTTTGCGGTTTGTCTCTTTATACTGTCCCGGAGTGAGTCCCTCATAGCGCTTGAAAGCGCGCTGCAGTGTTTTGATGTCGGTGTATCCGGTTGCGCTGACGCAGTCTTTGATGGTGCATCCCTTCTCGAGCAGCTCCTTGCATCTGGTCAGGCGGACCATATGTACATAATCGAGAATCCCGGTTCCGGTGAGTTTCCGGAACCTGTTTCCGATATGTGCCGCGGAAACAGAAAAATGTTCCGCGATATATGTCACATTGAGTTCCGGGAGAGAATAATTATCCCGGATGTATTGTTTGATGGATTCTGCCCAGGCGTCGTCCGTGCTGTTTTCGCTGTGATAATCGCAGATATCACCGAAAATATCCAGGATAACCTGTTTTAATTCCTCAGTGGAGTGTGCGTGCAGCAGACGTGAGGAATAGGCGGTTTTTATGCCGGCATTCATTCCGGTATCGCTCAGTTTGTCCAGAAGCATGCTGATCAGGGCGTAGGCCTGGCACTGATTGTAGGTGAAATACTGGATGTCGTGCAGAAAACAGGTCTCGGTAATTTCGCCGATCAGTTCTTCCGCCATGGCATAGTTGTTGACAATCAGGGCGTTGGAGAGCTTCTTTTTGAGCAGAAGCAGCCGGCTTCCGTCGGGGGCTGTGGCTATAGCGCCTGCGGAATAGAAGCTGACGGCGGCTCCGTCTTTCCAGAACGCCGTGTGGGCCATGGTCATATACGCCTCCTCATACGCCTCGGAGAGCTCGGTCCAGAGCGTGTGCGGGCTGCTGACCGCGACACAGCAGTCGAGCTCAAACAGCTTCTGAAAGAAATCAATGCAGGTATCCGCCCTGGAAATCAGCAGGTTCTGTCCGTCCTCGTCTCTGCAGGCCGGAAGCAGACACATAATCGTATTGTCCATAAATATGCTGACACCGCTGGGGTCTTTCTCACCCTTCCGGAGGAATGCCTCGTCAATCACATTTTTCAGGGAGAAGACGAGCAGGGAGTAGGACTCGCGGCTCTCCCGCTGCAGGCGGATAAATTTGCACGATTCGATTCCCGTAAAATGAAACAGAACAACCTGATAATCATCAATGCCGCAAAGTTCCGGTTCACTGTCGTGAAATTCCAGAATCCAGTCCTCATTTGGATAAATCCCTTTCAGGAAACCGCTGAGAGTCATCTCAAAGACGGTCTCATTGTGAAAATATACCTGGCGGGACAGTCTGCGGTTGTCCTTCAGAAGCGTCAGGAGCGTTTCTTCCAGTCTGCGGTAACTCTCAGAGAGCACAATGCTGGTATTTTTCCGCTGACTGTCGTCGATCAGGGACAGAAGGTGGGTGACCGGGGCGCTGTACTTTTTTGTAAAGTAAAAAGCGACGCAGACACCGGTCAGGATGCTCACCGCAAGTCCCGAGCAGTATTTGAAAATAAGAAGGTTGACCTCGCGGTAAAAGCGGTTTTTTAAAAGGTACATGCCATAGTAGAGATCAAGTTCGTCTGACGCGACCCCGGAGATCAGGGCGGTGCCGTCCGGGGAATTCAAAAAGACGTCCCCGCCCGCGCCGGAGTGCTGCACCAGTGTTTCATAATCCGGGAGGCTGTCCCGGGAAATGGAGTCATCGGAACAGCCAAACAGCGTATTGTTCTGGTCCAGCAGAAATAAAACCTCGCCTTTGGCCATTTCAAGGTAGCGGATCTCTCTGGCCACAGCCGTCCACGGAATTATGGCGTAGGTGACGGCAGTCCTCTTTTTCAAACTATAGTCATAGAGATTCTGGTACAGCAACAGCCAGGTCTGTGTTTCCGAGGACAGGAGCAGGTATCCTGTGTAATCTGTGGTTTGTCCGATAAACGTCTCAACGGACAGGTTGTATTTTGCAAGGTACGCGTCGTATATGGCCGGTGCGTACCGCTTGGCGTCTGTCACAAAGGAGTTGTTGCTGCAGAAATAGACGCCCAGACTGTCGATACAGGAGTAACTGTTTTTCAGGTCGGAGAGGATGGCGGACAGCTTTGAGACAAGCAGCATTGAGTCCGGGGAAAAGACCGTCTCCTTCTGCAGATGTCTGGTGCCGGGTTCCAGGGCGGCTGTGGTGACCGCTGTTTTTGCGCTGTGAATCAGATTATCACAGATTGATTTTTCATGATCCAGAATACTGCTCTGGTACTGGTGAGCATCCTTTCTCATGATCGAATTTGTGTTGAAAATACAGGTGATAAAAGCAAAAAGAGGGATAAAAATCATGACCAGGTAGGTCAGGAAAAGAAATTTGTGCTCTTTTAAAAAGCCGGGAAACAGGCTGCCGGCGATTGTTTTCGGGGTCAGTTTTGAAGTCATGACCAGTTCTCCTTCAATTGTAATATATAATTACCGCAAAATTCTCACTACATTATACCAAAAGAATGGTTTTGTCACAAGAAAAGAGGGGAAAAACCATATTTCTGACCTGTACATAAAAAATGGTGCTGCTGAATAAATGCAAAAATATGCGTGTGGATAATTTTGACGCTTTTTCTCCGGACCTGTGTGCGGTAAATTTTATGTATATTATATTTTAAGACTCAGGGAAGGGAGAAATTATATGAAGAGAAAAAGAGTAATCAGCAGTCTGCTTGTGATGGCTCTGCTCTCCGGTCTCACATCGGGATGCGGAAGCAAACCGGCGGAGAGCGGTGCGGGTCAGCCGGCAGGCACGGAGGGCATCGCCGCGGGCGACTATGACGGTACCATAAAGCTTCCGCTCACAGATGAGCCGGTGACGCTGAAGATATGGCTTACCGCGGATGCGAATTTTTTTACGATTCTTGATGATTACAACAAGAGTGAATTTTTCCAGGAGATGGAGAAACGGACCGGGGTACATATCGAATTTGAAGTTCCTCCGTCAGGCGAGGAGACGACGGCATACAATCTGATGATCTCTTCCGGCGAGCTTCCGGATATGATCTGCATGCCGACACTCTATCCGGACGGGATGGACGCGGCGATCGACGACGGCTATTATCTGGATCTGACCCCGTACCTGGACACATATCTTTACAACTATAATCAGGTCCGCCAGTCCGACCCCGGATTTATGAAAGATTCGGTGACGGACTCCGGGCGGGTTGCATATATCGGTATTTTAAACACAGAGCCGCAGGGCCCCTGGGTCGGAATGCAGATTCGCCAGGACTGGCTGGATGAACTCGGGCTGGAGACGCCGGTGACCTACGACGATCTTGAAAATGTGCTGACACAGTTTAAGGAGAAGAAGGGCTGTTATGCGCCGCTGGCGCTCAGCGCAAACGGAAATTATGCGTTCGGTGAAATGGCTGCCGGTTTTGGCACGACGGGCGACTTTATCAATAAGGACGGTACGGTGGTGGCCGGTTTTGCGACGGACGAGTGGCGAGCATACCTCACAAAGATGCACGACTGGTATACAAAAGGGCTGATTGATCCGGACTTTATGACCAACTCCGCGTTTTTCGTGGATACAGAGCTGGCGACCACGGAACAGTCCGGAGTCTGGTATTCCATGTACACGATGGCGTCACTGTATGAGGCGAGCGTTCCGGGTATGGTGGTGAAGGCGCTTCCGGGGCCGAAGCTGAATAAAGATGATACGACGCATATCCGGATTCCGGATACCTACATGGCGGCCGGCGGACTTGCGATTTCGGCGGACTCAGAGCACAAGGAACTTGCGATGCAGTGGATGGATTATCTGTTTACCGAAGAGGGCGCTGCGCTTGCCAACTACGGAATTGAAGGAAAAACTTTCAATTATGCGGAAGACGGAAGCATTGAGTACACGGACGAAATTATGAACAATTCGGAGGGGCTGACGATCACGCAGGCGCTGATCACAAAGGCTCTGGTTCCGTCCCAGATTCCGAGTCATTATGACTGGACGAGGGAGCTTGTCGTGGTGGCAGAGAAGGATATTGAGTCGTATGATATCTGGGCTGCGGATGATCACCTTGACGACTGGGTGATGCCGACCGGACTTTCCCTGACCCGTGAGGAGAACGTCGAATTTGCTTCCAGTTACACGGATATTCAGACTTATGTCAAGGAAGCTTCCAACCAGTTTATCTCCGGCGTGCTGGATGTCAGCGGCGCAGACTGGGATGAGTATATCAAAACGCTCGAGGGGATGAACCTTGCGCGATGTGTTGAACTGAAACAGGCCGGACTGGACCGGTATCTGGAGAGATAGGAATCATTAGGAATAATGCGGAGCCGGGAATCTGTGATACAGATTCCCGGCTTTTGTCTGTCCGAAAGATTTTAAAGTGCCCCTCCGGTCTTAGCGGAGGATAAAACAGTTGTTTTCCTGCGCGATCCGGAAACCCGTTTTCCGGTACAGGGAGAGGGCGTTTTCATTGTCTGCGTCCACGATCAGTTCCAGCGTGCCGGAATCATATTGAAAAAATGCGTGCCGGGCGAGAACATCCAGGATGGCCCGTCCATAGCCCTGTCTCCTGGCGTCCCTGCGGACACCCACCATCTCAGCGACTGCCTGCCTGTTTTCGCGGAGCTTCAGGACGCCGTAAGCCGCCAGGCCTGATTCATCCGGAATGACATATATCATCCGTGTTTTTCCGGAATCTGCCAGGATGTCTTTTCCGGAGGCGTATACGCCGGGAAAGATGGTGTCATGGAGGGCGGCAAAGGCGTCGTGTTCCCCGCTCCCGAGGGGACGGGGAGGCGCCAGTCCCCTCGCCTTAGATGGAGGACATACTCATTTACCTGCTGCCGTGCCCCTGCGCGCTTTAGAAAGCTGCGGCAGTCCCTGTTTTCCGCGGGAAAGAAAAAAGTGCAGGCCATCCCGGGCCCGAGCCTGTCCCTGCCGGCGGAGATGAGCGCGTGTGCGATGGAAAAATAATCCTCCCCCGTGGCGTCCACCAGCAGTGAACAGTCAGCGTTTCTTTTTTCCGGATCCGGGAAGCAGCAGAACAATCCTTTCGGGACGCCTCCTTCCCGGAAGACAAAGTTGTATTCCATTGTATTCAGGAAATCCTTCCGGATGTCCTCTGCCAGAGAGCAGCAGAAAGCAGACCCTGTTTCCCGCCGCGCGTTAAGCGTTTCTGCCAGGAGAGCAAGTTCCGTCAGCTCCCCGGCTGTAAAAGAACGGATTGTCGGTTTCATGGATTTACCTCCGTATGCGGGGATTGTGCGCATTCTGCTGTTTTCCCCGGATGATTCTGATGGGAGTATAGCACACTTCGCCTGTTTCTGTCATGCTGTTTTTGTTTTCCTGCGGGAAGGCCGGCAAAAACAGGTGAATAGTGGAAAAAGACCGGGAGTGATGGTGTCATGGAAAAATACTTGACATCTGCTTTCTGCTGTGGTATTCTGTCCCAGGTGATAACAAATGGAAGAAAAACTGGAGCAGGCATATCTCTATGATTTTTATGGCGAGCTGCTGAATGATCATCAGCGGAAGATTTACGCGGATTTTGTTTTCAACGATTTATCGCTCAGCGAGATCGCGGAAGAGGAGGGAATCAGCAGACAGGGAGTGCATGACATGGTGAAGCGCTGCACGCGGACGCTTGCGGGCTATGAGGAGAAGCTTCACCTGGTCAGAAAGTTTTTATCCATCCGTCAGAAAGTTGAGCAGATACAGGTTCTTGCGGAAGGATTTCAGGCCGGCCGTGACGGCGGTGCGCAGGACGGGGAAGGAATCGGAGAGATCAAACGGCTTTCCGGTCAGATATTAGAGGAGCTATAGATGGCATTTGACAGTCTGTCAGAAAAACTTCAGAATGTTTTTAAGAATTTAAGGAGCAAAGGCCGCCTGACGGAAGCAGATGTAAAGACTGCCCTCAGGGAGGTTAAGCTTGCGCTGCTGGAAGCCGACGTCAATTTCAGGGTGGTAAAACAGTTTGTAAAGGATGTGCAGGAGCGCGCGATCGGTCAGGACGTGATGAACGGGCTCAATCCGGGGCAGATGGTCATCAAGATCGTGAACGAGGAAATGATCCGTCTGATGGGTTCGGAGACGACGGAGATTGAGCTGCAGCCGGGCAGGGCGCTCACCGTGATTATGATGGCGGGTCTCCAGGGCGCCGGCAAGACGACCACGACGGCCAAGATTGCCGGAAAGTTTAAGCAGAAGGGAAAAAAGGTCCTTCTTGCAGCCTGTGACGTCTATCGCCCCGCAGCGATCGAACAGCTTCAGATCAACGGGGAGAAGCAGGGCGTGGAAGTCTTTGCGATGGGAGATAAGAACCGGCCCGTCGATATTGCGAAGGCGGCGGTTGAGCACGCGAACAGACACGATCATACGATCGTAATTCTTGACACAGCCGGACGTCTTCACATCGACGAGGATATGATGGCAGAGCTGGTGCAGATCAAGGAGGCTGTCGCGGTACACCAGACGATTCTGGTGGTGGACGCCATGACCGGACAGGATGCGGTCAATGTCGCAAAGCAGTTCGACGAAAAGATCGGAATAGACGGCGTGATTGTGACAAAGCTTGACGGAGATACCAGGGGAGGTGCGGTGCTCTCGATCCGGGCAGTGACCGGCAGGCCGGTTCTCTACGCGGGAATGGGAGAGAAGCTCTCGGACCTGGAGCAGTTTTATCCGGACCGGATGGCGTCCAGAATCCTTGGCATGGGCGATGTGCTCACGCTGATTGAGAAGGCGCAGGAGGAGTTCGACGAGGAGAAGGCAAAGAAGCTCGGCGAAAAGATGCGCCGGAACGAGTTTGACTTTGAGATGTATCTGGAGTCGATGGGCCAGATGAAGAAGATGGGGGGGCTTACCAGTGTCCTTGGCATGATGCCGGGGCTGGGCGGCGCAAAAATGCCGGAGATTGACGAGACGGCAGCCGAGAAGAGCATGGCGCGCACCGAGGCGATCATATACTCGATGACCCCGAAGGAGAGGCAGAATCCCTCTCTGTTAAATCCGGGCAGGAAACGCCGGATCGCACAGGGCGCGGGCGTCGATATCGCGGAGGTCAACCGTCTTGTAAAGCAGTTTGAGCAGATGAAAAAAATGATGAAGCAGATGCCCCAGCTTATGGGCGGCAAACGCAGAGGAATGTTCGGGGGAATGAAGTTCCCGTTCTGAGATACAAAAAGACAGGCGGCGCCTGCGGATATCCATAGCGGATAATATCAGTTGAAAACAGAAGCCTTAATAAAAGCTTCTTTTCAAAATAAATTATGAAATGAAATCACGGAGGTGAAAAAAATGGCAGTAAAAATCAGATTAAGAAGAATGGGTCGCAAGAAAGCTCCTTTCTATAGAATCGTTGTGGCGGATTCACGCTCACCGAGAGACGGAAGAGTGATTGAGGAAATCGGAACTTATGACCCCAAGACAGAGCCCAGCACCGTTCATGTAAATGAAGAGCTGGCTAAGAAGTGGCTTGCAAACGGCGCGCAGCCTACAGAGGTTGTCGGCAAAATTCTGAAGATGGCAGGCATCGAAAAATAAGACCACGTAAGCAACTTTTTTGGAGGTGACTATGAAAGAATTAGTTGAAGTAATCGCAAAAGCACTTGTGGAGCATCCTGATGAGGTTGTAGTGACTCAGAAGGAAGAGGGTAAGCATATTACCATTGAACTTCATGTAGCCGCATCCGATATGGGAAAAGTGATTGGAAAGCAGGGGAGAATTGCAAAAGCAATCCGTTCCGTGGTAAAAGCGGCTTCGTCCAAAGAAAATCAGAAAGTTGACGTGGAAATCGTCTGAAAAGGCCGGCCGGGAAAGGTTGCCACACACCAAAACGGCCAAAAGCGTTAAAGGCAGCAAAAAAGGATGTTCTTTCGTTTGGAACGGGGACATCCTTTCTTAATAAGAGAGCGGATTATGGAAAATTTATTAAAGGTGGGCGTGATTACCTCCACCCACGGATTAAAGGGTGAGGTTAAGGTTTTTCCCACCACGGATGACGCAAAACGGTTTAAAAAATTAAAGGAAGTACTGCTGGATACCGGAAAGGAAAAGATTGTCCTTTCGATTGAGCAGGTGAAGTTCTTCAAACAGCTTGTTATTTTAAAGTTTAAGGGGATTGACGATATCGGAGACGTCCAGAAATACAGGGGCAAGGATTTGTTTGTCACCAGGGAAAACGCCGTAAAGCTCAAAAAAGGCGAGTATTTTATCGCGGATTTGATTGGCGTTAACGTGGTATCTGAGGACGGCGCGTTAAAAGGAATATTAAAGGACGTTATGCAGACGGGCGCAAACGACGTTTATGTGATTGAACTTTCGGACGGGCGGGAGCTTTTGCTTCCGGCCATCAAGGAGTGCGTGCTTGCGGTAGATTTGGATGAAAATACAATTAATGCGTTGAAGGATGTGTTGTTTGGTTGAAAAAAAGAGAAAAAGTATTTGAAGAGGTGAGAAAGGCCACTCAAGAATTGATCAGATGTGGACTGGCAGAAGAATATAATCTGCCAATCATGAGAAACAATGAAATTGTTTGGGGAAATTATACAGACATTTCTCTATATTTAAAGAATATGGAGTATAAGGATATTTATGGTGAAATAGAGAGGAGTCGTAATTTTAATGTCAAATTGCCTGATGGTGGAATTCTTCAGCTCATGTATCGATTCGATGGGCGTGGCATGAGATTGCTGTCGCATAGACTGGCATTTTATCCGTCGCCATCGTATGAGATATATCAGAATGATGCGGAGTTATATGATGCAGACTATATATACGGGGATATCCTTAATAAAAGTGTACTGCCGGTTATTGTTCGAGCTGATTACAGCAATGAAGAGGTGCACAGTGAGACACATCATCCATATTCACATATAACTCTGGGAGAGTATAAGAATTGCAGAATCCCGGTAGATCGACCAATTTCTCCTCTCCAATTTGTGAAATTTGTTATGGAACATTTTTATTATGTGCCAAGTTCAAAGCTGGAATTTGATTTTAATATGAATGGTATGATAAAATTTGAAGAACACATTGCTGATTGTGACAGAAGTAAAAGCAGAGTGACTGTGTAAGGAAGTAGACTATGTGACTGACGGCGTCGATGTCTTTTTGATACATTTTGTAGTGGTGGAAATAGACTAAGAAACTTACATAATAAATTTTCATCATATAGAGCCTGCCGCTTGATGGGCTGCATAGCATGAGAGAAGCGGCAGTGAGAATGTATCAGGACAGCAGTGTAATAATATAACAGGGAAAGGAAACGGTTTAAACGCAATTATGTATCACAGGAAATCAAGATTACAGAGCTTGATGATATTGGCATTGGACTGTATCTGTATTATGGTCAGTCTGATGATGGCCAACTATATCAGGAATGGAAGGATTTTTCGCAGTGACAATGAGCGTATGGACTTTGGTATGCTCCTTGTTGCCTGTCTGACGGTATTTCTGGCCATGAATCTGCTGCGCAATACCAACCGCAATATGTTCCTGCGGGGTCCGCTGCATGAAATGATCCATATTATCAGGAATAATCTTCTGATGTTCGCGGGTACGGCGGTATTTCTCTATTTTCTGAACATTTTGGATGCCTATTCCCGCCTGGCTTTTTTTTACTTTCTTATACTTGACTGTGGATTGATGCTCGCGGTGCATCAGATCTGGAAGAAGACGCTGCCTTTTTTGTACAAACGGTTTGGAGAGGTGAGGAATCTTCTGGCTGTAGCGGATGAAGAATATGCGGAAGCGTTGGTGCACGATCTGACGGGTATGAAGGATTTCAGTTATGAGATCACGGGCATCGTGCTTTTAGACCGGGAGGAAGAAGCTGCAGGAGACTTTAAGGGAATGCCGATAGCTGCGCATAAACGGGACTTGGTGGATTACTGTAAAGGAGCCTCCCTGGATGAAGTGATTATTGCGGTGGCCGGCAGCCGGAAGAAGGAGATTCTGGCGGAGATGGAGATCCTGGCAGAGATGGGCATCACACTTCACTATCAGATTCCGGTACCGGAGCTGCGCGGAGCCAGACAGAAAGAACTTTCCCAGTTTGGCCGTTTTTATACGGTGACTTATGCCAACAGGGTGGCGCCGGTAGGACAGCTTCTGCTGAAAAGACTGCTCGATATATGCGGGGCGCTGGTGGGCTGCGTCCTCAGCGCCCGGCTGGGGGACCGGTGGAAAAAGCTGCTCAACAACCTGCTGGGCATCGCCGCCATGTACTTAGTCATCGTCATCGTCTTCACCTGGCTCCAGGGACGGCTTGAAAG
>OFHB01001154.1_pt1 | contig 15687 bp, 11 predicted proteins | sample 1521881 | NCBI WGS metagenome assembly OFHB01 (sample SAMEA3504090, study PRJEB24116) | mouse gut metagenome | biome: mouse gut; feature: mouse-associated habitat; material: faeces | place: Denmark | collected 2011
ATCTCCAGGACTTGGTCTAAGGGCATTTTGAATCGTTCGGCGATGACTTCCGGATTAAGAACACCTTTGAGAGCGATAACAGCATTCCTCATCCCTTGTCTCATGCCCTCCTGCAAAGACTCATTCCGCATATCTTCCATAGCCTTGCACATAATCAAAACTCCTTCCTTGCATTCTTTGAAAAATCGAACCCTGTCTGCCAACTCATCAAAATACATATCTTGCGGGCTCGTACAAGAAAAGTCGTGCATTAGTTTGCCAATAGGGGTCTCGTCCCGATATTCACCGTTCACATACAGGATATGCGCCCCGTCACAAAATCTTTCACCTGTCGGGAAGATGACGCGCTCGACCTGATAGACAGGAAGCCCCTTTCCCATTACATCGTGTTCCGTAATGAACACAACGTATGTCTCAGGCAACTTGTCAAAATCTTCACCTTTCTGCAGAAGGTTGGCATCCATCATGCCGCTGTTGTACCGTGCCCGCTTTCGTCCTGCACCCTTGTCCGCCCGCTGGATCTCCACGTTGATTTTTCGGCCGGTTCTGTCGGTTGCCAGGACATCCAGCCGTACGGACCGGTTGATCAGATTTTCTACGAATACCTGAGTTTGGACGTCCACGACTTCCAGGTCCGGCATCTCCATCACAATCCGCAGCACAAACTGGATGTATTTGGGGTCGCCCTCGAAGCATTTGGTCATGAAGTCATCGTCCAGGAGCCGGAGGCGCCTGCCGGAGAGGTGGAGAAAGACCCGGGGGACGATCTGCTGGGAGGGACCCGGCAGTCACAGTTTGAGGCGGTAGTGATAGAGACTGGCGACGGCTCGATTCTGGTGGAGTCTGTGGAAGGCGAGGATCGGGCAGGCAGCCGGATCTGGGTGAAAACCGCAGGCCTGGAGCTGCCGGAGCTGGCCGCCGGGGATAGAGTACGGATCACCTACAGCGGGTGGATTCGGGATACCAATCCCGCTGGTATCGACGGAACCACCGCCATTGAGCGGATAGAAGAAGAGTAAAAAGGAGTGCCGCCATGCTGGATCTGTACTGGCTATGCCGGGATATGAGCAACCCGAAGTCTCCCCTCCGGCGAGAAGCGGACTGGTGGGTGGGACAGATCGCCTCCTGTCTGGACCGGCCCTCCCCCGCGACAGCGGCGCTGCTGGCCGGATGGCGGGAGGACTTTCGGATGATCTATGGGGAAATCTCCTTTTCCGCCCACAAACGGCTGGATCGGTCCGCCCTGCTGGCCGCTTACGGCCTGGAGCCAGGAACTCCGGAGGAGCGGGAGGAGCGAATGCAGCATCTGGTGCTCGCCATCCAGACCTATTTCTCCCTTTTGATAAAAACCATCATGGCGAGCATGCTGGGGGAAAGCATCAGGGACCGGGCCGCAATCATTCGGGGGGACTTCGCTCTGCGGCGCGGCATCGTCAACTACTGCGCGGACGACTGGTACCGCTGGCCGGAGCATGAGCTGGACAACGGGATGGACAGGGTATTGGACGTTGTGGCGGAGCAGGCCGCCCGGTACGCCCTCCCAGGTGCCGGCGGCGGCCCAGTACAGGGCCGGGACGATATGAAGCGGCTTTATGAGGCCCTGATCCCCCCCTCGCTCCGCCACGCCCTGGGGGAGTACTACACCCCCGACTGGCTGGCGGCATACACCCTGGGCAGGGGGCTGACCTATAGCGGACGCGATATAGGGACGCTGAAAATCGCGGACCCCTCCTGCGGTTCGGGGACTTTCCTGCTCCAGGCCATTGCAGGGAAACGGCGTGCCGGGTGCGGTCTGAGAGAGATTTTGTCCACGGTCCGGGGGCTTGACATCAACCCTCTTGCGGTGCTGTCGGCAAAAAGCAACTGCCTGCTGGCAGTGCTGGATCTGCTGGAGCTGGGGGAGGAGGCGGTGGATCTGCCGGTATATCAGACAGACGCCCTGACGCTGGAAGCGGACGGAGAACGGGCGGAGCTGGTGGCAGGCAACCCTCCCTGGGTAAACTGGGAATATCTGCCTCCGGCTTACCGGGCCGGAAGTCAGGAGTTGTGGAGCCGGTATGGGCTGGTCAGCGCCAAGGGGCCGGCACTGAGCTTTCTGAAGGAGGATGTTTCCGTGTTGATGACCTGCGCCGCAGCGGACCGCCTGCTGGCAGGAGGAATAGGCCTTGGTGACGCAGATCACATCCTCAATGGCGGGGGGGGGGACGCTGGCTCTGGTGCTCCGTCAGGGGCTGTTCAAGTCCTCCCGGAACGGAGCGGGCTTCCGGCGGTTCCAGCTGCCGGACGGAACAGGGCTGAAGGTTCTCGGCGCGGAGGATTTGTCCGGACTGAAGGTGTTTCCGGGCGCAGCGGCGGGCGCAGCGGTTTTTTTTGCCCGGAAAGGAGAAACCACCGAATACCCCGTACCCTGGAGGCTGTGGGAAAAGCAAGGCCGGGGGCCCGTCGATCCCTGCGCCGCCCTTCCAGATGTCATGGCGCGTGTGACCGTCCGGGAGCAGCTAGCCTCTCCAGCCTCGCCGGAGGATCTGTCGTCGCCCTGGCTGACCGCGCCGGTGGAGGAACTGCCGGCGCTGAGGCAGATGCTGGGAAACAATCCTTACCGGGCCAGAACCGGCGTGTTCACTGGAGGTGCCAACGCGGTATACTGGATGTCCGTCCTCGAAGCTGGAAAGGGGCTGGCCCGTATCTGCAACATACAGGCCAGGGCCAAGCGGAAAACCGCTCAGGTGGAGACGGAAGTTGAGACCACACATCTCTACCCCATGCTGAAAGGCGGCGGCATCCGCCGGTGGCGGACGGCTTATGACACGTACCTCCTCTGCCCCCATACCGCCCGAACCAGAATCAGGCCGGTGCCTTGGGAACAATTGAAAGAGAGCTGTCCGCAGACCGCCGCCTATCTGGCCTCCTTCCGTGAGACGCTTGACCAGCGAAAGGGTTTTGCCGGATGGGAAAAGGAAATTCAGAGGCAGGATTTCCACGCGGTGCTGCGGGTAGGCGCTTATACCTTCGCTCCCTGGAAGGTGGTATGGAAGTACATCGCCAGAGAGTTCGTGTGCGCTGTGGTGGGAGAGGTGGAGGACCCGTTTCTGGGGAGGCGTCTGCTGCTCCCGAATGAGAAGGTGATGTTTGTGGCGGCGGACAGCGCGGAGGAAGCCTATTATCTCTGCGGCGTACTGTCCTCCACACCAGCGGCCCGGTGCGTCAGGAGTTACATGAGCCCCACCAGTATCTCCGCCCATGTACTGGGGAAGCTGGGCATTCCGGCATATGACGGAGACAGCTCCGTCCACCGGGAGATTTCCCGGTTGTGCCAGGAGGGCCACAAGGCAGAAGACGGCGCGGCGCACCTCCGGGAAATTAACCGGCTGGTGAAAGATATGTACGGCATGGACTGACGGCTGCTGTTCAAGGTGCTGCCACAAGAAAAACACGGAAAGCCGAAATACAACCAAAATTTTTAAAGGCAGCGGAAAACGGGCGATGTCACTGCGATGTCGGCAGGACACCGCCCGTTTTCCGCGCCCTGGCGCACATTACAAATTTTATGGCATATATGTCTGCACCCCCAAGGACTTGACTCATGCAAAAGCAAGGGGATTGTTGTTAAGTGTTTTCGCCCTTTCCAACGTACTATATATGACCGGTCAGTTTAATCATAAGAGGTGATGTCTTTGAACGATGAAAGAATAATATCCGCAATCAGACACAGAAATGAAGCGGCGATCAATGAAGTTATCAGAAAATATTCCAAACTCCTTTGGTCAGTCTCTGACTCGGTTCTGAGTAAGATTGGTTCCACGCAAGATATTGAAGAGTGTGTGGCTGATACATTCATTTATTTGTGGGAACATCCTAATAAGTATGATCCAGTGCGTGGAAAATTGAAAACCTGGCTATCAATCATTGCAAGAACGCAGGCCATCAATCGATATCGTGAAATTACAAAGAGAGACACAGTTTCTCTTGCAGATATTGAGTTCATGGATCAACTTGGCATTGTCGATAATATTTTGAAAGAGGAAGTGCGGCATAATCTGATTGCTGCAGTGAATGCCTTGGGTGAGCCAGACCGGGAAATTCTGATTCGCCGTTATTACTATGAACAAAAGCCGAGGGAAATTGCTCTTGCGCTGGATATGAGCGTAAAGCAAGTGGATAACCGCCTATACCAGACAAAGCTGAAACTGCGTGAAGCTCTTTCTAACTAACTAATTGAGGAGGTTAATATGGATTCGTTCAATAGAGCAAACTTACAGAATATAAGAAATATTTTTGAGAAAAAAACAGGCGTTGATCTGGGTAACGGAAAGTCTTTCCGCCCTTTCAAAATGGTAATGGTTACGGCGGTTATGATGATTTGCTGTTTGAGCACAACCGCTTTTGCGGTCAGCCTGTTCTCTTCGTTGTCCGGAGACGATTTGGAGATTTCTGCTGTCTATGAAGGAAATGGAATTGTATCAGTCCAGATAGAAAACTTATCGGACAAAGAGCTTCACTTCCAATCAGCGCTGAAGCTGATGCAATGGACAACCAGTGAAGAAGTAGAACCCCTTGCGGAGAAAAACATATCCTTTCGCAATACAAGCATACCCGCCCACTCAAGTGGCACGATGACCATTGACCTTTCTGAAGCCTACGATATGGCGCTGCTGGAAACGCCGCTGGCAGGCAATGATTGGTACTATTTTATCCTGACAAACAATCATTTTGCTTTTGGCCAGGACTGGATGTGCCCGGTTGATTTTGCGGAACCCGACATTGTTCAAACTGAATATCCCGCTCCGGTTGCGCCTGCTGACGCAGATCCAAAGCTTGCAGGGAAAATTGCGGAAGAATTGAGGCCCTATTTTGAAAGCTGTACCAATGATCCAGCCGAGAGAAATAAATTATCTGACGAGTACTTGGCGTTGTGTCAGAAGCTGTTGGAACAAATGGACGAAACGATTGTTCCCTCCGTATCCCCGATGGAGTTAACCGTGGTAGACAGCGGCCAAAATCCTGTTTTTGATACTTCTGTACCGATGGATATGCAACTACAGCTTACCGGCCTGCATCGCCGTACAACAGACGGCTATGACAAAAAGATCGGTTCTTCCGATACGGAACAGGCGTTGGTGCTGAGCGCTTATATTCCGCAGCACAAGGGAGACATTGACCGCGGTGTGGACGTGCCCTTGATTTATATTCTCACATACGAGAAAAACAGGATTACGGCCCCACAGAACTATGCGTTCATCCGCGGCCAATTTGTGACATTTGAGCAGATGGAACCGTACAAGATATATGAGGATCCACAATACGTCTGCTACGATGTCAGCCACTTGTTCTACTCTGATCTCCGTCAATATGTGGAGAGCATGATCAGCCAGAGAAGTGATGCCTATTTTGATGAACAAGTTTGGGAACGCATACAAAATATTTATAGCTTTTATAAGGAGAATTTAGGAACGCTTCTCGGTTACAGGGATTCCCATGGTTTTGACGGACCTGAGAGTGAGCGTTATGTCTCTGATGAAATGTTTCAAACTGAACCATTCTGGGATAACCCGGAAAAACCTGTTTCTGAGCAAAATTACCGTGTTGGCAAACCAGATTGGAATGATTGAATAATTTGACCCATCTCACGGCGGCACAAGAAAAAGGCTTTACCAATACCCTCTTTACGAAATCCATCTTTTCATGTAGAATAGAAAAAGAAAAGAACGAAAAAGGAGGGGACTCCCATAAGCGATTATATCCTCCACCTGCCAGAGGACGAGAGCATCATCCTCTCCGGCCCGGCAGTTCGCCGCCTTTTGCAGGGCGGCAGCGGAGACGCAGCCCTGCTCTATATTGCTGTGCTGAAAAACCGAGGCTGCGGTGACGACGAACAGATCCGCGCCCAGCTCCGCTGGGACCGGGAACGCTTCGGCCGGGCCTTTGACGCACTGGCAGGGCAAGGTCTGATCTCCCTGCCCGGAAAAGCGAAGAAGCCGGAGCCCGATCCTCCCCCGGCAGAGGACAGGCGTCCGGAATATACCCGGGCGGATGTGGCCCGTTCTCTGGAAAATCGGGAGTTTGCCGGTCTTACCGGTGCAGTGGAAGAAAAGCTGGGGAAAAAGCTGAACACTCCCGATCTGATGATTCTCCTGGGGCTGTACGACCAGTTGGGTCTGCCGCCGGACGTGATCTTCCTGCTGGTGAGTTTCTGCGCTGAGCGGACCGCTCAGCGCTACGGAGAAGGCCGCAGGCCAACGCTGCGTCAGATCGAACAGGAGGGATATCTCTGGGCCCGACTGGGACTGATGACACAGGAGAGTGCAGCCGCCTATATCAGGAAATACCAGCAAAGCCGGGAAGCCATTCCCCGGCTGATGCGCCTGCTGAACCTGGGGGACCGCCTTCCCGCGCCCAGTGAGGAAAAATATTTGCTGGCCTGGGAAGAGATGGGGTTTGCGGACGAGGCCGTTTTGCTGGCTTATGACCGGACGGTGGTCAAATGCGGAGGAATGAAGTGGCCCTACATGAACCGGATTCTGTGCTCCTGGCATGAGAAGGGCCTGCACTCTGTAGCCCAGATTGAAGCGGGCGACCGGCCCGCCCGGAGGCGGAACGGTCCCGTCTCCGGCCAGGGCGAGGATATCCGGGAGGACATGGCCCGGATGGCAAAATTTTACCGGCAGCTGGACCAGAAAAAGGAGGAGAGTTAAGTGCCGCGTGATGGAACTATCATGGCCGAAGCCTACCGGCAGCTTCAGTCGGACAAGGCCAAACGACAGGCCCGGCTGGAGCTGCGGACGGAGGAGGTGTACCGCCGCGTTCCCTCCGTGGCGGACATTGACCGGGAGCTGCGGAGCACAGCAGCCCGGATCATATTGGCCGCCTTTGAAGAGGAACGCGATCCGGATGAGGCTTTGAAGCGTTTGGAGGAAAGCAATCTTGCCCTCCAGCGCAGACGGTCAGAGCAGCTGGAGGCGGCAGGCTACGCGAGAGATTACCTGGACGACGTTCCGGCCTGCGGCCTGTGCGGGGATACAGGGTATCTGCCCGGCGGAAAGCCCTGCCGGTGCCTGACGGCGTACTATGCCAGAGAGCAGAACAGGCGGCTGAGCAAGCTGATGGATCTGGAGAATCAGTCCTTCGACCGGTTTTCCCTGACGTGGTATTCGGACAAGGTATGGCCCGAGTACGGGTGCAGCCCCCGAGACAACATGCGGATGGTCCGTGGACTATGCGAGAGGTATGTCCAGACCTTTTCCCAGGACAGCGCGAACCTGCTGTTCACCGGAGCGCCGGGGCTGGGGAAAACCTTTTTGTCCGCCTGTATTGCCCGGGAGGTCAGCGGACGGGGATTTTCCGTAGTGTATGATACGGCGGCCCACGTCTTTCAGCAATTTGAAATGCGGAAATTCGGCCGGGAGAACCCCTACGAGGAGGACCCGGACCGGGACGTGAACCGGTATCTGAACTGCGACCTGCTGCTGATGGATGATCTGGGCACAGAGATGAATCTGCCTTTTTCCCAGTCGGTGGTGTATCAGATTGTCAACGAGCGCCTGGTCAACCGGCGGAAGACGGTGCTGTCCACCAATCTTTCTGTAGACGACATCGGCCGGCGGTACGGAGAGGCGGTGCTCTCCCGCATCCGGGGAGAGTATCAGATTGCATGGTTTTTCGGCGAGGATATCCGGAAGCTGAAAAGGGATCAATAAAGGCGGAGGGGCATAGAAATTAACTTTGGCAGTCCAGTTTGTTGTTGTAAATACGGAAAAGGGCGAGTATGCGTTTCAAGCAGACTATATGTAGAAGATAGTATTGGGGATGCTGCGGTGTCTTTTTCCCAAAAGGCACATAACCACCTCTGTGCCGGCCGGTTCTCTTAACAGGATATGCCTATGCTCGATTATTTGAAGCCCAATCAGGTGCGGTTCACTGCCTGCGATTTGAAATATGTGGCTGACAGCAAGGGGGTCCGTCAGCCGGTTTATGTCTTTACTCTCTCGCATGATCGGGATGCAGAATTGCGGCGCGGTAACAGTCGGACTATCTCTATCTCTGCGCTGTCTGAGTCACAATTGAAAATGATTGGAAATACATCACCCGCAGGAGGGAACGGCTGCCTGTTGTAGCTGTTCCCTCCTGCGGGTTTTTGATGTGAGTATCTGTAAGCGCAAACTGTTGATGTGTATCCTTAATAAATTACATATTCATTTTGGTGTCTGTTTTAAAACCTGTGTGGAGCTTTTCAACAGACCACAGACATGCCCGCTCCCTCCCCATGGCGTTATTTCTTCTTTCGGGCTGGGCTCCTGAAAGGGCTGCGATCTTTCAGGTAGCAGGCTTCGCACAGCCGCCCCCGGTGGTACAGGGGAAGCGCCTTCCCGCACCGACCGCAGAAGCGGATGTTGTTTCGCAGCCGGTGGAGCAGAATTTCGTTGATATCATCCGCCGCTTGCTCCCGGCTGTCATACAGCTTGTCCTCGTCCACCGGGCATTCAAAGGCTCTGGAAAAGGAAAAGTATAGATCCAGCTTCCTGCAATACAGCTCCAGCTCCGGCAGAGTAGGATCCTCCTCCGGCAGGCCGGGCTGCTCAATGGGTTCTCCCTGCTGCCAGCGGCGCAGAAACTGGAAAAACAGATCCCGCAGAGGCTCCTCCGTTTCGTCAAATGGAATATTTGCCGCCCGCAGCTCCTGCTCTTTGGTCAGGAGAACGCCCATTTCCCGAATCTTGGAGATGAGGGAAATATAGCGAGCAATGTCCAGCTTACGGTAGGGCTCTACCGTAGGCATCCTGCTCCACTCGGTGAGGACCTCCAGCAAGTCAAAATCCGCTTGCAGAACCAAATCGGAAAACCCCACCACTGCGTATTCCAGCGGCGGGATCACTGCCTCCAGCCCCGCCCGGATGGCGCTCAGATTCCCGGTAGCACCCACATAACCCCTGTTGTACATGCCGAAGCGGCCCGCCCGTCCGGCGATCTGTCGAATCTCCTCCGGCTTCAGCTCCCGGCGCTCCACGCCGTCGAATTTCTCCGTTTCCATGAAAATGATCCGCCGGATGGGGAGGTTCAGCCCCATGCCAATGGCATCGGTGGACACGACGTACTCCATCTCTCCCGCCAGAAACCCCTCCATCTGCTTCCGGCGAGTGGAATAAGGCAGGGCCCCGTATATGATGGCTGGTTCCTTCCCGTTCTGGCGCAGTTCTTCCGCCACACTGAGCACCCCTACCTTGGAAAAGGTAATGAGCGCGTCCCCGGGCTGAATCCGGTGGGGGTCCACCGTACGGGACATGCAGATCAGAGGGGTGGTCCGCTGGTGAATCTCAACCTCGTAGCTGTCGCCGCAGCTCTCGATCAGACGAATCAGCAGATCCTTCGCTTCGGTTGCGGCGCACAGATGGACCTCCGGAGACAGTACGCCCAGAATGGCGCGGGTCCAGGCGTAACCCCGCTGCCGGTCAGAGATCATCTGACACTCGTCGATGACCGCTGTCTCAAAACGGCGCTTCAAATCCAGCTTTTCCGCCGTGGCGGCCACGTGGGTATCCTCCTCCCGGCAGTCTTCCTCCTCGCCGGTGGAAAGGCTGCAATCCACGCCGGCGTGGAGCAGCGTCTCCTGAGCCTCCAGGGCCAGAAGCCGGAGCGGGGCTAGGTAAACGCCGGATTTGGCGCGGATCAGGCGCTGGAACCCGGCGTAGGTCTTGCCGGTGTTAGTGCCGCCCAAATGGAGGATAAAGCGGCGGTGCATGGCCCTGGCCTCGGGGTACTCATCCTTGGGATTGAGCGCAATCAGAAAGGAGAGGCTGGTGCGGATGGCCTGTGGGACGTACCATACGGACCAGACCGCTCCCAGTCCTTCCGCGAGCAGCTGTTTTACCGGAAAGTTCTTTTTTGCAAGCATGCTCTCCAGATCGGCCCCGGGCTGTGCGGCGGCAAATCCGGCGGCCGTCTGCTGCGCGGCGGCGAAGAGCGCCCGGGGATAGGCTCCGCGCAGATAAGTGGTCAGGGGGTGATCGGGATTCTGCTCCAACCACGGCGCTGCTCGGAGAAGATTTCTCATCACCTCCGGCAGGCGCTGGCCGACGCGCCGCTGCTCCAGGGCGAAAAATTCATTCAGCCACGCCGCGGCATGGGAGGTCTGGGGTGCCCGGCCCTTTGACGCTCCGGTCAGCTGTCCGAGGATGGCGCTGTGATAAAAGCCCGCCAGACGCCAGATGGAGCTTTTGTCCTTTTTTGCCTCGCTCCAGGATTGCTCCAGAATGGCGCGGGTCCGCGATGTTTCGGCAGCGAGCTGGGCACTCCGTTCGGAAAACCGGGCGGAGCTCTCCGCTGTGCGAACGTCCTCCCTGCTCCAGAGGCGGACGGGATGTCCGTCGAATATCAGATACCTGGGCGCGGGAAGCAGCTCCCGTATCAGTTCATTGGTCCAACCCCGCCGTTTCAGTGCAGCGGCAGACCAGGACTTTCCATTTTTATGTCCAGACATGGCGCGTCCCCTTCCAACCGGCAGACAGAATCAGAAACCGCCGGGCCCTCTTTTTTCAATTGGTCCACTATAGTATAGACCAAAAGCAGAAAATCTTCAACGGCAGATTTTCCGCGTGTACCCTCCCGGCGGCAGGGATGGGTCTCCCTCGCTTCCTTAAGATTTTTCGAACCTGGAAAACCCCGGCAAAAAACTGTGGAAAATTGCAAACTGTTGTGCTATCATAGAAAAAGATATGAATTTGAGGAGGCTTCACTGTGACTGTGCTTAATGCTTTGCTTCTGGGGATTATCCAGGGCGTGGCGGAATTCCTGCCCATCTCCAGCTCCGGCCATCTTTCCATCGCGCAAAATCTGCTGAACCTGGGAATGGAGGGCGCGGACGACGTATTTTTCGACGTGCTGCTCCATCTGGGGACCTTGGCGGCAGTATTTGTGGCCTACTGGTCCGATATCAGGGAAATGGTGCTGGAATTTTTCCGCATGATTGGCGGCGCTGCCGGCGGGAGGAGTTCCGGGAGGATTCCCTCCGCCCGGCGGATGATTCTGCTGATCCTGGTGGGCACGTTGCCGTTGTTTTTGGTTCTGCCCATCAAGGACGCCGTGGAGGGACTGTACGCCAACACCTTCTTTGTGGGCGGGGCTCTGCTGGTCACAGGGCTGCTGCTGTTCTTCTGCGACCGCATCCGGAAGGGAAGAAAAAGCGAGCGCACCGCCACCATGGCGGATGTCCTTTTGGTAGGCGTGGGGCAGGCCATTGCTACCTGTCCCGGTATCTCCCGGTCCGGTATGACCATCTGCATGGGCTGCTTCCGGGGATTTGAGCGCCGGTTTGCTGTTCGCTTCGCTTTCTTATTGTCCATACCTGCCGTGTTAGGGGCTAATATCCTTCAAATAAAGGATGTGGTGGAGGCCGGCGGTATTGATGTGAAGCTGATTCCCGGTTACATGCTGGGCGTGGCGGCAGCGGCGGTCAGCGGTTATCTGTCCATCCGGCTGGTACGGATGGTGGCGGACAAGGGCAAGTTCGGTGCGTTTGCCTATTACTGCTGGGCGGCGGGGGCCATCACTGTGATCCTCAGCCTGCTCAAGGCGTTCCACCTCCTTCCCTGGCTGACCGCTGCGGCCTGACAGATGCGTACATAGGAGAGTGGAATCATGGCAAAAGAGGTATGGGATGCCTACGATCGGGAGGGGAACCTCCTGGGCTTCGACCTCATCCGGGGTGAGCCCGTACCTGATGGCATCTATCACCTGGTGGCGGAGGTACTGCCTGTAACCTGCGATGGACGGGTACTGCTCACCCGGCGGCACCCGGATAAATCCTGGGGCGGCTGCTGGGAATATACCGGCGGCTCGGTGCTGAAAGGAGAAACACCTCTTCAGGGAGCACTCCGGGAACTGCGGGAAGAAACAGGTATCACCGTATCGTCTCAGAACCTGCATCCGGTCTACATGGGTACATGGAAGGGAGCGGAAGGGCTCTGCTCCTCCATCTATCACTGCTTCGTCACGTTCTTCGATCCTTCCGGACAGACCATCCGCCTCCAGAAGGGTGAAACAACCGCGTATGAGCTGCTGCCCTATGAGGCGTTCAAGCGGTTCCTGTTGGAGGATCGTTTTGTGGACGTTCTCCGCCGCCGTTTCCTGGATTATCAGGAAGCCTTTGATCGGATCATCGCAGAGCATTTTAACTAAAGAGGGAGAACCATGGCAACGACACGAAAGAAAACCACATCCGGCGCCCGCAGCGCAGCAAAAAGCAGCAGCTCCCGCTCTGGGAGCACCTCTAAGTCTCGGGCCGCCGTCAAAAACGCCAAGCGCCCCATCCGCCGGGAGGTGGGGGGCATGGTCATGCTGCTTCTGGCGCTGATTGTACTGGTCAGCTACTTCACCGGAGACGGCTGGCTGATCAATCTGATTCCCCGGGCCTGCAAAGGCCTTTTTGGCGTGGGGTATTACCTGATGGTTCCCGCCCTGATGGCGGCGGCCTGGGTGCTGATAACCCACCGGGGGCGGCCCGTAGCCCTGCGCACAGCCTGCGCCCTGCTGACGCCTTACCTCTTCGGTGGGGTATGTCACATGCTCTTTTGCAAGCTGGACCTCTCTGATGCAGCCAAGCTGTTCCCCACTTTGTGGGAGACAGGCTTCACCCTGGAATCTGGCGGTGTCCTCTCCGGCGGGACCGCCCACGGCTTCGTGGCTGTGCTGGGCAAGCCTGCGTCGGTGATCGTTTTCATCGTACTTCTGCTGACTATGCTGATGGTAGTGGCCCAGGTAACGCCCGCCATGCTGATGGAGCTGTGGAGGGAGCGGGAGGGTTACGAGGAAGAGGACTACCCGGAACCTCCACCCCGCCGTACGGCACCGCCCAGGCGTCCGGCACAGCCCACTGGAACCAGCAGGGCCAAAGCCGTTATTGACATCCCTCTGGATGGCACGCCCCTGGGGGGAAGCCCCCTGCCGCCAGAGACCGCACCGGAATCTCCGGCAGAGAAAAAGAGCTTTTTCCAGCCACGGGGGAAGGAGCGGCTGACCCCGGCAGATGTGCTCTCCTCCCACGAGGAAACTCCGGCGGAGTCTCTGCCCGATTCCCTGCCGGAACCTGAACCTATCCCTGTCCCGCAGCCGGAGCCCCTGCCGGAGTCTCTGCCGCAGCCGGAATCCGCGCCTCAGTCTGTATCCCAGCCCGCGCCCCAGCAGCCGGTGTCTCCTCCCACCCCCGCTTCCCCGCCGGAGGAGCGCCGGAAAAAGAAGAACGCCGCCGAGGAGCTGGAGGAGGCCGCCGCCCAGGTGACGGCGGAGATCGCCAGCACCCTGGCTTCCGCCGGGGACGAATACGGCTATCCCCCCATCACCCTGCTGGAGGAGAACATCCAGGACAACTACATCGAGGCCGGCGCGGAGCTGCGCTCCACCGCCCTGCGCCTGGCGGACACCCTCCGGAGCTTCGGCGTGGACGCCGTCCCGGGAGACGTGATCCGGGGCCCGGCCATCACCCAGTACGAGTTCACCCTGGCCCAGGGGGTGAAGCTCAGCAAGGTCACCAACCTGGCCGACGACATCGCCCTGGCCCTGGGGGCCGTGGGCGTGCGCATCGCCCCCATCCCGGACAAGAGCTCCGTGGTGGGCATCGAGGTGCCCAACCGCACGGTGAGCCCCGTGCTCATCCGGGACGTGATCGAGTCCCGGACCTTCACGAGCCACAAGTCCCAGGTGTCCTTCGCCGTGGGCCGGGACATCAACAACCGGGACATCGTGGGGGACATCGCCAAGCTGCCCCACCTGCTCATCGCCGGCACCACCGGCTCCGGCAAGTCGGTGTGCACCAACTCCCTGATCATCAGCCTGCTCTACAAGTCCAGCCCCGAGGACGTCCGCTTCATCATGGTGGACCCCAAGATGGTGGAGCTGGCCCCCTATAACGGCATCCCCCACCTGCTCATCCCCGTGGTCACCGACCCCAAGAAGGCCGCCGGCGCCCTCCAGTGGGCGGTGTACGAGATGATGAAGCGGTACAAGACCTTCTCCGAGCTGGGCGTGAAGAAGCTGGAGGAGTACAACGCCCTGGCCCGCCAGCGGGAGGAGGTGCCCCACATGGCGTCGGTGATCGTGGTCATCGACGAGCTGGCGGACCTGATGACCGTCGCCGCCAAGGAGGTGGAGGAGTCCATCTGCCGGGTGGCCCAGATGGGCCGCGCCGCCGGGATGCACCTGGTCATCGCCACCCAGAGCCCCCGGGCCGACGTGATCACCGGCCTGATGAAGGCCAACATACCCAGCCGGATCGCCTTCGCGGTGGACTCCGCCATGAACTCCCGGATCATCCTGGACGCCTCCGGCGCGGAAAAGCTGGTGGGCAAGGGGGATATGCTGTACGCCCCCCTGGGCCAGGACAAGCTCCGGGTGCAGGGCTGCTTCATCTCCGAGGAGGAGGTGGCCAGCGTGGTGGACTTCATCAAAGACGGCGCGTCCGCCCAGTACGACGAGGCGGTCATGCACGAGATCGAGAAGAACGCCGAGGACAAGTCCAAGGCGGACAAGGGCGTGGGCGGCGCGGACCCCTCCGCCGGGGCCGGGGACGATTTCGACGAGCTGCTCCCCGCCGCCATCGACGTGGTGCTGGAGGTGGGGCAGGCCAGCGTGTCCATGCTCCAGCGCAGGCTGAAGCTGGGCTACGGCCGGGCCGCCCGGCTGGTGGATCAGATGGAGGAAAAGGGCGTGGTGGGGCCTTTTGAGGGCTCCAAGCCCCGGCAGCTCCTCATCACCAAGGAGCAGTGGGCGGAGATGCAGTACCGGCAGAACCTGACGCCCGCCGTCCCCGACGAGCTGCCCTTCGAGGGGGACACCGTCTCCCAGGACGGGCCGTCCTTCGATTCGGGGGAATAGCCGGGGCGTTTGGGAGTTAGGCCGCAATCCAGACCAGCAGGGGAGGTACGCGAAACGCGTGCCTCCCCTTTCCCTGTCTGCGGACGTGGAAGCGGCCCTCCAGGGAAGGCGTTGCCCGGTTTCTTCTTATGTTTTTCCTCCAGCGGGACGATATAGTAAACAAAGTTGAAAAAGTGCTAAATGCACTTTTTCAATCAGCGGGCCAACGGCCCGCTGACGCGCAAAGCGCGTCTTTGTTAACTATGAAGTACAAGCCAAGGCCGCAAATGCGGCCTTCTGCGGCGATGAATCGCCGCAGAGTTCAAAAGGATCATTTTGATCCTTTTGAACTTGCTTGACGATAAAATGCTTCCCCACAGAAAACCGCGAAGGAGACTTGCGTATGCGTTCCGACAACGTGAAAAAGGGCATACCCGCCGCCCCCAACCGCTCCCTGTTCTACGCCCTGGGCTACACCAGGGAGGAGCTGGAGCGGCCCCTCATCGGCGTGGTGTGCTCCTATAACGAGATCGTCCCCGGCCACATGAACCTGGACAAGATCGCCGAAGCGGTGAAGGCAGGCGTCCGGGCCGCCGGGGGCACCCCGGTGGAGTTCCCCGCCATCGCCGTGTGCGACGGCATCGCCATGGGCCACGTGGGCATGAAGTATTCCCTGGTCACCCGGGATTTGATCGCCGACTCCACCGAGGCCATGGCCATGGCCCACCAGTTCGACGGGCTGGTGATGATCCCCAACTGCGACAAGAACGTGCCGGGGCTGCTCATGGCGGCGGCCCGGGTGAACATCCCCACCATTTTCTGCTCCGGCGGGCCTATGCTGGCGGGAAG
>OFHB01001160.1_pt1 | contig 15645 bp, 21 predicted proteins | sample 1521881 | NCBI WGS metagenome assembly OFHB01 (sample SAMEA3504090, study PRJEB24116) | mouse gut metagenome | biome: mouse gut; feature: mouse-associated habitat; material: faeces | place: Denmark | collected 2011
TAGATGCCTGTTTCTGTTTCTGGTTTTTCGGATTGTTGTAATATGTGTATGTATAAGGATCATAAATATCCTGGCCACTGGTTTCCTTCCTGAATCCAACTCCCCAGATTCCGTAAGTATAGAATGTAATTACTTCGACATTTTGAGAACCGACAAGATGGCGTTCGGTTCTTTCCAACTCACGCAACGGAATAAACCGGTTTTTTGCCGAAAAAACGGGATCATTTTCATGAAAGGTAAGGTAAAACTCCTGCAGGGCCTGGGGCAGGGTAAATCCCAATTCTCTCTCCTTGTCTGCAATATCCTCTGGCATCACACAACTTTCCCTGTCACTGCCAAAGGATTTGATTTTTTTCAATTCTTCTAATATCATGGAAATACCTCCCTGTTTTTGGGGTTCATACAAACTCCAGACCATTCCTGTTGCACAGCTCATAAAAATCGCCATTCCTGTTGTTTCTCTGCCACTCAAAATAGGTTTGATACAATCTCGCATAATACTCAAATTCTTCTACAAGCTGTGGCTCTACGGACTTTTCTGAAAGGATTTTATTTGCCACACTTACAATATTTTCAAATTCTTCTTCTGTAATGCCACAACTCTCCGGAAAATGGTGCTGCCCCCACCATAAGGAATCCAGCTGTTCTCTAAAATAAAGCTGAACTGTCTGCAAGTCACATTTTTCATGCATATATGCACGCTTCAAAATAGAATAAAAATCATGCTCAAGCATTGGATCATGTGGGTTATAACTGTTTCCAAAAATCTGATATGCCCAACGCATCTGCGGCATTTGATCTTTCTCACATTCACGGCATAGATAGTTGTCAAGCAGCTTCGTTAATTGAAATGGCAGATGACGCCTGGGCAGGCTATCGCCCGGAAATTTCATCTCATCCAAGTATTCCCTGCAAAATTGGAACAAAATAGCATCTGTGTCCGCATCCGGCACATTCTCTTTAAAAGATTTGGTAAATGTGAACAGAAAGCTGTTTGCCTGCTTTTTCAATCCCTTTTTACGCAGATCCCAATATTTCTGTATCTCTGTGATAAACTGCTCATAATCCATGTCCTAACTCCTTTGGAAGATTCTTTCCGAACAATTCCCGGATCAGAAATTCCGGAACTAATTTGTTTGTCGTCCGCAGGAAAAAATCTATTTGCGGTTTTCCTGGAATGATCAGTGGCATGCCGAAGTTCTCCAATCTGTTAACAGGAATAATCCTGCTCTAATTCCTCCTGTGTGGGGAATCTTGCTTCATCCTCGTCAAGAAAGTCACCAGTACAGGCAAAACGGAGAAAATCATGAAAGTCCTTACAGATATAAAGTTCCCGTGTTTCCATATACTTCCTTACTTCCGATTTGCTGTTCCATTTTACCCCGGCGCCCATCATGTCATATACGCCCTCTTCATGTATCGTGACAACGCCGCCGTTTACCACATCCAGATACACCAGATATCCGTAAACCTTTCCAAGCCCGATAAATCCTGCCTCCAAAAAGCAAGGGCAATCATCCTGTGTTTTCTGTTCTTGCTGGAGGTTCTTCAAAAATTCTGTTCCGCTGTTTCCCTGAATATTATGCCACTCGAACTCAACCGTTGGGCCAATGTCAAATTCGGGTCGGGGAACATAGCCATTTTTCTCCCGTGAAAAGGTTTTGCTCCATGAACAGGCAAAGGAATCTCCGCAAAAAGAAACAAGTACAGTAATGTCACCTGGCATTTGATAGCTTAATAAAAACTCACGATATGGCACTGGCAGCTTATATCCAAGTCCTTTCTCAATCTCTGATAAATCTCTCTCTGTAAGGACAGATTCTTTTAATGGCTCTTCCCATAATTGCGGTTCACGCTCTCTCAATATCTCCAAATACTTTTTTGCCGTTGTCATAAAAGCCTCCTTTGACAAATCATAGTTACCAACTATCCCAGTAACTGGGGTTTATTGGATCAAATTCATCCTCCCAATAGCGGTATAAGTCATATATTCGGTTCTTGTCACGGTCTTTTCCAGATTTTATCATACATACAAACACTGTCTGGCTGGGAGGAAAATACTTCAGCTTGCTTTTCAACTTCATTATCACAGGTTTATTGACAAAGAGTTCCCGCTTCGGCCTCGCAAAATGCCCCCAATACAGATTTGGATAATTCTTTATGACTGTTTCCCCAAGATATATGGAAATATCTAGCGCAAGGGATAATGTTTCATCTGTATATTTCATGGTTATTTTTCGGACATTTTCCTCCATCCACTTCGGAAACCTTGAAACATTATACTCAATTTCTTTTCTGGTCTGGGGAACCTGTTTGATTTTTGTTTCATACCAATCCCATAACGGAATCAACGATTCCGGCGAATAATCAAAGGGCTGGCTTTCCGGACGTTCCTCCTTCATATATTCCCAGAGCATAGTGATACGGTTAGGGATTTCATTCTTATACCACAAAAAATATTCCTTAGCCCGTTTGGGTGTCAGTTCAAAAAAAGCGTAATTATCAAAAAACTGCTGTGCAGCGATTTTATTATGGTTAGCAAAATCAAAAGGCGCAATCATCAAGGAATATCCCATAAACCGTCACACTCCTTTTCCAAATGTTCTTATTTTCTCCGCCAGACCCCAAACAGGCTTTTCTTGTAATGTTTCAGTGCCTCCATTGCCGGCTCATAATTTCCCGCCGCTTTCAGATGCTCCACGCCCTTTTCAATATCCTCCCGCACACCGATCCCCTCAGCATACATCATCCCCAGGCCATAACTTTTATAGCAGGATTCTTCGCTTCTCTCCAAAAGCGCTTTCCCTCTCGCCGGATCTTGCCTGCAGCCATGCCCCAGCAGATAGCAGATTCCCAGCATATCATATTTGAAATATTCCGGTTCCTTATCTCTCTCCAGCCATTGAACCGCCTGTGCATAGTCCACAACCGTACCCCAGCCGTTGAAATACAAACGCCCCAACTGTCGGCAGGCATAGCTGTCGTTACCATAGCTGGCAGTCTTTTTGTAGCACTCTAAGGCATAGGGCAGATTGCGCTCCACCGCCCTACCGTTCCAATAAATATCCCCTATGATATGCCAGCCCCAGAGATGTCCTGCCTCTGCCGCTTTCAGCGCCCAGGGAAGAGCTTCTTTATCGTTATCCTCTGCATAGGCCAGATAATGAGCATAGGCATACATCCATTCCGGGTAGCCCCGTTCTGCGCCCTGGCGCATAATGGGAACTTCCTTTCCCGGCTCCGGTGGAATGTATTCTCCCCGTCCATACTGGTAATAATGACCATAATTGCGCCCCGCCAGTATCATGCCACCGGAAAATGCTTTCTCAAACCAGGGGAGGCACTGTTTTATCTGCAGGCGTTTCCATTCGTTCCAGGCTCCCTTATTTGCGAAGTTACTTTCCTTTTGATCTTCAATCTCTATGATGTCCAGAAAATAATAGGTGTTCCCAATCATGTACTGGCAGAAAGCGCAGCCGTTTTCGGCTTTTTCATAGATGACATCCCATGCTTCTTTTATGCTGTCAAAGGGCATGATCTCCCGCAGCTCCGGTGTCAGCATATCCATACGCAATGCCCCCAGAACCGCAGCGGCGCTGCCTAATGAAATCGCCTGATGAAGCATGGCATAGGCTGCCGCCTCATTTTCTTCAAATGGGTGGTATTCCCAACTGTAACAGGAACCGGAAAAGCAGCGGGAAAGGAAATAGCAGGCATCCCCATCGTCTTCCTTTGCCGCAAGCAATAATGCATCTGCAGCCGTCTTTGCCTTATCGTTATTACAACAATAATAAAGATCCTCAATGGCCTTATCCACCACATCGCTAAAATACTTACCCATGTTTCTTTTTTCCCTTTCTGTTTGCTTTTTCTATCTGGTCAGTAATATCAGCCCAACCGCTCATTTCTTCAAAAACTCCCTGATTCAAATAGTTGACCAGCCAGAATTTCACCTGCGTCACAGTTCCTTCTTTCGCCAGAAACCTGGTATTTCCTTTTCCTGTGTTATTCGTACACCAGATCACCATCAGGTCATTTTGAACGCCGGGGAAGAAATCAAGCGCCTGCGTTCCCCGCTCCATGAATACCTTTGTATATTTCCCCTCATGGATTCCCTCAATAGCCAGCTCCACATCCCTGGCAGAGAAAAATGTGTGTTCATCATGCCAGCTCTCTCCAAAGATCACCAGAAGCTGACGCCAGTTCCGCATTTGGCCTTTCTGTTCCCTTTGAAGCTGCTGCCAGAAAGATTCTATGCTTTCCTGCGGGGTATCTATTTCGTCTGAATAGGTATCTTCATCGTCCCATTCGGTATCGTCCTTGTTTGGGGCGGCAAGATTTTCGTTCTGCTGTTTTTTGGTTTTTACGTTATCCCACCCGAAAAAATCGGGCTTGCCTGCTAATAACTGTTTCAGCCATTCCACTGCTATATCCGGCTCTGTACTTTTCTGGTATATCTGGTATCCATCCTTTGGCATTTCAAAAAGTGCTACCAAAATGATGTTGCCATGGTAAATACAAAAAACATGCTTTAATAGGCCATATTCTTCAACAGAAAGAGGCGGCAATATCTTAATCAAAAAACTTTTAGGGTCATCACTTTCTGCAAGAATGCCTATCTGTTCCCACAAAACTTCCGATGTAATCAGAGAACTTCTGTTTCCGGATGTGTCTGTAAGGATAAACTGGCTGGCCGGTGTCTGCTCCGCTTTTTTATGTGGCCCCACCAGATCACGCACCCCGTCCCATATCCCCAGCAGGCCAAAGCACGTCATGCCAAGCCCGATCAGGAGCCGGACAATTCCGATCCCTTCCTTCATTTCAGCAAGCCCGATCACTATCAGACCAAAACCCAGAAATGCAGCATAGCCTCCCAATATGAGAGGCGTCAGCCGCAGCCTTTTTCCTGTTCTGTTATTTTTCCTCATCATCTGCTCCCTGCCATCTTTCTCATTTACACCCATCTGCGCGCTGCGGCGCGCACTCAAATCAATAGTTGAATACGCATTTTTATTCAACCTTCTGTCCTGCTGGCTTGTTCCTAAAAGCCCACATGAAAGGCCAGGCCAGTCTGTTCCTGAACCCTTTCAAGCAAGCCGCTCCCCGCAGCTGTCTTTGTCAGCAGCATAAAACAGACTGGCTCTATACCCAAAACCAGCAAGGCTTCCTGATCTTTGTGGACATATGCCATCTGCAAAGGGAAATCGCCCAGATCTATCAGTTCCGAATGATCCGAGAGGGGGATAAAATCATCCTTTATCCGATCTGCTATGTTTTGAAAATACTCCTTTGAAAACTTTGCAGGGAAAAAGTCACTAAACAGGCAGGTTGGTTCATGAGTATGTTCGTCCCGCGTCATTTCTTCCCATTCCTGAATCGCATGGATTGCCAGAAATAATCCATATCCGTCCAGGCTGCGGTTAAATCGGAGGCCCCAGTCCTGCTTATGGATGTTCAAAGGAGCATGGATGAAAGGGATATTCCGCCTTTTCCAATAGCTCTGATAAGCCGCCACAGCCTTTCGCTTTCCATCCTCGTCCCCCGCTTCGCAGGCGGTTTCCAGCTCATCCTCATATTCCCAGGCCATTTCTTTGGGGTCATTCTCTTCCCATGTGTATAAATCACCAGAGGTTTTGCCTTTCTTTATCCCGATAATATCTCCCTCTCCAGGGGCAAGAAAAAATCCCAGATAGTTTCCCTCACAATGGAGAAGTTCCAACGGGCGCAGATAACCGCTGATGACTAACAGGTCTGCCATGTGCCGATAAATATCCCGAATGGGAACGGGGAGCTTTACATGGAGCCGCTTCTCTGCCGCCAGGATTTCATCCTCTGAATAGCAGTTCCATTTTTTCAGGCCGTCCATAAGTTTCGGACTGATGAACTGCCGGAGTATCTTTAATTCCTTTTCGATTGAATACATATCCATACCTCCTGCGTGTCTCTCCACACAAACCAATCAAACTTTTTACCTTTAAAACAGGCCCGCCGCCTGCATCTCCTTTTCTTTTTCTTCCGTCCGTTCCCGGCCCTGCCCATTCCAGGACCAAAACAGCATCCCGGTTTTTTCTTCCACCTGTTCTGCAAAGGAATAGGGAACAGGCTCCTTAGTGATCATCCCATATTTTTCCTGGGCGCTAAAGGACAGGATCATCAGGGTTTTCTCCGGATCCGTATAAGCATAGACGATATAATCTTCCGGCCCCATATTCTTTCCGTACAGCTCTACGCGAATAAGCTCAGACTTTAACGAAATGGGAATCAGCCATTCCTCCATCCTTTTACGGACTTTCCGTATTTCTTCTGCAGGTCTTGGCAAAAGGCAGCCGATGTAAAAAGGAGACATTTCCTCTGTCATCCGGGTTTTGTGCAGCTTCCACCAGTCCCACAAAACCTTATCCAGCACATGTTGGATAATAAAAATATCCCAATAAAAGCAGGCTTTCGAGAAATACTGATTGTATGCGCTTTTTCTTACCACCTCTGATTTCGGTTTTTCATCCTTCTCTTCGCCATAACTGTTGACTCCGCTTCGCTGCCAGTTATACACCGAGAGATAGGGGTCTTTTCCGTAGATTCCCCAGCCCCGATTGGTTCTCTCCATGGCTGTCACCAACAGATACTTACCGCTCCAATGGAGCTCCTCTGGGCGGCAGAACCAGGTATCTTTCTTATCGCACATATAGTCGCCCAGTACCAGGTAAAGTTCCCGGAGAGGCTGCGGCAGCTTAAAGTTCAGCCGCTTTTCTACTACGTCTATTTCTTCCTCAGTGTAGATCTTGCCTGCCTCCAGTTTGGGCTGCCAGCAAAACTCCCTGATCAGTTCCAGTTCCTCACGGATTGAGTACAACGGGCGTACTGCAAATTTAGGTTTTTCTTTTTTTAAAAACATAAACAAGTTCTCCTTCACCTGCTTTTGATACCATGAATCAAATTTCTAACAGCTTTGCAGCATATTCTTTCGGAAGAATCGTATACCGGCGGTATTCTTCCCGCAGAGCCGGATACTGCTCCGGCACAGCAGACAATGCGGCTTTCAGCCCGTTTTGAATGCGCTCTATAACCTGCCGGAACAGCGGTGTCTGGGAAACCTGCTCCCATGCGTTCATCACGTCTACTGCTTTATTGGATTGGAGTGGCGTACCAGTAAGCTCAATGCTGGCATCCGCTAACATATTCAGCATTTCATCCATTTCAGAAAAATCTATTTCCTGTTCATATTCCTCAAATTCTTCAAAATCCAGCCGTCCGCCGCAGGTGGCGGCCACTTCCATCAAAAGAGTAGAAAGCCATGTGAGTATCTGCCATTCACAGGTTTTTCCCCAGGGGATATCTACGAAGTTCCTGGAAAATTCTGCCTGTGCCTCGGTTATTTCTTCCCCCACATTATAATCAAGGGCAGCGGCATAAAGGTTATTGGCAAAGTCCTGAAAATCAGAGACTGCTTTCTTTCCCTCCAGATAGTCCCAAAGAGGGTCAATCGCCTTTTGAAGAATAGTCGGAAGCGTCCTGCCCTGATCCGCCAGGCCCTGGCGAAGTGTGTGCATATATGGTTCCAGAATTAAAAGATTCCCCAAAAGCCGTGTATGGTTGCTGCTGTCCGCAAAGGCATCGTGGGCTATATCCTGAAAATCCATCATCCAGTTGGCCGCCTTTGGCCCATTCAGTGATAAAAAATCTGTATCAAGAGTGTATTTCATAAATTCCTCCCTACTTGTTTTCTCAGTCATACTAAAGGATAGATTGGTTTTCAACTATTTCTTGATATTCTTCATCTGATAATACTTTGGCCCACAAACCATAATGAACCTCATCAAATTCTTCATTAAGTATTTCATCATCTGACAAGGCAACAGGATACAGTGCAGGTCTATCTTTACCCATCACACGATAAGTGGCAAGGTTGCACAAAACTCCCTTGTAATATATTCTCATTTCATATTTTCCTCACTTTGCTAAATCGCAGATGTATTAAAGCAATCAAATATAAAAGCATCTATTTCTGAATCATAATAGAAGAAACAATCCATGCCCAGGTAATCGTCCACAGGCATTCGTGCGGTGGGAGATTGATAATAAGCTGTAAAGCGCATCTCAATCAAACCATAAATCTGCTCATCATCTTCCAAAGAAATTGTGCCTATGTACCACTCGCCAGTTAATACCTTTCCACATGGAAAACTTTCGCCGGGTTCAAAATCCCATGCCCCAAAACGCACTAAATAGTCCCATGCCTCTTTTTCTGCCATTGCAAGGAGCTGTTGTTCGTGTTGAAAATATAAAGATTTTAGTTCTTCATTTTCAAAGTCGAGCATTGGCTTTAACTTGTTTTCATAATTAACATATCTATTCTCTTTATTTTCATTTGGCATATCAATCCGTTTTAATGAATCTGTCTGTTTCATGGGTTTTCCCTCCACAAATTCCAGTTTTGTTTATTTCCTGGTAACCTGGAATCCTTATCAATGTTTCTGCGTTTCTACTATTCAACAACACGAATGCCATAAACATTGGCAATTTGTGCAGGATATGATTCCGCAATAGAACCGTCATATTCAATTTCCAGAACATCCCCAACTTCCGGCTCTGGTGAGGGATTCATATTTATCATGGGAATGGTTATCTGATCTGCACTGTTCAATTCTGTGCTTCCTTCAATCGGCTCAACAAGATAGTAACCATCCTGTATTTCTATTATAGTCGCTTGGAATGTGACGGTTTCGCCTCCTCCTACTTTCAATTCTCTGCCACCGTTGGACGTTCCACAAGCGGTAGCCAACAATATAAGGCTCATCGTTAAAATTAACAGCAATCGTCTTTTCATAGCATATAACCTCCTGAAAACCAAATACTTACAGTTTTTTTACCAACTGAAAGTTACTGGCTTTTCTTGCTCTCAATAGCCTGGATCGTACAGGCAAAACCTGCAATCGTCGCAAACAGCGTTGCGCCACCCATAGCCTGATTCATTCCTGCTCCCATGAAAAAACCAATAACAGCAGCAATTATAACTATCACACTGGAAATAATCGTCCTCATACTTGAATCCTCCACAAATTTGAAATTATTTATCACTCTTGTTTTGATTTTTCTTCCTCTTCCTTGATGCTTTTGACTTCTTTCCGAAGCTTTTCAATCTCTTCATAGCACACTACTGCAGCACCAACAACAAGCCCGGCTAAGAGGATTAAACCAACATAGATAGGATAAATAAAACTTTGATCTGTACTACCGCCGATAATTGATCTGAATAAAATTGACCACACCCCGCCTAGAGGTACAATGGCAAGAAACATTACCGTCATGGCAGCTATCACTTTTTTCATCTGTTTATCCCCTTTCAATCCCAATTTTTCCAATTTTACAAACTGAAAATAATCATCCTCATACTTGAAACCTCCACAAATTTCTCAATAGGTAGGAATCAGCCCGAATTTAATTGCCATCATTTTTTGTTATTTCTGTTAAAGACATTTTTAACTGATATACATTTTCTTTACCATCTTTATCTTTCGTAGTCAGTTCAAAGTAAAGAGTATTATCCAAATCACTTGTGTCATCTATTTTTATTCTCGTGATTGTACTATCTCCCGATATTTGTCCCAAATCACTGGAAACATTGACCATTCCTCCTGCCATATCTACTACACTATTTGAAAGGATAATGTCCTTTTCACTACCGGACATAGTGTAAAATGTAGTAGAGTATGATGTGACGTCAGCGAAAAAATCACCAGTTACCTTCAAATCACCACCAACAAATGTTTCTTCTGTGCCATTCAGAACAATAATGCCATTTGAAACTGCAAGCTGTTCATTCTCTCCACTGAAAGAATATATTATTAGCTGTTCCTGTTCTGCTTTTCCGCATCCAGTTAATGTCAGTATAAGTATTGCCATAAAGATTAGCACTTTCATTTTTATCATAATCATTATCCCCGCAGATTCCTTAATATATATTCATATTTGCAATCGCTGAAATTCCAGCCACTTAACAATCCTCTAAGTCAAAATAAAATATATATTATTCAATCAGTTTTTTCTTCAATTTCTTTCAAGCATGTAGCTATATCCCTGCATATTTTATGCAGGCAAATGTCAACTATAAACGCAAAGATGCTCATTGATAAAAAGAACAAAAACCACGCATTATATGTTGTAAAATAGAAATCATCATCTATAAGTGACAAATATCCGCCCTTAAATAGAAAAAAACATGAAATAACCGCAGCAATAATTCCTATTGCCAATAATATTTTCTCCATGCTTCCGCATTCCCCAAAATAATAATAGCCTTTTTTCATCATGATGCCTCCATGCTGTTCTTACAATTCCACTTTCTGTACCTGCCTGCAAAATGACAGAGTAGTCTGCATTCCATATTGCTTGCCTAAAAATACAAAAAGCCGTAAATAAATATAGCCGAAACAATCACTTGTGCTATCGTTAACAGACTTATTTTCCATGTTTCGGGAGTATATCCCAATACAATTCTATTCCATATTGAAACAACAAAAAAATATATGACTAAGCAAACAACGATACCGATACCTGCCTTTAATGCACCATATTGTGCTATCTTACGCAAAAGGCATTGATAACCAAAGAATACGAACAATACTGGTGAAATTGCATGGCAGATGCCAAAAACAACGCTAAGGATTTTATACCCCGTATTTTCTATCAGGCTGCATATTACTATAAAGGCATAAAAAAGTTGAAAAAGTGTAAAGATAATTCCAAGTATAATCGCAATCCAATGTAACATATGGTCTCTCCTCCTTACCTAATTAAATCATTTTATAATCGAGAATTACAGAGGCTTTATTTGCCTATACCACACAAGCAGGTAACACAATTCAAAAAACAATGTCATTGAAATATAATTGGCCCGTTTTCCTTTCTGCCAACTTTACAAAATGCTTTTCACCCATCAATTTATCATGTAGAAAAATAGGGGAGCGCATCCTGTGCCGGTTCCTGCAGATAACTCTTTACACAATCAAATATTTTCTTTGTTTCCGGCAGCATGAGCTTCTCCGACCTACTCTGTAACAGATACCAGCTACGAAGATATTCTAAGACGGTTACTTGCAGCAAATTTTTGACTTCTTGCTCTTCACTTACAGCCATATCCTCTAAGAAAGTAAATACCTTTTCTATCTTAATGTTATCTTGGCACTCATCCACTAGCAGGTGTCCAATATAGTCACAGAAACAGCGGTCAAAATAGATCGTCTGACCTCCGTTCTCCCGGCCTTTGAACGTATCTTTGATCCATGCTATTTCTTCTGCATAATTTTTGCTTATTTCCGGAAATTCCTTTAATAAATCATTTACAATCCCAGAATAAGAATACATACCAGTTGCCCCTCCATCTCCACCAGAAATACTATATAAAATCCCGAATCACATCTTTATCCCATAAAATGCCAGATACTCTTTTAACCTCTCCATATCTTCCAGGTAGGAATCCACTTTTGCCAGTATTTTAAACTCCCTGTCATACAGCACAATCCAGCCCAGGCTTCTGGAAACAGAGGACACATCCCTTACCGAAAATTCCGTGGCACGTCCGAACCGGGAAACCACACGCATCTGCTCTCCGTCTACTTCTACCCCGCTTACCTTTCCCATTCGTATATAGACAATACCTATCCCCATTGCAGCCAGCATGACAATAATGATCGCTGACCGATCTACCATGCTCACAGCAGACAAATCGATCACTAATAAAAGAGCCAGTCCAATCAGTAAAAGAAACCACCCAATCCCCGTAAATCCAATCCGGGTAGAGCGTTTCAGGCGGAGGGTGAATTGCTGTTGAAGAACAGAAGACTTCACCGATTCCGGCTCTGGGTTGGCATTATCCGGGGAATGCCATCCGGCAGGCACATTCACTATGGGAATCTCCCTCTGGAGCAGCCAGAGGAACATCAAATCCGCGTGTTCCATACTGCCTGCAAACTTAGCCAATACCTGATAATTCTTATCATAGAGTACATTACAGCCATTCCCCGGCCCCAGCACCACACCGGCAATATCATGAACGTAAAACACACGGTCTTTCCGGAGCCGTCTCCGCCACCGGAGGCTGCTGCCCTCCACGATGAGCTGGGTTCCCGGTGCAAAACGGCTGTGTACGGCAAAGTACGCTGGTGGGTTGACATTGGGAAGTTTTTCCGGAAGCAGGTTGTAGGAATACCCATTCCCTCCTGCGTATGCGATATGCCAGGGGCCTCTTTTCCAGTCTGCATAAGCCAGCAAACTTCTTCTGGTAAGGAAAAAGCCAATCATCCCCAGACCTGCACACAAAAGCAGCAATTCCCATATCTCCCCCCATAGTCTGCCCCAATCCGCCGCCGTGAATGGAGCTGGAGAAACGAAAACAGACAAAAGAGCCAGCAACACTACCCAGAGGACACTGGCCGATACAGTACAGATTCCCACAGTAACATAGGCGGCGGTTTTAGAACGCTGCCCATGAAACAAACGGTAAAACCACCCAATCACCAGCCCCACAAAAAGCTGGAGCATGGTACTGAAACTGCTCATCTGGAACAGAGAGCATAACAGCATTACCAGAATACAGACGATCATCCCGGTGACACTCCCTAAAATGCCTCGCAGGATGCTCCCCTGTAATTCAGGACTGATCTCATTGTGAGATGTATTGTAATCATTTGACATATAACAGCCCCCTAGTTGTCTTGTTGGTATGCAATGGAAATACCTGCATTATCCCGCCCCCAGGTACAGTATCCTTTATATATCTCGTCCTCATATTCCGGGGCTTCTCCAGGGTAAAGCGCAGGAAAAATGGAAACACTGGAAACGCCAACATCCTCCGGATTTCTGCTTTCCAACACTTCCCGGATATCACAACGGTACAGCCCATTATCCGTATGCAGATAGAAAAACATTTCCCTTGTTGTAGCCTTTGAGCCACCTGTCATTTCTACATTTTCCGTCCAGGTGTAAAATTCCCAGGAAACCGTCTGTTCACGCAGAAATTCCGCCAGCTCCTTCGCTTTCTCCGGTATGTCCTCCGCATCTCCCTTTGTCGCCAGGGAAAAGCATTCACAGAGACCGTCTGTGTTTCCTGCCTGGGCAAGCTCTATCAGTCTTTCCATGGTATACGGACCCTCGTTGGCTCCCTGCGGCTGATCTTCCATCCGATATACAATGTAAATGCCCACTGGCTTTTTAGGCGCATATTCCCAGGATAATTCATCGGGATAAACCGTTATATCAGAAAAGCCCACTAAATCCGGCTGTTCCGTGTTTTTCAACACCTCGCCGATATCGCACCGATAGATTCCACTGTCTGTGCTGAATTCATAGAACGAGGCACGTGTCATAGTAACGACGCCATCACTTCGGTCTCCACTGCCGCTTCCCGATAAAAAATCCCATGCAGTTACATATTCTTCTATAAAGCGTATAAATTCCTGAATCTGTCCATAAAGTTCCTCTGCATTTTCTCTTACCCCTGGGGAAAACACCTTGTAGATAGTATCAGTGTCCTCCGCCTCTACCAGTTTCATTAACGCTTCCATTGTGTTTCTTGGAACATTGAACGGCTTATATTCCCCGTCCACAAGCAGCTCTGTGTGTTCAGATGTCATAAGGTTCCCGATGATATGTCCATGACAGCCGCAAAGCAACACACAAAGGGTCAGCAAAAAAATCAATATACACCTTTTTTTGAAGTTTGCTGTATCCATGAAATTGCCTCCACAGTTGTTCTATTGATTAGCCGCTTTTTAGCTGATAACAGCTTTCTATTTGTGTCTGTTTCTGATGAATAACATTAGCAGACAACCTTGTTTAAGAAAATATTCCACTACCTGCCTTAATCAAAAAACAGCTTTTTCAGCAACTCACCAGAATAGATTGCAAGTGCTTCACTTTTATGCCAGATAATACGGGTAACTGCCTCCGCACAGTACAAGCTATTATCCTGGGTATCATAAGCAAGCCGGAATCCAAAGAAAAATCCATTTTTATCATGCATCAATCCTTCCCGCACGGCCTGGATATATTCCGGCGATTTCTGTTCCAGTCCTGCTCCATACTCTAAATCCAGCAGATACTGACTGCCGGCTGCCCTGCCGGCTCCATAAACAGTCCGAATGAACAGCCTGGAATAGCTTTCTGCCTCCAGACAGTCCGGTGTATCATTATTTGCTACAAAGAAATGACAGCAGTATTTCCGACCAATATACCGATGACAATAATAATTACCAAAAGGATATTCAGCCACTTCAAAGCCTTCTTCCTGCAAGCGTTCCAAAAGTCCGGATATTGTCAGCGGCGAATCGTATTTGTGGTAAAAATTGGACTTTTCCTGAACAAACCTCAGAATTTGTTTTGTCTCTCCTTTTATCCTTCCCACTCCCAGCATTATGAGCAAAAGTCCAATCACAAGCAAGGCCACCGCTAATAAAAGAGTGTTCCTTTTAAGGCAAAAGTAGATAGCCGGAATCAGGAAAAACAGCGCTGCTCCAAACAGCGGCATCCCTGTCTGAAAAAATGGTCTTTGCCTGTACATCTCATTTTTTACATCCATTCTGCTGTTTCCATTCCTTTCACCTGCTCCTCAAACATTCTGGTTTACATCACACCATGAGATAAAACTTCAAACTCAATCTCATCATCCAGCGAAGCAATTTCCGCAACCAAGTCAAGGCTCATATAATCTTCTTCCTGTCCGCTTTCAATTCCAGTCAACCCAACCTGGATAAAAATTTTATAATACTTTGTGATTTCATTACTATCCAAAGGGAGATAGTTTTCTTGTCGCTCATTTCCTTTATGGCTTACATTTCTATATTGTCCGTTTTTGATATGGTAAGGACGATGATTATGATCCCGATAAGTGAAACCATAACTCTCGTACACAACATAATAATTCCCCGTAAAATAACGGATATCAGGGAAACTGCCAACCTCCGAAGAAAGGTCTTCACTGGCCTCATCAAGATAATTCCTGAAAATAATCTCTTCAATCTGCTCCAGCATTTCCTTTCGCCTCCCTGCAAGGAGCTGATATGCCTCTTGTGGGAAACCATCATCAATAGAAATTCGGGGCTTTATCTTCAATTCAAAATTCGCATAGTCATTATCAATATTTTCTTTTTCAAAAACAATCAAGTTTGGCCTTTTAACTTCCTTTTTCTTTTTGAACTTATCAAAAATTCCCATGATTCAATCTCCTTTGTTTTTAGTATGGTGATTACTTGGGCAAATAACCAGAGCCGCCGCAGGTCTTACAAACCTTTCCCACATCCACCTTCAAAAGCGGAAGTTTTTTAAGGAGCAGCCCCTTTCCTTGGCAGTCCGGACAGATCATGCAGTCTCCTTCCGGCTTTGGCGGTGTGGAACCCGGATGGGTCTCACGGTACTTCTGATACTGTCCAAATACCCGTTCCGCATCCCTTTTGAATTCTTCCTGCGTCTTTACGCCGATCCGGTGCAGCACCCCTGTCAGCTCCATTGTTTTTTCAAAATCTTTATAGCCTTTTGAAAGACGGGTCAGAGGAATTTTTCTCTGCCGCCCATTCTCCTGGATACAGAAAACGTATCCGCCGCCTGCCCGTTCAACCTGCACCCGGCTCCCCGGTATTTCCTCCCACCGGAACC